>ERZ772997.375-NODE-375-length-14688-cov-4.55928_pt1 | contig 14688 bp, 15 predicted proteins | sample MGYA00511127_ERZ772997 | MGnify/ENA primary metagenome ERZ772997 (study PRJEB29015, sample SAMEA2738070) | human oral metagenome | biome: human oral; feature: human-associated habitat; material: saliva | place: China | collected 2215 ... | reverse complement strand
TGAATCAAAATACATTGATGTTATTCCATATTGGTTTGTCGCTCTTTACCTATGCAGTTTGTTTTATTGCAACGCTTTATGTGATTCAGTTAGTCTGGTTAGATCGCAATTTGAAAAAACGTAAAATTCAATTTTCGCCAGCAATTCCACCATTAATGGCGGTAGAACGTCATTTCTTCTGTTTATTTGCGATGGGAGAAGTATTACTCACGCTGACTTTAATTTCGGGGACTTATCATGTATTACAAGCGGTGACTCTAGAAAATCTGCACAAAGCGATTTTCTCTTTCCTTGCTTGGATTAGTTTTGGTATTGCTTGTTTTGGTCATTGGCGACTAGGCTGGCGTGGAAAAAGGATGATTATTTACGCAATTTCAGGTATCATTCTGCTCACGATTGCCTATTTTGGCAGCCGTTTGATTTAATCAAAATCAAAGAACAGGTCAAATGATCTGCACCCCAAAAGTTGGACTGAACAACCAAACAATTGAGGTGCAGATTTTTTATGGGTAAACACTACGCAATAAAATTTAAATTACAGGTTCTTCAACCTATCCTAAAAGGGAAAATGAGCATTCGAGAAGCCACTTGTTTTTACAATATCTCCTCTGGCACATTAGTCGGAACTTGGTTGAGACGCTTTGAAAAAAGTGACATAAAAGGGCTTATTCCTTATAAATCATCAGAACGACCGCCAATGAAACCTAAATATGCCAGAATGCCCCTCCACCAAAAACAGAAGAAGACCATTTACGTCTGAGAATTTTACAGCTTGAAGCCGGGGTGGCTTACCCCAAAGGAGTTTAGAAAGTTCAGACTTCAGGAAGAAGTCAGGCAGAGAAACTATCCAAAAGTTAAGAGCCCATCATTCCCTAAAAGCGCTATTAGGTATTGCAGGCTTAGCACGCAGTACGTTATATAAAGCATGTGGAGGAAAGGAAACTGTTTGGAGCATGCACAATAGAGCGTTTCTTTGGACTATTAAAAACGGAATGCTTTTATAGACGGGAATTTAATACACGAGAGGAGATAGTTAATGTGGTAAGGGATTATTTGGATTACAATAATCATCGACTGATTCAACTAAAATTAAAAGGACCGAATCCGATACAATATCGTCGTCAGTCCTTATGTGAATAGTCCAGGTTTTTGGGGCAGATCAGGTGTTATTTATTCGAACCTTCCGGATGCAGGCCAATTCCCTGATGGCGTTCTTGCAATTTTGCAATCACATCCTCCCATGCCAGTCCTTGATGGTGCAACAACACGGTTAAGTGATAAACCAAATCCGCCGCTTCGCTGAGGGTTTCCAGTTTATCTTGCGAAACGGCAGCTAGCGCCGTTTCTACCGCTTCTTCTCCCACTTTTTGGGCGATTTTCTTAATGCCTTTACTGTGCAGCGTTGCGGTGTAAGAGGTGGCCGGATCAGCGTTTTTCTTTTCTGCTAAATGCTGCTCCTGTTGGGCGAACCATGTCCAGTGGCTGGTGGCTTTTTGGGTGAACTGATGAAAGCAGCTGTCTTCTCCGGTATGGCAGGTTGCGCCGATAGGGTTAGCTAAAATTAACAAGGTGTCATTGTCGCAGTCCAAACTCATATCCACGACATTCAAAAAATGCCCCGAGGTTTCCCCCTTTGTCCAGAGGCGTTGCTTGGTACGGGAATAGAAGGTCACTTTGCCTTCATTGATGGTTTTGGTTAAGGCTTCATTATTCATATATCCCAACATCAAAACCTGACTGGTTTGTGCATGTTGAACAATGACAGGCAGTAACCCATCGACTTTTTTCCAGTTGATAAGGCTAGTATTAAGCATCATTTTCCTTACTCTCTGATTTCAATATTGTGTTGACGCAAATAGCGTTTGAGTTCCCCAATCTGAATAATCTGCTTATGGAACACGCTCGCGGCTAAAGCGCCGTCCACATTCGCCTCGACAAAAGCATCACGGAAATGCACCATTTCGCCCGCGCCGCCGGAGGCAATAAGCGGGACATGGCAAGCTTGGCGCACCAGTTTCAGTTGTGCTAAATCATAGCCGTTGCGTACGCCGTCTTGGTTCATCATATTCAACACTATTTCGCCTGCGCCTCGTTGTTGTACTTCTGCCACCCAATCTAACAGCTGCCAATTGGTTTGGCGGGTGCGTTTTTCATCGCCGGTGTATTGGTTCACCCAATATTTGCCCGTTTCCTGCTCGAACCAGCTGTCAATGCCCACCACGATAGCCTGCACACCGAAACGTTCCGCCAAGCGGGAAATCAAATCAGGGTCGGCAAGGGCGGGAGAATTAATGGAAATTTTATCCGCGCCGAAAGCAAAAATCTGTTCCGCGTCCGCGATGGTTTTAATGCCGCCCGCTACGCAGAACGGAATGTCGATGACTTGCGCCACGCGTTCCACCCAACTTTTATCCACGGTGCGACCGTCCGAAGAGGCGGTAATGTCATAGAACACCAGCTCATCCGCGCCTTCTTGTGCATAACGCTGCGCCAGCGGCACGATATCGCCGATGATTTCATGATTGCGAAACTGCACGCCTTTCACCACCTGTCCATCACGCACATCCAAACAAGGAATTATCCGTTTTGCCAACATTCGATTGCCTCCGCTACATTAAATTTGCCTTCCAGCAACGCTCGCCCCACAATCACGCCCGCCACGCCAGTGCCTTTGAGAGCGTCGATATCCGCCAACGAACCGATGCCGCCGGAAGACTGGAACTGTACATCAGGAAACTTCGCGCACACCTCACGATAAAGCTGCACGTTGGAACCTGCCAGCGTGCCATCGCGGGAAATGTCGGTGCAAAGCACATGTTGCAAGCCAAAAGTGCGGTAGTTTTCCACGACGTTTTCTAGGGTCAGCGGGCTGGTTTCCTGCCAACCTTTAATCGCCACCAATTTCTGCCCGTTTTCAATGCGCACGTCTAGCGCCAATACGAATTTCTCCGCGCCGTATTTGTTAAACCAGCCTTGCACCATATCGGGTTGTGTCACCGCCGTAGAACCAATCACCACACGGTTCGCGCCCACCGCAAGCAAATCGGCAACATCCTGTTCGGTACGAATCCCACCGCCTACCTGAATGTTGCTTTGTGTTGCGGCGATAATTTTGCCGATAAGTGCGGTCTGTCTTTTCGATGGATCTTTCGCGCCGGTTAAATCCACCAAATGCAACTGCTGCGCACCTTGTTGAATATAGTTTGCGAACTGCTCAATAGGATTGTCGCTGTAGGTGGTCTGATGCGCATAATCGCCCTGATGCAGGCGGACAACGTGCCCGTCGATAAGATCGAGGGCGGGGATGATGATGGCGTTTTTCATGATGACTATCCTCTCAGGGTATGCCTAGGGTAGCAAAGCCACCCTAGGTTAAGCATAAACCTACCCCGCCGGGGTAGTTATAAATGTTTTTCAAAATAAGTTTCATCAAACTTTATTTCTTCTTCAAGAAAGAGTGTTTTAATTTCATCTGTAAAATTTTGCGATTGATGATGTTGTTTCTGATTTTTAATGTAATTAATGATTTTTACTTTATCTCGCTCACTATAACTTAGTGCACAATAACCAACGGACCATTCCGTAAAATCCGGAAATAAATCGGAATGACTTTCTAAAAATTGGTGCGTAGTGATTTTTAATTTACGAACAAATTCAGAAATCGGCAATGTTTGATGAATATCCACAAATAAATGAATATGATCAGGCATTCCATTTACACGATATAAAATGCAATGATGAGGTTGCGTAAATTTCCAAATACAACGATATAGTTCTTTCTCGTATTGCTCATTAATACTAGGCGCACCATGCTTTGTCCGAAAAATAATATGATATAACAAACGCGTATAGCTCATTTTCTTTCCTAATTTCTACCCCAACAGGGTAGGTTTATGCTTAACCTAGGGTAACTTGTTACCCTAGGCGGAAAGAAATCGCAACAACGCTATTTTATTTTTCGAGCTAGATCGCATTTTTAATCCGTGGGTAATAAATTACCCACGGTTAAGCATTATCGTTCCCCCTTTGGGGAACGGATTATTTCACCTTTTCCACAAAATTCCTCAACAACAACGCGCCGTTTTTACCCGAGCGTTCTGGATGAAACTGTACACCGTAGAAATTTTTGTTCGCGATGGCGGCGGAGAAATCCACCCCGTAACAGCTTGTTGCAATGGTGTTTTCATTGGGTTGTACGGCGTAGCTGTGTACGAAGTAAAAATGGCTGTCCTGTTCAATGCCGGCAAACAGCGGATGGTCTGGCGTGTAACGCACTTTATTCCAGCCCATGTGCGGTAACGGCAAGCCGCTGTCAGGGATGAGATCCGTCTGCCCACTCATTAAGCCGAGCGTCGCCACATTGCCTTCAGTAGAAAATTCGGTCATCAGCTGCATCCCCAAGCAAATACCGAGCATCGGTTGGGTAGCGTTGCGGATGCAGTCAATCAAGTTACGGTCCGCCAAATTCTGCATTGCCGCCATCGCCGTGCCCACGCCGGGCAACAGCAATTTATCGGCAGATTGGATTTTATGAATATCCCGCATAATCTCAGCGCGATAACCCAAGCGATCAAAGGCGAATTTGACGGAGGAGAGATTGGCGCAGCCGGTGTCGATGATGGTGATAAAGTACATATTTATTCCTTATCGGGGGTTACTATATTTTGATATGTCAAAATTAATTCGGCATACTCTTTGTTTTTTCCAAAAGCAGATAAAGAAAAGGTTTTTAATATCTGGAAAAAAATATTGTCCTCATACTTTAATTCAGCTTTTAAATACGTTCTATCTTTAACACACTTTAAATCCAACCTCATAAAATATTTATATGTTATAGAACGTCTCTCCTGTTTACTTTGGATAACTTCCTTTAGAAAACTTTCAGAAAATGAGCTATCAAAATCATCTCTAAGCAATTCGCTTTTCTCAAGGGCATCACGTAGGCACTTTTCGTTTTTTAAAAATAAATCGTATAAAGTTTCTTTATCAACGCCAGTTAATTGATGAATAAATTCAAGTTCTAGATCTATGAAATTTATATGTTCTAAAAATGAAAAATTATTAACATATTTAATATAATCTCCATAAGAACCATCTCTATCAGAGAGATGATAAGATAGTACAACCAATAATTTATGTGATAAAAAGCTCCGCAATAAACTCGAATAATTATTTTTATAGTTTAATTCACTATTTTCTGAAATAAATCTCAAAATCCTATATAGAAGTAAAAAGTAACTATTAATTTCAGAGTAAATTTTAGATTTTTCTTGAATTTCAATTTTATTTCTTAGTGAATCAAAACTTTCATGATTTGATATAATTTCGTCGTAGATTTCATCTATCGTCTCTTGTCCAAGCGTATTCAATTTCAAATTATGCTGTTCTAACATCATAAAAAAAGTCCGTTCAAAATCTTCTTTTTTTCTCCGTTCCTCTTGTTCTTTTTTCTCATTTTCAAACTCAATTCTTTGCTCATTAAAACGTTTACGTTCTAATTGCATTCCATGTAAAACGCTTAGCAAAGTAACTGCTGAAAATATGCCTCCAACATAGCTACCAAAATGATCCCATTTTTCACTTTCAGACGATAATCCACCATGGAATTGATAGAAATATAACCCTAGTAATCCCATAACAAGTAAAACGTACCATTTATTATTTTTAATAAAATCCCAAATTTCCTTAAGCATGATTCATTCCTTAAATTAAAAAACACCTCAAAAACCAACCGCACTTTTCGGACAGGCATAAAGCCTGTCCCTACGACCCATTATAAAACACCCTTACTACTCGGCAACTCCTCCCCCTCAATCCGAATTGCTTGTCTCAACGTCCGTCCAAACACCTTAAATAAACTTTCAATTTTGTGGTGGTCGTTGTCGCCGGTGGCTTTGAGGTGAAGCGTGGCAAGCAACGAGAACGTAAGAGATTGGAAGAAGTGTTCGGTGAGTTCGGTGCTGAAGTCGCCCACTTTATCCCGTTTGAATTTGGCGTTGAATTTGATCCACGGGCGACCGGATAAATCCAAAGCGCATTCCGCTTTGCATTCGTCCATTGGCAACACGAAACCGAAGCGGGCGATGCCGCGTTTGTCGCCGATAGCTTGTTTTAATGCAGTGCCTAGGGCGAGAGCGGTGTCTTCCACGGTGTGGTGTTCGTCAATGTGTAAGTCGCCTTTGCAGCTGACATTCATACGGAAACCGCCGTGGGTCGCGATTTGGTCGAGCATGTGGTCGAAGAAGCCCACGCCCGTGCTGATTTGGTTCACGCCCATTTCATCCAGCCATACTTGAACCTTGATGTCCGTTTCTTTGGTTTTGCGTGCCACTTCTGCGTAGCGAGGTGGGCGGTTGCCGATGTTGCTGACAGGTTCGCCGAGCAGTTTTTCTGCGATCAAATCCCAGTTTAATTTTTCAGGGTGATATTGCAGTGCGCGAATGCCGAGGTTTTCCGCCAACTGTACGTCAGTAGCACGGTCGCCAATCACAAAAGAGCGGTCAGGATCGAACAAGTTTTTTTGAATGTATTTTTTCAGCAACTTGGTTTTTGGTTTGCGGCAAGCACAGTTATCTTCCGGTTTATGCGGGCAAATCAGTACATCGTCAAATTCAATGCCCTGCGATTTAAACAGCGCCATCATGGCGTTATGCGGCTTGTCGAAATCTTCTTGCGGGAAGGAATCCGTGCCCAGCCCGTCTTGATTGGACACCATCACAAAACGGTACTTACCTTTGAGCTTGAGCAAGGCAGGAATCACGTTCGGCTCAAATTTCAGTTTCTCCAAACTATCGATCTGAAAATCGGTTTTCGGTTCGTCAATCAGCGTGCCGTCGCGGTCGATGAAAAGGGTAGGTTGCATGGTTTTCTCCTTGCCTAGGGTAGCCGTGCTACCCTAGGTTACATATCATTCAGCCCCTTTGGGGCAAGCTGGTTTGTACTCCAAAGGAGTACGGCTATAACTAACCTAGGGTAACTTGTTACCCTAGGCGTGGAGCGTTAGATTTGCCCAATCGCCCCTACTACGCTCTCGCATTCTTCCTTCGTCCCCACAGTAATCCGAATGCAATTTTGCAAATTTAACGCTTTGTTTTGATCGCGCAGGATAATACCTTGCTCCCACAACGCCTTGAAAACGCGCTCGCCATCTTGGCATTTTATGAGCAAATAATTGGCTTCGCTGTCGTACACGTTTTCCACTTGTGGCAAGTCTGCTAAGGCTTCGGCAAGCCACTGGCGGTTGGCTAAAATCTCCTGTGCGCGGGCTTGCACAAGGGTGATATTTTCCGCCTGCAAGGCTTGTTCCGCGATGTCGGCGCTTGGCACCGGGATGGGATAAGGGGCGATCACCTTACTGAGAATTTGGATTAACTCTGCATTGGCTAACACAAAACCGCAACGCAATCCTGCCAAGGCAAAGGCTTTCGAGAGGGTACGGATAATGACTAAGTGCGGGTAATTTTTCAGCTCTTTTGCGAGTGTCGCTTGAGGACAAAATTCAATGTAGGCTTCATCCACCACCACAATGGCTTTGCCGGCAGTGAGTTGCAAAAGCTCGAGCAAATCCGACCGTTTAAGTAAATTGCCTGTCGGGTTATTTGGGCTACACACAAAGACGACTTTCACACCCTCTAGTTGCTGTTTAATTTCGGCAAGATTCAGTTGGAAATCTGCCGTTAATGGCACGGTTTTGCACGCCACGCCTGCCGTTTCGGCACTCACGGCGTACATGCCATACGTGGGCGGGCAGAACAAAATGGCGTCTTGGCTCGGTTCGCAAAACGCACGGATAACCAACTCAATGCCTTCATCACCACCACGGGTCACCAACACATTTTCACGCGGTACGCCCGCATAATTGGCATAGCCTTGCACTACCGCTTGCGGTTGCGGTTCGGGGTAGCGGTTTAAATCTTTGCCCGAAAGTTGGAACGTCGGCGAAGTGGGATATTCGTTCGCATTCAGCCAAATCGTGCCATTGCCGCCGAGTTTGCGGGCGGATTGATAGGGTGTTAAGGCTTGCACGTTTTGTCGGGATAATGTTGTGATTGTCATGTGGTTTTCCTCTTATTGCAACTTCGCTAATCTCAAACTCACTGCCATTTTGTGCGCATCCAGCTGTTCCGCATGCGCCATCAATTCCACGGTTTCCGCTAAATCTTTGAAACCTTGCGGGGTGAGTTCCTGCACGGTCATGCGTTTGCTGAAATCCGCCAAACCAAGGCTGGAATGGGTGCGCGTGTAGCCGTAGGTCGGCAGAACATGATTGGTGCCGCTGGCGTAATCGCCCATGCTTTCCGGCGAATAAGCGCCGAGGAAAATAGAACCGGCATTGTCCAGTTGAGGCAATAATTCACGTGCGTTTTGCGTTTGCACGATTAAGTGTTCCGGCGCGTATTCATTGCTGATGGCGACACATTGCGCCAAATCTTCGGCAATCAGAATGCGACTGTGGGACAACGCCTTGCGGGCGATGTCTGCACGGGGTAGTTGGGCAAGCTGTTGTTCCACACAAAGTGCGGTCTGTTTTGCCTGCGTTTCGCTCGGCGTCACCAAAATCACTTGCGAATCTGCGCCGTGTTCCGCCTGTGACAGCAAATCGGAGGCAACAAATTCAGGATCCGCCTGTTCATCAGCAATCACCAACACTTCCGATGGCCCCGCCGGCATATCGATGTTGGCACCGTTAATCATTTGGCTGACTTGGCGTTTGGCTTCCGTCACAAAGGCATTGCCCGGCCCGAAAATTTTATCCACTTTCGCCACGCTTTGCGTACCTAACGCCATCGCCACAATCGCTTGCGCGCCGCCCACCGCATAAATGGTTTGCACACCACATAGATTGGCGGCATAAAGAATTTCATCCGCAATCGGTGGTGGCGAGCAAAGTACGATTTTCTTACAGCCTGCGATTTTTGCCGGAATGGCAAGCATCAGCACCGTAGAAAATAACGGCGCGGAACCGCCCGGAATGTACAAACCGACACGATTAATCGGGCGCGTCACCACCTGACAACACACGCCGGGCTGGGTTTCAATATCCACCGCCTGTGGTTTCTGTGCTTCGTGAAAGGCAGTGATATTGCGCTTGGCATTCTGAATCGCCATCTTCAACGGCTCAGGAATACGCGCTGTCGCCTCCGCAATTTGTTGTGGAGTGATAATCAAGCTGTCGAGTTTGATTTTGTCGAATTTCTCTGTGAGTTCAAACAGCGCCTTATCGCCATCCTGTTGCACAAATTTAACGATATTTTCCACCGCACTTTTAATCTCATTAGAGGCAGAAATCGCAGGGCGGGTAAGGGCTTGTTGCTTTTCAACTGTGTTGAGGTTATTCCAGACGAAAGTTTGCATAGTTTATTCCTTTTCTAATTTCTTTCTTAATTCATCTTCATAGGTTTGCATAAACTTTTCCAAATCCATAAAAAGGTAACTTAATACTCTTATAAAAGGGTTTGGGAAAGTTAAACTTTCTGTCGCTTCAAAACGGGTTTGTTCTTTGTCGATTGGCGTTAATGTGGCGTGCCATTCTCCCGTAAAAAATTGACTCGACATATCAAAAGCATAGTATTCAAAAGGGCGCTTTTCTCTCGTTTTAAAAAGAATAGTTATACTATTGGTCGTTTCTTGCCAAACTTCATTTTCGCCATCTTGGGATAAAATTTCTAAATTATCCAAAGAGGTTCTGTATTGCCAATTTTGATTATCCGTAATTATGTTATAAACTTTCTCCGCATTAGCAGAATACACGGTTTCCTTGGTTAATTTACGTGTTTCCGGTAAAAAATAACCAATAACATAAATCAGTATGCCAATACCTATTATGAACAATAAACCATATGAAATAATTTTCATACCTCATCCTTCATCGTTAGTGGAGTAGTGTATCCTTTATTAACGGCTACTTATTTTATTTGCTCTTTTGCCCAATTTACCGCTGTTTCAATCGCTTTGCGCGCTTGGGGGCTGTTGCGCCAGCAAGTCGAACCTGTGATTTCTGCGCCACGTTGCAGAATAAAATCCGGATCCGTTTTCGCTAATATAGCAACGTTATCCAAGCCCATTTCAGTTAAACGTTTTAACACCGTCGGCCCGATGCCTTTTTGCGCAAGTAGAGATTGTTTTTCAATGTCATTGAACGGCATATATTTCTCCTTTTAAATAGACGTTAAATACGCCTTGCGTTGTGCTGTGAATTTCCACCAATCCTGTGGTTCGCCACCGTTGATAAAATCCACTATCGATAAAAACACATCGATTACGCAAGGATCATGTTTTTGCTCGGTAATGCGGCATAAGTCATCATACATTTGATATGCGTTACGTCCTAGCAAATCATGCGGTATTTGAATTCCGAGACGAATTAAATCCGCCTCGGCCGCTTTACCGATGTTGGGCAAATCAGTCAGCTTGGTTAAGTGACTGCGCTTCACTTTTTTCGGGTTCATTTACGTTTTCCTTTTCAAAACGGATAAATTTCGCAAAAGTTTTATAAAACGCTCAAAAAAATGACCGCACTTTTAGCTGCTTTCCTAGACACCATTTACTTCATCATTTTCTCAATCGGTAACACCAGAATCGAACTGGCGCCGACTTCTTTCAATTGTTCCATAGTTTCCCAGAACAGATTTTCTTGGCTGACCACGTGCATTGCCACTTTGGAATCATCATGCGCCAGCGGCAGAATCGTTGGGTTTTCCACGCCCGGTAGAAGTGCGGTGATTTCTTCGAGTTTATTTTTCGGCGCGTGTAGCATGATGTATTTGGATTCAGCGGCTTGTTGCACGCCTTGAATGCGGGTGAGCAGCCTATCTACCAGAATTTGTTTATCGCGGCTTAAAGGTTCGGCGCGTTGAATTAAACAGGCTTTGGAGCGGTAAATCACTTCCACTTCTTTCAATCCATTCGCTTCCAAGGTGGCGCCGGAGGAAACTAAATCGCAAATGGCATCGGCAAGTCCTGCGCTAGGAGCAACTTCCACAGAGCCATTCAGTAATGTGCTTTTGAACGGCACGTTTTGCGCTTTCATGTAACGTTTGAGCAAATTCGGGTAGGAGGTGGCGATGCGGGCATTAGCAAAATCCTGCACGCCGTTATATTGCTGGTCGCGATCAATTGCCAAAGATAAACGGCAACCGCCGAAATCCAACTGGCGCAGCTTTTTATAAGCGACCGTTTCTCCGGCAGCCAAGCGCCCCAATTCTTCTTCCTCCAGCACGTTTTCACCGATAATGCCGAGATCCGCCACGCCGTCGAAGATCAAGCCGGGAATGTCGTCATCACGCACGCGCAGGATTTCAATAGGCATATTTTCCGAATAGGCGACAAGTCGCTGTTCATTCCAATTGATTTTTACCCCACATTGTTTGAGTAGGGCTGCGCAATCTTGGCTTAAACGGCCTTTCTTCTGTAAGGCGATTTTGAGTCGGTTTTGTGTTTGCATATAAATATCCTCTGTAAAAATTATTGATGTGAAATAGAAAAGCCCTCGGAGGTGCGAACCTTCGAGGGCTTTACGAGATTTTTTTTCTCAGCGACTCTTATCTGTTTTTCAGGTAGCACCAAGCGCTTGAATGTGAATTCAAGTGGTGGTGATAGCGACGATTACCTAAAAAAATCATTTTTTGAGCCTTATCTAAACATGGAACTGAGTTGACTACACTGTACTGAAGGATAAGTGTTGGCGCAAGCTTAAAAAGAAAAAAATTTAATTGATGTATTTTTATTGATCAAGATCATGAATTGCTTGGACGCAGGCAAAAGTCGCCATCGAACATTAGAATTTTTCTGCTGATTTTTTTGCCATTATCAAAAATACTAACTTGTAGCCCAATTGTGCAGCAATGAACAAACCTGCTGCATAAACACCAATAATAATGGTTGAAATAAAGTTCTTCATAGCAATGTGATAATGGTATCCCATTGAGATACCGTATGCTTGGAAAGATTATTTCTTATTGAATTGTTGAATCAAAATACATTGATGTTATTCCATATTGGTTTGTCGCTCTTTACCTATGCGGTCTGTTTTATTGCAACGCTGTATGTGATCCAATTGGTTTGGTTAGACCGTAATTTGAAAAAGCGTAAAATCCAATTTTCACCAGCAATTCCGCCATTAATGGCAGTTGAACGTCATTTCTTCTGTTTATTTGCGATGGGTGAAGCATTACTGACGCTCACTTTAATTTCAGGTACTTATCATGTATTACAAGCGGTAACCCTAGAAAATCTGCACAAAGCGATTTTTTCTTTCCTTGCTTGGATTAGTTTTGGTATTGCTTGTTTTGGTCATTGGCGATTGGGCTGGCGTGGAAAAAGGATGATTATTTACGCAATTTCGGGTATCATTCTGCTCACGATTGGTTATTTTGGTAGCCGTTTGATTTAGCAAGAATCAAAGAACAAGTAAAAAGTGCGGTAAAAAATGACCGCACTTTTTGTTGATTAACGAACAAAAGGACTTTCCCTTGGACAGTATTCCCCTTAGTACATTATTTATTACACTGATTATCTGTTTAATTTTATCGGCCTATTTTTCTGGCTCAGAAACCGGCTTACTCTCTCTCAATAAATATCGTCTTCGCTTTCTGGCGGAACAAGGCAATAAAGGCGCGCAAAAAGCAGAAAAACTGCTTGAAAAGCCTGATACCTTGTTAAGTTTTATTCTGATCTTTAATAACCTTGTGAATATTAGTGCGTCAGCTATTGCAACCATGATTGGTATGCGTTTATATGGTGATGCGGGGGTAGCAATTGCAACGGGTTTATTAACCTTTACGATGCTCGTTTTTTCTGAGATTTTCCCTAAAACCGTTGCAGCGATGCATCCAGAGAAAGTAGGTTTATTTTCAAGTCACATTTTGTCGTTATTGTTAAAAGTATTCTATCCATTAGTTTGGTTAATGAATCTTTTCACGAAGACATTAATGCGAATGGTGGGTTTAAAACCTGATATGCAAAAACAAGTGATTAGCCGTGAAGAACTCCGTAGTATCGTATCGGAAGCTGGTGAGGCTACACCGGATGAACAGCATCCACAAATGTTGCTCTCTATTTTAGATATGGAAACCGTGACGGTTGACGATATCATGGTGCCACGTAATGAAATTGCTGGGATTGATATTGATGACGATTGGAAAGCCATTATGCGCCAGCTTAATCATGCACCACACAACCGAATTGTGTTGTATAAAGGCAGCCTTGATGAGCAAGTATTAGGGATTTTACGTGTGCGTGAAGCGTTTCGTTTGTTATTAGAAAAAAATGAATTCACCAAAGAAACTTTACTACGTGCCGTCGATGAAGTGTACTTCATTCCAGAAGGGACACCACTGAAAACACAATTAGCGAATTTCCGCACGAAAAAAGAACGTATCGGTTTAGTGGTGGACGAATATGGTGATATTAAAGGATTAGTCACGCTTGAAGATATTTTAGAAGAAATTGTGGGTGATTTTACAACCACTACTGCACCGACTATTGAACAAGAAGTCGTTCAGCAATCTGATGGTTCAATGATTATTGAGGGGTCAGCTAATCTTCGTGATTTAAATAAAATGTTTGGTTGGGAATTAGATACAGAAGATGCTCGCACCTTTAATGGTTTGATTCTCGAGCATCTTGAAGATATTCCTGATGAAGGAACCGTTTGTGAAATCGATGGCTTACGAATTACTATTTTAGAAGTCAGCGATAATATGATTAAACAAGCAAAAGTAGAGAAATTGGCCTCTTAAATGTGGCTTTTTCTAACCGCTCTTTTGTTTAAGAAGTACGTTATTTTTACAAAGGATTGAATATGACAGATGAGATTCGTTTAACACAATACAGCCACGGCGCAGGTTGAGGTTGTAAAATTTCGCCTAAGGTGTTAGGGACAATTTTACAGACTAAACTCGAAAAATTTGCTGATCCCAATTTATTGGTCGGTAACGAAACAGCGGATGATGCTGCGGTTTATGATCTTGGTAATGGTACTGCAATTATCAGTACCACGGATTTCTTCATGCCAATTGTGGATGATCCTTTTGATTTTGGTCGCATTGCTGCAACCAATGCCATTAGTGATATTTTCGCAATGGGCGGTAAACCAATTATGGCAATTGCTATTCTAGGCTTCCCGATTAATAAATTGCCACCAGAAGTGGCTCAGAAAATAGTTGATGGTGGTCGTTTTGCTTGTCATCAAGCAGGGATTTCGCTAGCGGGTGGACACTCGATTGATGCGCCAGAACCTATTTTTGGTTTAGCAGTAACAGGGGTTATTGCTACCGATCGTGTAAAACGTAATGCCTCGGCAGAAGCGGGTTGTAAGCTTTATTTGACGAAACCATTGGGTATCGGTGTGCTAACTACCGCAGAGAAAAAAGGTAAATTAAAACCTGAACATCAAGGATTGGCAACAGCGGCGATGTGCCAAATGAATCTGATTGGTAGTCAATTTGCAGAAGTCGCAGGCGTAACAGCTATGACGGATGTAACGGGTTTTGGTTTGTTAGGGCACTTGGCTGAAATCTGTGAAGGCTCAAATCTTAATGCAGTTGTGCATTTTGATAAAATCAAATTATTAGATGGTGTAGCAGATTACATTGCAGAAGGTTGTGTACCAGGTGGAACCAACCGTAACTTTGAAAGCTATGGACATAAAATCGGCCCTCTTACAGATTATCAAAAGGTGGTACTTTG
>ERZ772997.372-NODE-372-length-14725-cov-4.20648_pt1 | contig 14725 bp, 11 predicted proteins | sample MGYA00511127_ERZ772997 | MGnify/ENA primary metagenome ERZ772997 (study PRJEB29015, sample SAMEA2738070) | human oral metagenome | biome: human oral; feature: human-associated habitat; material: saliva | place: China | collected 2215 ... | reverse complement strand
CCGCATGTTTCCTCCGCGCCTACGCAGGGGCACCCGTCACCCGGACGCTCCGCTTTCTCCTTGCTTCGCTGCGGAGAGCGTCCGTGTGACACCCTGAGGGCGCATCCGGAAAACACGGCGCGCCACCTCGGGTAGCCTAGCGTGCGTGGAGGGGCGGTGTCGTCCGAACGTGACATCAGGGTGCCCGAAGCGAAGCGAGGGCGGGTGCCCCTGTAGGAACGAGGACGAACACCGCCCCTCTTATCGTCCTAAACCAGCCCCTCCAGAAAGTGGGGGAGGGCGCCTTCACAGGCTAAGCGAGTATCCTAGAAGCTTCGTATCCCCGAACCGAAACGAGAAAAAGCGTGGAAATCCTGCTGTACGCTGTGGGCATTATCCTCATGGCAATCGCTATTGCCGTCTCGATTGCCCTGCACGAGGTGGGGCATCTGGTGCCCGCGAAGCTGTTCAATGTGCGCGTCCCGCAGTACATGATTGGCTTCGGTAAGACCGTGTTCTCTTTCCGCCGCGGCGAGACTGAGTACGGTTTCAAGGCGATCCCGTTGGGTGGTTACATTTCGATGATTGGCATGTACCCGCCGAGCCCTGCTGAGGTGAAGGAGCACCATGAGGAGGGCCATTCGGGCAGTACCAGCCCGTTTGCGTCCTTGGCTGAGGAGGCGCGTGCGGCGGATGCTGAGCGTCTGAAGCCCGGTGATGAGGACCGCCTGTTCTATAAGTTGCCGGTGCTCAAGCGCATGGTGATTATGCTGGGTGGCCCGACGATGAACCTGCTGATTGGTGTGGTGTGTACTGCTGTGCTGATTTGTGGTTTTGGTACGGTGCAGGTGACGAATAAGGTTTCGGCGGTCTCTGAGTGCGTGCCGAGCGTGAATGTCACTCATGATTCGATTAGCTATGGCGAGTGTACGGATAAGTCCACCCCGTCGCCGGCGAAGGCTGCCGGTGTGCGGGTGGGTGACCGTGTGGTTGCCGTGAATGGTGCGTCGACGGGTTCGTGGGAGGCTGTGTCTTCGGCGATTCGTGCGGCGGGTTCTCACCCGAGCACGTTGACGGTGGAGCGTAATGGTCAGCGTCTGGATTTGTCGGTGACTCCGGTTGAGATGATCCGCCCGGTTTCGGATGGTAAGGGCCAGTATGCGCGTGCTGCGGATGGTTCGATTGCGACGACTCGCGGCGGTTTTGTGGGTGTTTCGCCGTCGAGTGAGTTGGTGCCCGGTTCTATTACTGAGGTGCCTGCGATGGTGGGCGATACGCTCTCCCGTGTGGGTTCGTCGATGTTGTCGTTGCCGCAGCGTGTGTGGGAGTTGACGGTGACTTTGGTGACGGGTGGTGAGCGTAGTGCCGAGTCGCCGGTGTCTGTGGTTGGTGTGAGCCGTATTGCCGGTGAGGTGACGGCTACTGACCGTATTGATGTGAAGGCGAAGGCTGCGATGTTGGTCTCGCTGGTAGCGAATATGAATTTGATGCTTTTTGCGTTTAATTTGATTCCGCTTCTGCCGCTGGATGGTGGCCACGTGCTGGGTGCGCTCTGGGAGGGCGTGCGTCGTTTCTTTGCGCGTTTGACTGGGCGTAAGGATCCGGGTCCGTTTGATCCGGTGAAGTTGTTGCCGTTGACGTATGTGGTGGCGGGCGCGTTTATTGTGATGTCTATCATTCTGATTGTGGCGGATATTGTTAAGCCCATCACCCTGTTTTAGTGTGTTGTTGCGCGCGGTAAGGGTACCCGTATTAGTGGTTTCTTTCGCGTCAGTGGCACAATAAAAAGTTGAACGAAGGATGCGTCGTACGTCTTTCACAACCCATGTATGGAGGAAAACCTTGTCGGTCAGCCTTGGTATGCCGAAGCCCGCTCCCGCGGTTCTGTCCCCGCGTCGTAAGACCCGCCAGTTTAAGGTGGGTTCTGTCGGTGTTGGTTCTGAATCTCCGATTTCGGTGCAGTCGATGACGACCACTAAGACCCACGACATTGGTGCGACTCTGCAGCAGATTGCTGAGTTGACCGCTGCCGGTTGCGATATTGTGCGTGTGGCGTGCCCGACTGATAAGGATGCGGAGGCTCTGCCCATTATTGCGAAGCAGTCCCGTATTCCGGTGATTGCTGATATTCACTTCCAGCCGAAGTACGTGTATGCGGCTATTCAGGCTGGTTGCGGTGCTGTGCGTGTGAACCCGGGTAATATCCGTAAGTTCGACGACCAGGTGAAGGAAATCGCTCAGATGGCTTCGGATCACGGCGTTTCTCTGCGTATTGGTGTGAATGCTGGTTCGCTGGATAAGCGTCTGCTGGAGAAGTACGGTAAGGCTACTCCGGAGGCTCTGGTTGAGTCTGCTGTGTGGGAGGCTTCGCTCTTTGAGGAGCACGGTTTCCGTGATTTCAAGATTTCTGTGAAGCATAATGACCCTGTGGTGATGGTGGAGGCGTACCGTCAGCTGGCTGAGCGCGGTGACTGGCCCCTGCACCTGGGTGTGACTGAGGCTGGTCCGGCGTTCCAGGGCACTATTAAGAGCTCTGTGGCGTTTGGTACTCTGCTGTCGCAGGGTATTGGCGATACTATTCGCGTGTCGCTGTCTGCACCTCCGGTTGAGGAGGTGAAGGTGGGCACCAAGATCCTGGAGTCGCTGAACCTTCGCCCCCGCAAGCTGGATATCGTTTCGTGCCCGTCGTGTGGTCGTGCGCAGGTGAACGTGTGGGAGCTTGCTGAGAACGTGACTAAGGGCCTGGAGCACATGAAGGTTCCGCTGCGTGTTGCCGTGATGGGTTGCGTGGTGAACGGTCCGGGTGAGGCTCGTGAGGCTGACCTGGGTGTGGCGTCCGGTAACGGTAAGGGCCAGATTTTCGTGAAGGGTGAGGTCATTAAGACTGTGCCTGAGGATCAGATCGTTGAGACTCTGATTGAAGAGGCTACCCGTATTGCTGCTGAGATGGAGGCTTCGGGCGAGTACGTTCCCGAGGGTTCCCCTGCCGTTTCGGTGAGCTAGTTAGCTTTTGTGCGCGGAGGCGCCCTGGTGGGGCGCCTCCGCGTTTTTCCGGTGATGTCCGGTTATGGTGGTTGCAGGCTCGGTGATTGCTGCTGCCGGTTGTTGCCGTATGATTCGGCTGCCTTTTCGGGGCCGCATGTCCCCGGATTTTCACTCAATTCTGTCGCTCATTCTCTATCACTCAACAGGTCATGTTCACTCTTTTTTCTCGCCGCCGTAAGGCTCATCGTGCCCGACGTGCTGCTGTTTCGACTGCTGTTTCAACGATGGATTCTTCCCCTATGCCTGATCGCGTGAAGGAACACGTTTTTGCTCTGGATGCTCGGTGGTGCGATGAGCTGGAGGAGGTCCTGTTCAGTGACCCGGTCCCGAATCTGTACCCCATTGAGCATTATTTGGCGTGCCCTCTTCCGGTGAGGGCCCCGCGTATTCCGCTGCACTACTATCAGGGTTTTGTGGGGTGCGAGCGCGATGGGCAGCTGTGCTGTGTGCTGCTGTTGGGTTCGAATGTGGTGCCGGTGCGATTGTGCGGTGCCGCAGTTGAACACGCTGAACACAATGCGGATTCTTACGGCGCTGAGGCGCTGGATACCCCCACCCTGGACGCCCCCACCCTGGACGCTACGGCGCTCGCGCATCGTGACGCGCTGGCTCAGCTGCTGCTGCAGGTGGGTTCTCGCCTGGATTCCATGTTCGGTGAGAGCGCCTTCGTGATGCCCCTGTGGACGCGCATGCGGCAGCTGTGCGAGCAGAGCCAGGGCGGTAAGAGCCCGGTGCCGCTACTGCAGATGCTGCAGCCGAGCCTGCGCGACGGTTGCGATCACCGCGCGCGGGTTCTGTCCGAGCGCCCCAATCAGCCGCTGCTATATCTGCCGCCGGAGAAGGATCTGACCCGTTTCTACGCCGTGGAGCTTCCTGAGCTGCCGGCGCACCTGCCTGCGCCTCTCAAACCTAAGCCCTTCAAACCGGGGCAGAGCCCTCTTGGCGGCGACTCTACTGGCGAGCCTGCAGGGTATGCGCGCCTCGCCACCTCCGCGGACCTGGGGGAGCTTCTGCCCGCCGCAGCCGCCATGTTCACCGAGGAGGTCGGCTTCGACCCGATTGCCCGCTACGGTGACGGCTACGCGGCGCGCCTGCGCACGCTCATCGCCGGTCAGCGCAGCGCCATCGTCACCGACGTGAACGGGCGAGTCATCTTCAAGGCGGATGCGGGCATCGTGAACCTGGACGCCGCGCAGGTGCAGGGCGTGTGGCTGCACCCGGACTACCGCGGCTACGGGCTGGCTAAACCGTTCTTCGCCGCCGCCGCGCAGATTTTGCAGCACCGCTACCCGCACTTGAGCCTGTACGTGAACGACTACAACGCCCGCGCTCTTGCCATGTACCGGGGGACCGGTTGGGAGCAGATTGGGCAGTTCTCGACCATCATTTTTGAGCGCTAAACACGCCGAACCCTAAAACGCTATAAAATTAAAGACGACTGTGCCTATTTACGGCTTACTCGGTGAGCCGTGGGCACCCTACCTAAACCTATCGACCTTTCAAGGAGAATCGTGGTACTTCGCCTTTCCAACCTCTTCGTGCGCACTCTGCGCGAGGACCCCGTAGACGCTGAGGTCGCCAGCCACAAGCTGCTGGTCCGCGCCGGTTACATCCGCCGCGCAGCCCCCGGCGTGTACACCTGGCTGCCCCTGGGCCTGAAGGTACTGCGCAAGGTCGAGAACATTATCCGCGAAGAGATGGACGCCATCGGCGCGCAGGAAGTTCACTTCCCCGCACTGCTGCCCCGCGAACCCTACGAGGCAACCAACCGCTGGGATGAGTACGGCGATAACCTCTTCCGCCTCAAGGACCGCAAGGGTGCCGACATGCTGCTGGCACCCACCCACGAGGAAATGTTCACCCTGCTGGTCAAGGACCTGTACTCCTCCTACAAGGACCTGCCGCTGTCCCTGTACCAGATTCAGACCAAGTACCGCGACGAGGCGCGCCCCCGCGCGGGTCTGCTGCGCGGCCGCGAGTTCATCATGAAGGACTCTTACTCCTTCAACATTGACGATGAGGGCCTGAACGAGGCGTACATGGCGCACCGCGCCGCCTACCAGCGCATCTTCGAACGTCTGGGTCTGGAGATTGTCATTGTGACCGCACAGTCCGGCGCGATGGGTGGCTCCCGCAGTGAAGAGTTCCTGCACCCGACCCCCATCGGCGAGGACACCTTCGTACGTTCCGCGGGCGGCTACGCGGCAAACGTTGAGGCCGTGACCACCGTGGTTCCCGAGGAAATCGAAATCACCGAGGACACCCCGGCGGCAATCGTTCTGGACACCCCCGACTCCGCCACCATTGAGACCCTGGTGGAGCGCATGAACGAACTGCACCCCGAGGTCACCGGCGGCGCCCTGGAGGCTTCGCAGACCCTCAAGTGCTTCGTGGGCACCGTCATCACCCCCTCCGGCGAGCGTAAGGTCTTCGCCGTGGGCGTTCCCGGCGACCGTGCCGTGGACCTGGGCCGCGTTGAGGTCAACATCGGCGCCCTGCTGGGCATCGGCGGCGAGGTCGAGGTCGAGGCAGCCAGCGAAGAGGACCTGAAAGCCTACCCGCAGCTGGTCAAGGGCTACATTGGCCCCGGCCTGAGCCTGGACGCGCCCCTGCTCGGTGCACACACCGAGGACGAGGACGCGGTGGCTTCCGCAACCGGCATTCCCTTCTTCGTTGACCCCCGCGTGGTGCGCGGTACCCGCTGGGTGACCGGTGCAAACGAAGAGGGCAAGCACGTGGCGAACCTGGTCTTCGGCCGCGACTTCACCGCCGACGGCGTGATCGAGGCGTGCGAGGTGCGCGAAGGCGACCCGGCACCGGACGGCTCCGGCGAGCTGGTGGCAGCCCGCGGTATCGAGATGGGCCACATCTTCGCCCTGGGCCGCAAGTACGCTGAGGCACTGGGACTGAAGGTTCTGGACCAGAACGGCAAGCTACAGACCGTGACCATGGGCTCCTACGGCGTGGGCGTGACCCGCGCACTGGCCGCTATCGCCGAGGGTAACCACGACGAGAAGGGCCTGATCTGGCCGCGTAACCTGGCACCGGCGGATGTGCACATTGTCATCACCGGCAAGGACGCAGCATCCCACGAGTACGCTGAAGAGCTCAGCGCATCCCTGGAATCCGCCGGCCTGCAGGTCATGCTCGATGACCGCCCGAAGACCAGCCCCGGCGTGAAGTTCGGCGACGCCGAGCTGCTGGGTGTGCCCACCATCCTGGTGATCGGTCGCGGCTTCAAGGACGGCGTGCTGGAACTGAAGGACCGCCGCAGCGGTGAGGCTCGCGAGGTGTCCGTGGAGAACGCGGTGGCTGAGGTCATCGCTGAGGTCAAGGGGGAGTAGCCGTGGCATATAAGCCGAAGCGTTCTGGCGCTAAGAAGAGCGCCCCGAATGCGCGCGCTCGCCGTGCCGCATCCCGCGTGGCGAATGGTGTGAACACTTCCCGCGCTCGCGTTGAGAGCGAGCCCGTGGTGGAGGCACCGGTGCGCGTGGGTACCCGCGCGATCCGTGAGGAGGAGGTTGCCGAGGCGATTGCCCCGGTCATCTCCGAGTTCTCGCTGGTGCTGGAGGGCCTGAAGATTTCGGGCCCGGCGGCGAACCGTACCGTGAAGATTACGGTGGACTACACCGCTGAGCGTACCGATTCGCTGTCGCTGGACTCCCTCGCGGAGATTTCCGGTGCGATTTCGAGCGCCCTGGACCGTGCGGACGAAAACGATGAGTTCTTCCCCTACGAGCTGGAGGTGTCCTCGCCCGGCGCTACCCGCGCCCTGACCGAGCGCCGCCACTGGGAGCGTGCCCGTACCCGCCTGATTGCGGTCACCGCACCCGACGGCACCGAGTACCTGGCGCGTCTGCACGAGGTGCAGGACGAGGGTCCGGTGCTGGCTCGTAAGAAGAACACGAAGAAGGGTCAGAAGGAGTCGTACCACGAGCCGAGCTTGCTTCCGTGGGAAAATATTGCTTCTGCTCACGTCGAGATTGACTTCAATTCGCCCGTTGAGCCGGTAGAATAGAGTTATTAAAGCTTCAGGCACGGGGTGCTCCGTGCCAGGTATATACCGTTCGGGAGCCGGGGCGCGTTGAGCGTCCCGGCGCCGTGCTAAGTGGGAAAGGCTGAAAAGCGTGGAGGATATTAAAACTATTGACCTGGGCGCACTGCGCGCATTGGCGAAGCAGCGCTCTCTCGTCATGGAGGAGCTCTTCACCCTGGTTGAGAACGCCCTGCTGATTGCGTACATGAAGCAGCCCGGCGCCATTAAGGGCTCTCGTGCCGTCATCGACCGCACCACCGGTGAGTTCGTCATTCTGGCTCCTGAGCTTGATGAGGACAACCAGAAGATTGACGAGTTCGACGATACCCCGAACAACTTTGGCCGTATCGCTGCCGCAACCGTCCGTCAGGTGCTCTCGCAGCGTCTGCGTGACGCTGAGGACGCATCCGTTCTGGGTGAGTTCAAGGACCGTGAGGGCACCCTGGTGTCCGGCGTGATCCAGCAGGGCAACAACCCTCGCATGGTTCAGGTTGACCTGGGCACCGTTGAGGCTGTTCTGCCCAGCAACGAGCAGGTTCCGGGCGAGAAGTACCCGCACGGTACCCGCCTGCGCGCCTACCTGGTTGAGGCTCGCCGCGGCCCTAAGGGCCCCTCGATTGTGGTTTCTCGTTCGCACCCGAACCTGGTTCTGCGCCTGTTCGAGCACGAGGTTCCCGAGATCTCTGAGGGCTTGGTGTCCATTAACTCCATCGCACGTGAAGCTGGCCACCGCTCCAAGATTGCTGTGTCCGCGAAGAACCCGACCATTAACGCTAAGGGCGCGTGCATCGGCGATATGGGTGCCCGCGTGCGTGCGGTTGCTGCCGAGCTGAACGACGAGAAGATCGACATTGTCGACTACTCGACCGATCCGGCAACCTTCATCGCTGCGGCGCTGTCCCCGGCGAAGGTCACCGAGGTCATTATCGCGAACCCGCGCGAGTACTCCGCTCGTGCCGTGGTTCCGGATGACCAGCTGTCCCTGGCGATTGGCCGTGAGGGTCAGAACGCACGTCTGGCTGCGAAGCTGACCGGCTGGCGTATCGATATTCTCTCCGAGTCCAAGTACGCTCAGGTTCGTGCCGAGGAAGAGGTTGCAGCTCGCGTGGCTCGTAGCCTGGCTGAAGAAGCAGCAGAAGAGTCCGCACAGGACGCTGAATAAGCATTAGCCCCGGTGAGGGGCGTATCCCGTGGTATATCACGTTGATGCAGGCGCAAGATATCGGGCAGTAACGTGCCCGGTGTTCTTGCGCCTGCGTCACAGTTTTGCCCATGATTCTTAAAAACGGGATACACTATTAAGATGTGCCGGTGTGTAACCGGGCGCTTTAACGCGCCCTCGCACACACCGGATAGAGCATCACGAATGTACCGCGAACGCGGTTCTACACACGCTAGAGAGGGGAGAGGACCATGAGCGATCACGACCTCACCGCAACCTCCGAAGCGTTTGAAGGACCGGTCCGCACCTGCATCGGATGCCGTGCCCGCGATAAACAGCGCAAGCTGCTGCGCATCGCCCGCACAACCGTCACGTCTGCTACCGAGCAGGCGGACACCCCGCCCTATCAGCCCGATGTGGCGGGAACTATGCCCGGACGAGGCGCTTGGATCCATCCGAGCGAAAAGTGCGTAGCCGCTCTACAGAAAAAGAACGGCCTGGCGCGCGCCTTCAAAAAAGCGGTCCCTGCAGCCCAGCTGCAGGCGTGCTGTGAGCAGATTCGAGCCGTTATTGCGGACTCGACTCCTTCGTAGACGCTTTTCGGGCATATGCCCTCTGTAAGTCAACGAGTTTGACGACTTCTTATCTGAAAGCGAGTCAGAAAACTGATGGATATCTAATGAGTGCCGCGAAATGAGTACCCTTTCGTGCTCACCCACCGGCAATTTCACGAATTGGCGCGCCTTCGGGCGTGCACCCCGTAAACATTAGTGTCCGCACCATTCCCGGTGCGGACCGGGAATGGAGAAAATTTGGCTCAGCCTCGAGTACACGAGTTTGCTAAAGAAGTAGGCGTACCTTCCAAGGAAGTTATCGCCAAGCTCAAGGATATGGGCGAGTTCGTTAAGAGCTCCTCGTCCACCCTGAACCCCATGGTTCTGAAGAAGCTGCGCGCGGAATTCCCCGCCGCAGCCGCTAAGCCTGCCGCAAAGGCAGCACCCGCGGAGTCGGCTGCTAAGCCTGCTCCCAAGCCCGCAGCAGCAAAGCCCGCCGCTAAGCCTGCGGCAACCCCCAAGCCCGCAGCGGCAAAGCCTGCCGCTAAGCCGGCACCGAAGCCTGCAGCTAAGCCCGCCGCAGCTGAGAGCGCAGCTCCCAAGCCTGCAGCAGCTAAGCCCGCCGCAAAGCCGGCAGCAGCACCCAAGCCCGGCGGCCCCCGCCCGGGTAACAACCCCTTCGCATCCCAGCAGGGTATGGCACGCCCCGAGGCTGCACCGAAGCCGGCAGCACCCAAGCCTGCCGCTCCGAAGCCCGGCCCCAAGCCCGGTCCTCGCCCCGGTAACAACCCCTTCGCATCCCAGCAGGGTATGAAGCGTGGCGGCGGCGACTCCCAGCGTTCCGGCGGTCCCCGTCCGGCACGTAACGGTCGTCCCGGCGGCAACGGTGGCGCACGTCCCGGCGGTAACGGCGGTCCCCGCCCCGGTGCACCCCGTCCGGCAGCTGGCGCACGTCCCGGTGGTAACGGTGGCCCCCGTCCGGCAGCTGGCGCACGTCCCGGTGCACCCCGTCCGGCTGGTGGCGGCGGCGCACGCCCGAACCCCTCGATGATGCCCAAGGTTTCCAATGTTGGTGGCGGCGCGTCCGGTTCCAACAACGGCGGCGGTAACGGTGGTGGCGGCGCACGTCGCGGCGGCGGTTCCGGCGGCTTCAACCGCGGTCCGGGTCGTCCCGGCCCCGGCGGTCGCGGCAATGCACAGGGTGCATTCGGTCGCGGCGGCTCCAAGCGTAAGGGTCGCAAGTCCAAGGCAGCTCGCCGCCACGAGCAGGAGCAGCTGAACGCACCGGCACCCGGTGGCGTGGTTGTTCCTCGCGGCGACGGCTCGACCGAGATTCGTCTGCGCCGCGGCGCGTCCATCATGGACTTCGCTGAGAAGATTGGCGCAAACCCGGCATCGCTGATTACGGTTCTCTTCCACCTGGGTGAGATGGCTACCCAGACTCAGTCCCTGGACGAGGAGACCTTCGAGCTGCTGGGTGCCGAACTGGGCTACGTCATCAAGATCGTTTCCCCGGAGGATGAGGAGCGCGAGCTACTCGAGTCCTTCGACATCAACCTCGAAGCCGAAGCAGAAGCTGAGGGCGAGGATGTTCTGGAGGTTCGTCCCCCGGTCGTTACCGTCATGGGTCACGTTGACCACGGTAAGACCCGCCTGCTGGATGCTATCCGTAACACCAACGTCATTGAGGGTGAGGCCGGCGGCATTACCCAGCACATTGGTGCATACCAGGTCCACACCACCGTTGAGGGTGAAGACCGCGCGATTACCTTCATCGACACCCCCGGTCACGAGGCGTTCACCGCTATGCGTGCCCGCGGTGCGAAGGTCACCGACGTGGCAATCCTCGTGGTCGCAGCGGATGACGGCGTTATGCCCCAGACCGTTGAGGCACTGAACCACGCGCAGGCAGCTAACGTGCCGATCGTGGTTGCTGTGAACAAGATCGATAAGGAAGGCGCGTCCCCGGAGAAGATCCGTGGCCAGCTGACCGAGTACGGTCTGATCCCCGAAGAGTACGGTGGCGACACCATGTTCGTGGACGTCTCCGCTCGCAACGGCACCAACATCGACGAGCTGCTTGAGGCTGTCACCCTGACCGCTGACGTGCTCGAACTGACCGCTAACCCGAACAAGGAAGCACGCGGCGTTGCTATTGAAGCAAACCTGGACAAGGGCCGCGGTGCGGTTTGTACCGTCCTGGTTCAGTCCGGTACCCTGCGCGTCGGTGACGCTATCGTTGCCGGTGTTGCTCACGGTCGTGTTCGTGCAATGTTCGATGAGAACGGTCAGGCTGTGAAGGAAGCTGGCCCGTCCCGCCCCGTTCAGGTGCTGGGTCTGTCCACCGTTCCCCGCGCAGGTGACACCTTCCTCGCCACCGAGGAAGAGCGTACCGCTCGTCAGATCGCTGAGAAGCGTGAGGCTGCTGATCGTAACGCTCAGCTGGCTAAGCGTCGTAAGCGCGTGACCCTCGAGTCCTTCGACGCCGCTGTGGCTGAGGGCAAGATGGACACCCTGAACCTGATCATTAAGGGTGACGTCTCCGGTGCTGTGGAAGCACTTGAAGAGTCCCTGATGAAGATCGACGCCGGTGGCGACGAGGTTCAGCTGCGCGTCATCCACCGCGGTGTGGGTGCTATTACCCAGAACGACGTGAACCTGGCTACCGTGGACAACGCGGTCATCATCGGCTTCAACGTCCGCCCGGCAGAGCGCGTTGCAGAACTTGCCGACCGCGAAGGTGTCGAGATGAAGTTCTACTCGGTCATCTACCGTGCGATTGAGGAAATTGAGCAGGCCGTCAAGGGTATGCTCAAGCCCGAGTACGAGGAAGTGGAGCTCGGCTCCGCAGAGATCCGCGAGGTCTTCCGCTCCTCCAAGTGGGGCAACATCGCAGGTTCGATTGTCAAGAACGGCATCATCAAGCGCAACGCCAAGGCACGCCTGGTGCGCGATGGTTCCGTGGTGGCAGACAACCTCACCATCGAGTCGCTGCGTCGTTTCAAGGACGACGCTACCGAGGTTCGCGAAGGTTTCGAGTGTGGTATTGGCCTCGGCTCCTTCAACGACATCAAGGAAGGCGACATTATCGAGACTTGGGAGATGCGCGAAAAGCCGCGTGTCTAAGACTCACACGCTGATGCGCCCGTCACCCGCTAGTGTTCCCGCACCCGCAGGCTTCTAAAACTGGAGCCTGCGGGGCGGGTGCTGGCGGGGCGGGCGCTTCCGCATTACCTGGAACGCTTCCACAGCACCTCGAGTGCCCACGGATGCGCTACAACATTTCACCACGACATTTCAAGGAGAAACACATGGCTGATGCAGCCCGCGCGGCACGACTTGCCGACCGCATCAAGGTAATTGTGGCGAAGGCGCTGGAGCGTCGTGTTAAGGATCCCCGCCTCGGTTTTGTGACCATTACCGATGCTCGCGTGACCAACGACCTGCAGCACGCAACCCTCTACTACACCGTGTTCGGCTCCGAAGAGGACGCCGAAAACACCAAGAAGGCGCTGGAATCCGCTAAGGGTATTCTGCGCTCCGAGGTGGGTAAGAACATTACTGCCCGCCTGACCCCCACCCTGACTTTCGTCGCTGACGAGGTCCCCGAGAACGCCTTCCACATTGAGGCGCTTCTGCGTGAGACCCGCGAGCGCGATGCCGCCCTGGCTGCTGCAGCTGAGGGCGCGGAATACGCTGGTGAGGCTGACCCCTACAAGAAGGATGAGCCTGCCGAGGGTGAGGACGCCTAAGTGGCGAAGAAACAACCTCAGGGCCCGTCCGGCCTGATGGTCATTGATAAGCCCGCCGGGATGAGTAGCCACGACGCAGTCTCTCAGATGCGTCGTATTGCTGGCACCCGGCGGGTTGGTCATGCCGGTACGCTGGATCCGGCCGCGACCGGCGTGCTGATTTTGGGCATTAATAAGGCGACCAAGCTGCTGACCTACCTGGTCGGTCAGGATAAGACCTATGACGCGACGATTCGCCTGGGCATTGAGACGCTGACTGAGGACGCCGAGGGCGAGCACACCGCCGCGCATCCGGATGCCGTTGAGGCGCTGACCGGTATAGACGCTGAGCAGATGCGTGCGCGCATCCTGGAGGCTGTGGCGCAGCTGAGCGGCGATATTCTGCAGGTTCCTTCTGCGGTGTCCGCTATTAAGATCAACGGTGTTCGCTCGTATGCGCGTGTGCGTAGCGGTGAGCAGGTTGAGCTGGCGGCGCGTCCGGTGACGATTAGCGAGTTCACGGTGCATTCTGTGACTGCCGGTTTTGCCGAGTACGTGATTGAGGACCCCGAGAACGAGGGCGAGCACATGGCAACCTCGGTTCCCGTGATTGACTGTGATGTGACGGTTTCGTGCTCTTCGGGTACCTACATTCGTGCCCTGGCGCGTGATCTGGGCAAGATTCTGGGCACCGGTGGCCACCTGACGGCTCTTCGCCGTACCCGTGTGGGCGCGGTGGCGCTTGAGGACGCCGCCGATTTGGCGCAGTTGAAGCAGCGCCGTGAAGAATCGGAGGCACCGCTGGAAGATTTGCCGCTGCTTCCCCTGGAGGAGGCGGCACGCCGCATCTTTGGTGCGCGTGAGCTATCTGCCGCGGAGGCGAGCGATATTTCCTACGGGCGCCGTATTAGCCCCAGCGGTGACGGTTCCGTGGTGAAGCGTTCCGTGCATGCGAGCGCGGATGAGTCCGGCGCGGTGCAGCATGCCAGCGTTGAGGGTATTGTGGCGGGCTTCGCCCCGGACGGTACCCTGGTAGCCCTGTTGGAGAATAAGAAGCAGCGCGGGAAGGTGCAGGCCGCCCCGGTGCTGGTTTTTGAGGCGAATCGTTCCTTCAACTAGGTGTTGAAGGCTTATGATAGGCGAAGAGGGTTCGGCGTTTGCGCCTGCTCAAATCTGATTTGCCCAAACCTATCTGATTCAGCGCCCTGTTGAAGGAGCGCCTTGTTGAAGGTGCGCCCCTATTCATTCAACACGCTAACGTAATATAACCCCTGAACACACATGACTACTCGTGCGGGTGCCGCCCGGCCCTGCTGAAGGAGAGAAGATGAGCGAGAACCAGAGCTCCGCTAATAAGGCGAGTGAGCCTCGTACCGCGCCGGTACCCCGCGTGGAGTCTGCACAGGCTGAAGCTACCGCATCCGGAGCTGCTACTCAGGGCGGTGCCGCGAAGGCTGCCGGTGCTAAGACTGCTGAGCCTATTTCTGCGGCGAAGGCACCCGAGGGTGTTCGCGTAGCAGCGCCGGCGTCCGGCGATAAGGCGTCGCAGAAGGCAGATAAGAAGGCTGAGAAGAAGGCAACCCGCGAGGCGTTTGCCCGCCCGAAGAGCCTTGAGGAGGCGGCTAAGCCTCAGAACCGCGCGGCGTTCCGCGCGGCGGTGGCGCTGTACGGTCTGTTCATGATTGCGTACGGTGTGTGGCAGGTTCTGGGCGGTGTCCGCGTCATTCCGGATGCCCCTCAGGATTTCGCAAACCCCTCGGTGCAGTCGAACTACGTGTTCTTCGCGGCAGCCTATGTGGGTGTGGGCCTATCCTTCGTATTCATTGCCCTGAAGTTCAAGTGGGTGAACATGCTCGTGTTCTCCTGCCTGGTGGTTTTCCTGGGCGGCGTGGGTCGTATCCTGTCGTGGGCGTTCTTCGGCACCCCGCACTGGTCGCTGATTGTGCTGATGGTGACTGAGCTTGTGATTCCTCCGTGCCTGCTGGTGTGGTACAGCTGGATTAACAAGTCCAATAAGATTCGCGAGGAGATGCTGAAGGCTTCTCGTAACCAGGCTCGTAAGTAGTCGTAACGCCCGGGAAGGTTCCTGCCGCACGGTGGGGTGCCTGCCCGGGCTTTCTTATGGACCGGGCTTTCTTATAGGCTGGGTTCTCTGCGGGCGGGGCTTGCTGACGGGTGAGGCTCTGCCGCTGCCTGTCAGATACCCCTCCGCACCCGC
>ERZ772997.370-NODE-370-length-14816-cov-50.513_pt1 | contig 14816 bp, 10 predicted proteins | sample MGYA00511127_ERZ772997 | MGnify/ENA primary metagenome ERZ772997 (study PRJEB29015, sample SAMEA2738070) | human oral metagenome | biome: human oral; feature: human-associated habitat; material: saliva | place: China | collected 2215 ... | reverse complement strand
CCGGCAAAGCAAAGGTCGTCTGAAAACGCCCAATCAGGTTTTCAGACGACCTTTTCGATTTTTAAGCGACACATTCGTCCCAAAAATGCCGCAGCACACCGCCAACACTCAAAACAATAATTTCTTAATTAACAATATATTAAGATTATTTTAACAAAGAAACTGTATTAAAACTCTAATTTCCTATTTGATTAGAGTATAATTCCTAAAATCTTAAAACAGGCGTCATTTAGCCGATAAAAGCAACCTCGATACAGATACCGTCTATTAAAAACACCACCCGCAACCATCAAGGAACCCATACATGCAAAACAACTTCGACCCATTGCACATCCGAGGCAAATCATTGATTCCCGTCGTCCAAGGCGGGATGGGCGTGGGCGTTTCCGCATCGAAACTCTCCAGCGCGGTCGCCCGCGAAAACGGTGTCGGCACGATTGCCAGCGTCGATTTGCGCCACCTGCATGACGACCTGCTCGCCGAATCCAAAATCAACCCGAGTGAAGAAAAATACACCCGACTCAACTGTACCGCGCTTGACCGTGAAATCCAAAAAGCCAAAGCCGACGCAAACGGCAAAGGCATGATTGCCGTCAACGTCATGAAGGCCGTCAAAGACCACGCCGCCTATGTCCGCCAAGCCTGCGAATCGGGTGCGGACGCGATTGTGATGGGCGCGGGATTGCCGCTGGATTTGCCCGAAATGACCGAGGGTTATCACAAAGATGTCGCCCTGTTCCCGATTTTGTCCGAATCGCGCGGTATCGGCATCGTATTGAAACGCTGGATGAAAAAAGGTGTTTTGCCCGACGCCATCGTTATCGAACATCCCGCACACGCTGCCGGACACTTGGGCGCGGCAAGCGTGGCAGGTGTGAACGATGCCAAGTTTGAATTCAAACGCGTCATCGAAGAAACTTTCGAAGTATTCAAGAACTTAGGTCTTGAAAGTGAAAAAATCCCGCTCATCCTCGCCGGTGGCATGGCGAACTTTGAAAAAGTCAAAACCGCGCTGAAAAACTGGGGCGCATCCGCCGTCCAAATCGGCACGGCGTTTGCGGTTACCGAAGAAGGCGATGCCCACATCAACTTCAAAAAAACGCTGGCAGGTGCGGAAACCGAGCATGTTGTCGAATTTATGTCCGTCGCCGGACTGCCCGCACGCGGTGTGCGCACCAAATTCCTAGACAGCTACATCAAGCGCGAATCCAAGCTGCAAGCCAATGCCAAAGCCGACCCGCGCCGCTGTACGCAAGGCTTGAACTGTCTGACCAGCTGCGGCCTGCGCGACGGTTTGGCAAAAGCCGGACAATTCTGCATTGACATCCAACTCTCCGCCGCATTCCGTGGCGAGGTCGATAAGGGCTTGTTTTTCCGAGGTAAAGACCCGCTGCCGTTTGGCAACGCCATCCGCACTGTGCAAGAAACCATCCAATATCTGCTCAACGGCGCTCTTCCCGCAGCAGCCAAATAATTCATACCCGCAGATGAACGCTAAAAAAGGGCATATTTCAATATGCCCTTTTTTAGTGGATTAACTTTAAATCAGGATAAGGCGAGGCAACGCCGTACTGGTTTAAAGTTAATCCACTATATTTTGCCTGCAAATCGCGTGATGCTCAAAAAAGGTCGTCTGAAACCGATTTTCAGACGACCTTTTCTCTATGCCTCCTTCCTTTTCCTGCACACATTGTCAACAAAATCCGCATAAAAAATGCTAAGATGACCGTCTCGATAGACATTTGGAACACCCATGAACCCACTACTCGACCAGCTCCAACCCTATCCGTTTGCCCGCCTGCGCGAAGCCATGCAGGGCGTTAACCCTCCCGAAGGCGTCACCCCCGTCCACCTGCATATCGGCGAGCCGAAACACCCTACCCCCGAAGTCATCACCAATGCGCTGACCGCCTCGCTGCACGAACTGGAAAAATACCCCCTGACCGCAGGTCTGCCCGAGCTGCGTCAAGCCTGTGCCGACTGGATGCGCCGCCGTTACGACGGACTGACCGTCAATCCCGAAACGGAAGTCCTGCCCGTACTCGGCAGCCGTGAAGCCTTGTTTTCCTTCGTTCAAACCGTCTTAAACCCCGTTTCAGACGACCTCAAACCCGTCGTCCTCAGCCCCAACCCGTTCTACCAAATTTACGAAGGCGCAGCCATTCTCGGCGGCGGCGAAATCCGTTTTGCCAACTGCCCTGCCCCGTCCTTCAAGCCCGATTGGAAAAGCATTACCGAAGACGTATGGCAACGCACCAAAGTCATGTTCGTCTGCTCGCCCAACAACCCCAGCGGCAACGTCCTGCAACTGGAAGACTGGCAAGAAATCTTTGATCTGCAAGACAAATACGGTTTCATCATTGCTTCCGACGAATGCTATTCCGAAATCTATTTCGACGGCAACAAACCCATAGGCGGCTTACAGGCGGCAGCGCAATTAGGGCGCGGCAACCGCAATATCGTCATGTTCACCAGCCTCTCCAAACGCTCCAACGTCCCCGGACTGCGCTCCGGCTTTGTCGCAGGCGATGCCGAATTGCTTAAAAACTTCCTGCTCTACCGCACCTACCACGGTAGCGCGATGAGCATCCCCGTCCAACGCGCCAGCATCGCCGCATGGAACGACGAGGAACACGTCATCGCCAACCGCCGCCTGTATCAGGAAAAATTTGACCGCGTCATCCCCATTTTGCAGCAGGCATTCGATGTCAAACTGCCCGACGCATCGTTCTACATCTGGCTGAAAGTCCCCGATGGCGACGACTTGGCATTTGCCAAAAACCTCTGGCAAAAAGCCGCCATCCAAGTCCTCCCCGGCCGCTTCCTCGCCCGCGATACCGAATGGGGCAATCCAGGCGAAGGCTACGTCCGCATCGCCTTGGTCGCCGATGTCGACAGCTGCGTCAAAGCCACCGAAACCATCGTTTCCCTATATCGCTGAATAAAGCGGCAGTTCAATAAAAGGTCGTCTGAAAACCTCAAATCCGAGTTTTCAGACGACCTTTTTGATTTAGAGATTTCCTCCCACCCCCTTAAACTTCTCCACAAACGCCGAAATTTTCTGAAAAACGCTTTGTTTCTTCGTCAGATATTGTGGGTTGAGCGGGCTCATTTTCGGCAGGGTTTCGGTCAGTTCTGTGCCGTTTTCGCTGGCATAACCGCGTTTGAGCGAGCCGATCAAATAACGTTTAGCGGCGGTTTCGTTCAGTCCTTCGGCGGCAATCAGCTCTGCTGCTTCGCGCCTCATCACTTCTTGCGCGTATGTGTAGAAGGTTTCCAGTATGGTAGGAACATCGGGCACTTTGTCCAAATCCGTATCGTTGATGAAATCCACAATCAGGCTCTCTTTGGCGCGGTGGCCGATGCTGGCGCGGATGATGCGGCGGATTTCTTCCACCAGCTCCGCTTTGCCTTTGATTTTTTTGTGATGCTCGAAAACCAGTTGCAAGATGTAATCCAGATTGATTTCCTGCGATTTGAGCAAATCCACCTCAAAAACCACATCGTCCCAGTCGATTTTTGATTGCTCTTTCTGTTCGCCTGCTTTTTGGCGGCGCAGCCAGTCGCGGATGTCGTTATAGGTGGAACGGTAATCCTGCACTGCCCTTTCAGACGGCATCGGCACTTGCCGCATTTCCTGCACGTCTTCATCGCTCAGGTAGTATTTTTCCTGAAACGCCTTCATAGCATCTTCGTCCGCCGCATCCACATTCTGCAACTCGCGCAGCGCGGCAAATTCATCGTAGTTCTGCAATACATTTTCCGCCCGCAGGTATTCGCCGAAGAGCTTGGCAAAATCTTTTTTGTCTTTTTCCGTTTCGATTTTGTCGGGATCGGGGAAACGTTCGCGCAATTCTTTTACCACATCCAAATAACCGCGCCGTGCTTCGCCGGTCTGGCTGTCGGTATAGCCGTTCATGTATTCTTCGTAACTTTTTTCCAGCACCACATTTTTGGTGTTTTTGTCGCCAAACAGGGTAATCGCATCAATGGTTTCCTGCTCCAAATTGCGGAAGCAGACAATGTTGCCGAAGGTTTTGGTGGCATCATAAATGCGGTTGGTGCGAGAAAACGCCTGCATCAGGCCGTGATAGCGCAGGTTTTTATCGACGAACAGCGTGTTCAGCGTCGGCGCGTCAAAACCCGTCAAAAACATGCCGACCACAATCAGCAAATCCACTTCCTGGTTTTTCACCCGTTTTGCCAAATCGCGGTAGTAGTTCTGAAAGGCTTTGCTGTCCGTGCCGAAATTGGTTTTGAAACAGGCGTTGTAATCATTGATGGCAGCCTGCAAAAATTCTTTCGCGCTGCTGTCCATCGCTTCCGGTTCAAAGGTCTCGTCAACAATTTCACCGACGGCGTTCTGCTCTTCGTTGGCCGCAAAGGAAAAAATGGTGGCCACTTTCAGCGGGTGCTGGCTGTCTGCCTGTTGTGTTTTGAACGCTTCGTAATAGCACTTCGCCGCATCCACGCTGCTGACGGCAAACATGGCGTTAAAGCCTTTGCCGCCCGCATTCAGCCGGTGAGTTTTCTGCCTGAACTGGTTCAGGATATATTGCGTGATTTCGCGGATGCGTTCGGGGTGAAGCAGGGCTTGGCGGTTTTCGGCGGCACTCAGTTTCTTCTCGTCCTGTTCCGCTTCCACGGCTTTGAACTGTGGGCGCACATCGTTGTAATCCACTTTGAATTTCAATACTTTTTCATCGCGGATGGCATCGGTAATCACATAAGAATGCAGCTCCCGCCCGAACACGCCCGCCGTGGTTTCCGCGCCCAAAGCGTTTTCGGGAAAAATCGGCGTACCGGTAAAGCCGAACTGACAGAATTTTTTAAATTTCTTTTTCAGGTTTTTTTGCGCTTCACCGAATTGCGAGCGGTGGCATTCATCGAAAATAAATACAACCTGCTGGTGATAAACCGGCAGATTATCTTCACTCTTCATCAGGTTGTTCAGCTTTTGGATGGTGGTAACGATGATTTTGTTGTCGTCTTTTTCCAAATTACGCTTCAAGCCCGCCGTGCTTTCAGAACCGTTTACGCTGTCGGGCGAAAAACGTTGGTATTCCTTCATCGTCTGATAGTCCAAATCCTTCCTGTCCACCACGAAGAAAACCTTGTCGATAAATGCCGATTCCGTCGCCAGACGCGCCGCCTTAAAGCTGGTCAGCGTTTTGCCGCTGCCCGTGGTATGCCAGACATAGCCGCCGCTTTCCGGCTTGCTCCAATTCTTCGCCTGCGCCGAGCTGTTGATTTTCCACAAAATGCGTTCGGCGGCGGCAATCTGATACGGCCGCATAATCAGCAGCGTATCATTCGCATCGAACACGCTGTAATGCAGCAAAACGCTCAGCAATACGCTTTTCTGCAGGAACGTGGCGGTAAAGTCTTTCAAATCCTTAATCGGATTATTGTCCGACAGTGCCCAATTCATCGTGAAATCGAAGCTGTTTTTGTCGCGCTTGGTGGTATTGGCAAAATAGCGCGTGTCCGTGCCGTTAGAAATCACGAAGATTTGCAGGAATTTGAACAGCGAATTTTCGCTGTTGAAGCTCTCTTTGCTGTAACGGTGCACCTGATTGAATGCTTCACGCACCGCCACGCCGCGCTTTTTCAATTCAATCTGTACCAGCGGCAGGCCGTTTACCAACACGGTAACGTCATAGCGGTTTGCATGCGTACCCGTCTGCTCAAACTGGTTGATAACCTGCACATGGTTGCGGGCAAGGTTTTTCTTATCCAGCAGATAAATGTTTTTCAGACGGCCGTCATCAAAAGCGAAATCATAGATATGGTCGTCGTGGATTTTGCGGGTTTTGTCGGTAATGTTTTCAGACGGCCTGTCCAGATATTCCGTCAAAAACCGCGCCCATTCGTCGTCTGAAAACACCACACCGTTCAGCCGCTGCAACTGGGCGCGCAGGTTTTCCAGCAGCCTGATTTGGCTGTTCAAGTCCTTGCGGTATTCGTAACCCTGATTCTGCAAATCGTCGATTAACTCCGTTTCCAACTGGTTTTCCGATTGGTAGCTGCCCGACTGTTCGATTTTTTCATATTGGTCGAGCACGATGAAATTCGGCGTTTCGGCGATGGGTTTGGTTTCGAGGTTCATGGATTATCTCTTTGTTCATCACTTTGAAAAAAATTATAGTTATCCAGCAAGTGTTTCAGAAGTAATTTGATAGTTTCTTGTTCTTGTCGTGTTGGTTCAATAAATTCCTCATTTGATAATGTAGAATGACTTGTAAAGTTAATAATACGTTGAAAATAGTTTTGTCTACCATCTTCAGGCAGAATCTTAGACCATTCTTCATAACCTAAAAAATTAGCTGTTTTCTCATACAGGTTTCTTAGTAGAATAAAATGAAACCTCTCTACTTGTTGATTTTTTATAGCTTTTTCAATAATTCCTTTTAAGTGAAGGTGATATGAAAAACTTTTATTGGAATCCCCACGTTTTTCAAGAATATCAAAACTACCATCTTCATTTTTTAACAAAAGATAACTTCCATTTTTACTTTTCAACTTTAGTTCATTGTATAGAACGTTGTAAAATAAAACATTATGTGTGGTAATAATAAACTTTAACTTTGATTCGCTACTTTTTATCAAATCAGCCAAATCTACCGCCTGCTGAATCAGATGATTTTCATCCAAAGAGCTGACAGAGTCATCAATAAAAACATATTCCAAATCGTCAAACTGATTTGTGGAACGTTTTTCTTCGCTATCTTCTGTAATATTCAATTCAGCGATGACTTGTCTGATTAATACATAGAAAATGCTCCAAATAAAATTACTTTCTTCACCTTTGGAAATTTTGATATTTTCAATCTGCTCAGCATTACCACGAGCAAAATAAAATGCAATTTCTGAAAAATCTTCATTGAAACTAGGGTTTAATTTTTCATCTGTATAATATTGAAAGTTTTCAATAACTGCTCCACCCAACCCATGCTCCTTAAGCAACCAGTTGGTAAAACTATTCTTTTGAATTTTTAATCTTGGAGCTTCATTCTCTAACAAATCATTGTCCCAAAAGAATAAATCCTCAGTAAATGCATTATAGTAGAGAAATTTTCTCCTTGTTGGCTCTCCGTCTGCCTCCTCTGAACTGGTTGGAGCAATTAAATTCTTAAACTCTCCGGATAAACGCGTTTTCCCTGTTCCATTAAAGGCATAGATAAGCTGAACTTTTTTATTGCTTCCTTTCAATTGTTCAGCAATCTCAGTTAAACTTTTTCCCATTATATTTCCTTATCAATATCTTCAGACGACATAATCCCAATTTCAGGCTGTCTTGGGGAAGGCAAGCAGCTGTTCGCGGTAATATTCGTATTGTTTGCGGCGCAGGGCGATTTCGTGAGGCAGGCCTTCGCTGATGGAGTGGGTCAGGGTGTCGAATTTGTCGAGGATGGCGACGATTTTTTCCTGTTCGGGGAGTGGGGGGATGGGGATTTTAAATTCTTTAACCTTTGCATCTGATATTGCTGGATAAGCTGAGCCACTTTGATTTACTTCAACATATTGATTAAACCTTTCTGTTGAGATTTGATAATAAATCCACTTTGGCAATACCTCTTTGCAATTTGCCCTTAATACACAATATCCCGTGCTTGCAATTTCACCAGAAAATTTCTTACTAATTATTGTAAAACGTTGTAGCGTTGGCCGGGTAGTTGCAAAAATTACATCATGTTCTTTTACAATTTTTTGAGCTCTACTTGGCGCATTATTTACTGATATTGCAATAGTATCAGTAATGGTTTTGTTTTCCCGACTAACTGAAGTCAAATCAATATATTGGTAAATTTTATCTGTATATTTCCATTTAATATTTTCAGTAGGTAAGGTTACACCCCCCAATGTCTTCCAAACCACATCTTTCAGACGGTCTTTATAGTCATCAGCTATCCCCCCCCCGATTTGATTGTCAAAATCTAAAAGAAAGTCGCGGTAATACTGGTATTGGCGTTTGCGCAGGGCTAATTCTGCTTCCAGCGTAGCTTCCAGCGTAGCTTCCAGCTCAGTGAATTTGTCAAGTATTTTTACAATTTTTTGTTGGATTTCCAGGGGTGGGATGGGAATAACAAATGCATTCATTACCTTTGAATTTAAATTATTAATTGTAGAGCTATTTAACACATTACTTAAATATGCTTGAAAAAATCCACTTGTTAAAACATGAAATAAATAACGCGGATTAAGTCCTTCCTTACAGCGAACAACACCCATAAATCCACCGAAATAATAATCTAAATCCGATTTAATAAATGCTACTTTACCAACATGTTCTCTACTTCCACTTGCTGCACTTATTAATATATCGCCTGAATACAGTTTTTGATGCGGCTTGACAGCTGTTTCAAATTTCACAATTTTCACATCATCGAAATTTAATAGATTATTTGATAACGTGATGTTATTAGCCCTGAGAACTTTATAACCTGAATTATTGGGACTTTCGTCACCCTTATTATAGGTTAAACCGCGAATATAACTAGCCACCTCCCCCAACGGCTTCCACTCCACCGATGTCGTCTGAATCATCTCAATCAATTTTTTCGCTTTGCTTTGCATATCCATGGTTGTTTTCCGTTTCTTTCCCGCTGCGGCGGGATGTGGGGCGGTTGTGGGGTGGGCTTCAGCCCGCTATGTCCGTTTGCCGTTGTTTCTACGGGCCGAAGCCCGTCCTGCTTTCAGGCTGCCTGAAGTGGTGTGCAGGCTGGTTTTTCAGGTAGCTTGAATCAGGGTTATTTTTTGTCGTCTTTTTTCTGTTTAAGCTGTTGCACGGCTGTTTTTTCCAGAGCTTTAACGCTTTCCAGATAGGCTTGCTCCACCGGCGACAGGATGCGCGCTTCATAGGCGCGGTATTCGCGTTCGGCTTTCTGCTGTGCCTGTTTGCGGCTGACGCTGCCTGCACCCTGTAATGTGCCTTGGCCGTACAGCCCGGAAAATTTGTCCAATTCGGCTATCCAGTCTCGCATATACATGGGGGTTTGCTCCTGCGCTTTGATTTCTGCCAGGTCGAAGAAGGCGGAAACCAGACGGTTCAGGCGGAACAGTTCGTCTTCGGTCAGGTAGTTTTTGGCGATTTTGGCTTCATTCAGGGTGGGGATTGCGCCTTGAAAGGTGGTCAGCCCCATAAAGTCTTTGCTGCTGTCGGCACGACTGTATATCAGTTCGGCTGCGGTTTGCCGGCTGGCGGCATAGTGCAGTTTGTTTTGAACGGCGGCAAAAAAGGTTTGGCTTTCGCTGCTTTTGGGGTTGTAGTCTTGGCTGGTGGCGTATAAATCAAGCACTTGCCGGTATAGGGCTTTTTCGCTGCTGCGGATGTCGCGGATACGGTTGAGCAGTTCTTTCCAATAGTCGCCACCGCCTGTGCCTTTCAGGCGTTCGTCGTCTATGGCAAAGCCTTTGGTCAGATATTCGTCCAACCGTTCGGTTGCCCATTGGCGGAATTGGGTGCCGCGCGCGGAACGGACGCGGTAGCCGACGGCAATAATCATGGGCAGGGAATAGTATTTGCGCTGTCGTCTGATGGTTCTGCCGCCCTCTGTTTGAACTTGTAAGGATTTCTTACAAGTTGCCTCTTCTGTTAATTCTCCTTCCCGATAAACGGCTCGGATATGCTGCGTGATGCCTTGCGGTGTAATTTGGTACAGCTCCGCCAAATCTGCCTGGGTCAGCCACAGTTGTTCGTCAAATTCTTGCAAGGCGAATTGGGCGGTGCCGTCGCTGGCAGTGTAAAGGATGATGCTCATGCCTCTATCTCCGCAATGACGTCATCTATCTCGCGGCGCAGTTGGTCGATTTGGGCGACGGTGGCGCGGATGTCGGCATTGAGCTGCGTGATGTCGATGATTTCGCGGGTGTCTTCGGGTTCAACATAGCTGCTGACGGCGAGGTTGTAGCTGTTGTTTTTGACGGTTTGCTGGGCAGCGTTTTGGGCGATATGCGGCACATCGGCCTTATCGGCGAAGAGTGTGACGATTTCGGCAATGTATTCTTCGGTTAAGACGTTGTTGTTGGTTTCTTTTTTAAAGAAGCCGCTTGCGTCGATGAATTGGATGTCGGTATTGTCTTTGTGCTTGGACAAAACCAGGATATTGACGGCGATGCCGGTGCCGTAAAAGAGATTGGGCGCAAGGGCAATCACGGTTTCCACATAGTTGCCCTCCACCAGATATTGGCGGATTTTCTGTTCTGCGCCGCCGCGATAGAAAATGCCAGGGAATGAGACGATGGCGGCGCGGCCTCTGCCGGAAAGGTAGTTCAGTGCGTGCAGGATGAAGGCAAAATCGGCTTTGGATTTCGGGGCAAGTACGCCTGCTGGGGCAAAGCGGTCGTCGTTGATTAAGGTGGGGTCGTCGCTGCCTATCCAGTTGATGGAATAAGGCGGATTGGAGACGATGGCATCAAAGGGTTTGCTGTCTTTGAGCTTGGGATTGGTTAGGGTGTCGCCCAATTCGATGTGGAATTGGTTGTAATTGACGTTGTGCAGAAACATGTTCATACGGGCGAGGTTGTAGGTGGTGTGGTTGATTTCCTGCCCGAAGAAGCCTTCTTCGATGATGTGCTCGTCAAACTGTTTTTTCGCCTGCAAGAGCAGGCTGCCCGAGCCGCAAGCGGGGTCGTAAATTTTGTTGACTTTCTCCTGCCCGTGCACCGCCAGCCGCGCAATCAGCTTGGAGACGCTTTGCGGGGTGAAAAATTCGCCGCCGGATTTGCCTGCGTTGGCAGCGTAGTTGGAAATCAGGTATTCGTAGGCATCGCCAAAAAGGTCGATGTGGTGGTCTTCAAAACTGCCGAAATCAAGTTCCGCCACGCCTTTGAGGACGGCAGCTAGGCGTTTGTTTTTGTCGGCAACGGTGCTGCCGAGCCGGCTGCTGGTGGTATCGAAGTCGTCAAACAGGCCTTTGATGTCTTGTTCGGACGGATAGCCGGAGGCGGAGCTTTCAATCGCGGTAAAAATTTCTTTCAGCTTGGTGTTGAGCTCTTCGTTTTGATGGGCTTCGGCGGCAATATTGCAAAAAAGCTGGCTGGGGTAGATGAAATAGCCTTTGACTTTGACGGCATCGTCTTTGATTTCAGGCGTGATGATGCTGTCTGACATAGCGGCATAATCAATACTGCTGTCGCCGGCTTGCATATAGTCGGTGAAGTTTTCGCTGATAAAGCGGTAGAAAAGCGTGCCGAGAACGTATTGTTTAAAGTCCCAGCCATCCACCGCGCCGCGTACTTCATCGGCGATTTTCCAGATTTGGCGGTGCAGTTGGGCACGTTGTTGTATTTCGGTCATAATCGAAATCTATATAAAAGTTAAACAAATCAAAATCGCCTGATATTTTCAGACGACCTTTGTTATGGGCATTTCAAATTAAGCCAAATTTTCCAGCATCCATTTGACGTAGCGCCCGACACCTGCTTTGACATCCAAAAATTCTTCCTTGTATCCGGCTTCGCGCAGTTTGGTAATGTCGGCCTGGGTGAAGCTTTGGTATTTGCCTTTGAGCGCGTCGGGGAAGGGGATATAGCGGATAAGTTCTTCTTCTATCAGCTCTTTTAAGCTCAGTTCAGGTTTGCCTTCGGCGGCGCGGCAGGCGTTGACGGTAGCGGCGGCGAGTTCGTTGAATTGTTGGCTGCGGCCGGTGCCGAGGTTGTAGATGCCGGAGAGATTGGGGTGGTCGAAGAAGTAGAGGTTGACTTTGGCGACGTCTTCGACGCTGACGAAGTCGCGGGTTTGTTCGCCGTTGCCGTAGCCGTCGTTGGCACCGAACAGGTTGACGTAACCGTGTTCGCGGTATTGGTTGAAATGGTGGAAGGCGACGGATGCCATGCGGCCTTTGTGTTGTTCGTGTTGTCCGTAAACGTTGAAGTAGCGGAAGCCGACGACTTGGGCGGTCAGGCCTTCTTTCATGCGGCGGCGCAATACTTGGTCGAACAGGAATTTGGAGTAGCCGTACACATTGAGCGGTTTTTCAAGTTCGCGCTCTTCGCGGAAGATTTCGCCTTTGCCGTACACGGCGGCGCTGGAGGCGTAGAGGAAGGGGATGCGTTCGTCCTGACACCAGTCCAAAAGGTCGAGCGTGTACTGGTAGTTGTTGTCCATCATGTAGAGGCCGTCGTGGTTCATGGTGTCGGAACATGCGCCTTGGTGGAAGACGGCTTCGATGTTTTCGTAAGGCAGAAGATGGCCGCGCACTTGGCGGATGAATTCGTGTTTGTCGAGGTAGTGGGCGATTTCGCACTCGGCAAGGTTTTTGAATTTTTCGCCACGGGTCAGGTTGTCGACGGCGACGATGTCGGTAATGCCGCGTTGGTTGAGGGCTTTGACGATGTTGCTGCCGATAAAGCCGGCCGCGCCTGTTACGATGATGGTCATATTGGGTTTCCTTTGTTTTTTGGTTTTGGCGAAACTCGTTGCACTCGTTTCAGACGACCTTGGAAAGATGGGGTCGTCTGAAAAAGAAATTACTGCTCTTCCAATGCTTTGTTCAACTCTGCAAACGAGCAAACCGCTGTGCCGAGTTTGGCGACAACGACACCGGCGGCGGTATTGGCGAGGTGCATGGCTTCGGGCATGGTGTAGCCTGCCGCCAGACCCAAGCCCACTCCGGCAATGACGGTGTCGCCTGCTCCGGATACGTCGTAAACTTCTTGGGCGCGGGTGGGCTGGTAAATGGGTTCGCCTTCGCTGAACAGGGTCATGCCTTCTTCGCTTCGGGTCAGTAAAACGGCGGTCAGGTCGAGGTGGCGGCGCAGGTTTTGCGCTTTTTCGGTCAGCTCGCTTTCGTTTTTCCAACTGCCGACCACTTCTTTCAATTCGGCGCGGTTGGGCGTAATCAACGTGGCGCCGGCGTATTTTTCATAATCGTCGCCTTTGGGGTCGATTAATACGGTTTTGCCAGCATGTTTCGCCCAATCTATCATATCGGAGATGTGCGACAGGCCGCCTTTGCCATAGTCTGAAAAAATGATTGCGTCGTATTCGGGCAATATTTCACGGTATTTCTGCTTGATTTGCTCCAACACTTCGCGGTTGGGATGCTCTTCAAAATCAAGGCGGATAAGCTGCTGGTTGCGGGCGACGACACGCAGTTTGACGGTAGTGGCGATTTGTTTGTCGCGCATCAGATAGGAGGCAACTCCGTCTTGCGCCATCAGCGCATCGAGCGCGTCGGCGGCTTCGTCGTCGCCGATTACCGACAACAGCCCTGCTTTACCGCCCAACGAAGCGATGTTGCGCGCGACGTTCGCCGCTCCGCCCGCCCGTTGGTCGATTCGTCCGATTTTCGCCACCGGCACGGGCGCTTCGGGCGAAATACGGGACACGTCGCCAAACCAATAGCGGTCGAGCATCACGTCGCCGACAACAAGGACTTTGGCTTGTGCGAAACGGGATTTGAGGGTTTCTTGTTGGAACTTGGTGGGCATATTGCCTCCGTTGTGTTTTTTCAAACGGCCTCAACCTGTAAGGTCGTCTGAAAATCAGTTTGCTTCAAGGTTCGCTACGCGGTTCACTTCGCGCAATACGGCTACCGGATCAGCAGCTTTGGTTACCGGACGGCCCATCACCAGATAAGTCGAACCCGCTGCCAATGCTTCGGCGGGCGTCATGATGCGGCGTTGGTCGTCGTTGTTGCCGGCAACGTCCAAACGGATGCCGGGCGTTACCAAGACAAAATCCTGCCCCAATTCGCGGCGCAGTGGCGCGGCTTCTTGGGCGGAGCAGACCACGCCGTCCAAGCCCGAACTTTGCGCCAGTTTTGCCAAGCGGATGACTTGTTCTTCAGGGGCGATGTTCAAACCGATTTCCGCCAAATCGCTTTGTTCCATGCTGGTCAACACGGTTACGCCGATTAAGAGCGGCTTCGTGCCGTATCCGGCAACGGCTTCGGCGGCGGCTTCCATCATGCGGCGGCCGCCCGATGCGTGCATATCGACCATCCACACGCCCATGTCGGCGGCGACTTTGCAGGCTTGCGCGACGGTGTGGGGAATGTCGTGGTATTTCAAATCAAGAAAGAGTTTGAAGCCCTGATGAATCAGGCTTTCCGCCAAACTGCGCCCCGTGGCGGTAAACAGTTCTTTGCCGATTTTGATTTGGCACAACGTCGGATCAAGGTTGCGGACGAATCCGAGCGTGTCTTTTTCGTTGGCAAAATCAAGGGCAACGATGACGGGGGTGCGTTGTTGCGGAGTTTGGAAGTCGGTGATTAAAGGATTCATGGTGTTTTCGTTTTGGGTTTTCAGACGACCTTTATCGTCTTTTTCGCAGTAACAACGTAAATTCAAACCGTAGGTCGGGCATTGATGTCCACCTACGCGGACTCAAGCCCCCGACAAACTGTTTCGGATAAATTTGAACCGGTACATCAGCCGTCATTCCCGCGCAGGCGGGAATCCATTGATAAAACTCAGTTCATCAGATTTAAACAGCGATTGCCCAAATTCAGAAATGGATTTCCGCCTGCGCGGGAATGACGCCGAATGATTATTTTTCGGTTGCAACACGCTGTTTATCAAAAACAGGTCGTCTGAAAACCTGATTTCCTGTTTTCAGACGACCTTTTCGATTTATTTGCCCAATGCGCCCAATATTTCGGCTTTCACGGCTTCTACCGGCTGAGTGCCGTCAACCTTGATGTATTTCGGCGCGTGTTCGCCTTCCAGCTTGCTGTAAAAATCGACCAGCACTTCGGTTTGCTCGTGGTACACGGCAAGGCGTTTTTTGACGGTTTCTTCTTTGTCGTCGTCGCGCTGAATCAAATCTTCGCCGGTTACGTCGTCTTTGCCTTCGACTTTGGGCGGATTGT
>ERZ772997.364-NODE-364-length-14954-cov-4.57413_pt1 | contig 14954 bp, 11 predicted proteins | sample MGYA00511127_ERZ772997 | MGnify/ENA primary metagenome ERZ772997 (study PRJEB29015, sample SAMEA2738070) | human oral metagenome | biome: human oral; feature: human-associated habitat; material: saliva | place: China | collected 2215 ... | reverse complement strand
GGTCTCGATGCGGCGCTGACGGCGAGCGCGGCGCGCTACGGCTGGCAGGCGGGGCGCATCGAAGCTGAGCGCGTTGATGCGTCGGTAGCAGCGCGTACCGAAGACGCGAAGGGTACCGGCAGCGGCGGGCACGTGATTGTGGCGACGGGTACCGCCTCGGGCAAAACCCTGAGCTACCTGATGCCCACTCTGGACGCCATTTATCGTGCATCGTGCGGCGATCCGGTGAGCTCAACTTCCGCGTATTCCGGCGCAGAAAACCTCAATAATAGAGCGAACGTTCTCTATATTTCGCCGGCGAAGGCACTCTCCGCCGACCAGCTCACCGCCCTCACCTCCTACAACCTACCAGGACTCCACGCGGCAAGCTACGACGGCGACACCCCCACCGGCGAACGCCGCTGGATCCGCGAACACGCCAACTTCATCCTCACCACCCCGGACATGCTCAACTACTCAATCCTGAGCAACCACCGGCAGTGGGCATCCTTCCTGCGCGGGCTGCGCTACGTGGTGCTCGACGAGGCACACAGCTACCGCGGCGTTTTTGGTGCGCACATCGCCAACCTGCTGCGCCGCCTGCGCCGCGTCTGCGCGCTCTACCGCACCGTGCCCGTGTTCTACGGCGCCTCCGCGACCAGCTCCAACCCGGTCGAGTCTTTCTCCAAGCTCATTGGCGTGCCGCAGCAGGCGGTCACCGCCATTACCGAGTCCACCTCCGCACGCGGTGAAACCACCGTCGTGCTCTGGGAGCCCGAATTCATGCCGCCCAAGGCGCACGATCAGCTCGCCAAGGGCGCCCGCAGCACCCAGCAGCAGGCGGTCCAGTCAAAGGCTGAGCAGGAAGCGCCGCGCCGCGTCTCCCCCGTGGAGCAGGGCGCGCAAATGCTCACCGATCTGGTGCTTTCCCGTACCCGCTCGCTGGTTTTCGCCGGTTCGCGCCGCAGCGTAGAAATCCTCTCGCAGAAGACCCAACGCTACCTCGACGAGGTTGAGCCCGGCCTCGCCCACCGCGTCGCCGCTTACCGCGCCGGGTACACCCCCGAAGAGCGCCGCGAACTCGAACGTAAACTCCGCAACGGCGAACTGCTCGGCTTGGCGAGCACCTCCGCGCTGGAGCTGGGCATCGATATCTCTGGACTGGACGCCGTACTCGTGGCGGGCTGGCCGGGTACCCGCGCCTCCTTCATGCAGCGTGTAGGCCGCGCGGGTCGAAGCGGTCAGGACGCGCTCGCCGTGCTCATTGCCGACGACAACCCGCTCGACACCTACCTGGTGCACCACCCGGAGGCGATTTTCGGGCAGGAGGTTGAGGCGACCGTTTTCGACCCAACCAACCCGTACGTGCTCTCCCCGCAGCTGTGTGCCGCCGCGCAGGAGGCGCCCATCCGCACCGAAGAACTAAGCCTCTTCGGATCGCACACCGCTTCCCTGCTGGATCGACTGGTGCAGCAGGGGTATCTGCGTCGCCGCCCGGACGGCTGGTACTGGACACACGCCGAATCAGCCGCCGAATTGGTCGATATCCGCGGCACCGGCGGCGGACCCTACCAGCTCATCGACGCCGAAGACGGCACCCTCGTCGGCACCATGGACGCCGCGCACGCCATGAGCCAGGGGCACCCGGGCGCAATCTACATTCACCAGAACGCGCAGTACGTGGTCGAGTCCCTCAGCGAGGGTGAGCGCGTGATTCTGCTCAGCCGCGTCTACCCGGACTACTACACGCGTGCCGTTGAGAGCACGGAGGTTCGTATTCTGGCAGAGCGGGCGCGGGTCAGTTACGGTGCGCAAAACGTCGTTGGGGAAGCGGTTCCCGGTGAGTTCGCTCCTGGTGAGTCCGCTCCCGGTGAGCTCGTTCCCGACGCGCAGCAGCTCGCCCCGCTCACCATGCACCGCGGGCAGGTTCAGGTCACCGACCAGGTCACCGGCTACCGGCGCTTCTCCGTCTACGGCGGCGAATACCTGGGCGAAGAGGCGCAACCCATGCCGCCGGAAGTGCTCATGACCGAGGCGGTCTGGTTCACCTTCGAGCCCAGCTACCTGTTCGGCGCGAGCGTGACCGAAGAGGACAGCCCCGGCACCCTGCACGCCGCCGAACACGCCGCCATCGGATTACTGCCGCTGATCGCCACCAGCGACCGCTGGGACTTGGGCGGGCTCTCCACGCTGCTTCACGTGGACACCGGCAGGCCCACCATTTTCGTCTACGACGCCGCACCCGGCGGCGCGGGCATTAGCGAGCGCGGCTTCAACGCGGTTGCGCAGTGGCTGAGCGCTACCCTTGAAGCAATCGAAAGCTGCGGATGCGAAAACGGCTGCCCCTCCTGCGTGCACTCGCCCAAGTGCGGCAACCGCAACGAGCCGCTCAGCAAGCACGGCGCGCGGGCGCTACTAACGGCGATGCTGCGGAGTATGGCGGAGGCGTAGATTACTGCGAGAGGCGTGGTGCGTGCTGGAGGCGTGGGGCGGGCTGGGATGACAACTCCCGATGAGCGTAAATAGCCTAGTCGGCAGGGCTTTCTGGCTCAGCTGGGCCTTCTGTCTCGGGTGGGTTTTCCGGCTCAGGAGGTTCGGGCACCGAGTACCGCTCGGCTTCCAGTTCTTCCTCCAGTTCGGCGACCTCATCAGGGCTCAGTTCCTCCGCATTGCCCGCTACGTGTTCTTCTTCGGGGTGCCCTTCTTCGGGGTGTTCAGCTCCGGCGCGGGCACGCACCCTCGCCGGGCCCAGCGCGCCCATGGGCCCTGCGACCGGGACGGCGACCGTCACCTCCACCGTTTCGGGGCGATCCGGGAACGTGCAGGATTCCAGGTGCGCGCCGTGGCGTTCGGCAAGATCTGCCGCGACCGCGCACGGGTCCCCCTCGGCGAGCCCGCGGTAGGCGTCCGCCGCCGCGAGCGCACTCAAATCGGCGGCGGCCGAAGCCCTGCGGTTCGCGGACACCACCCCGATGAGCCCGGCAATCACCACGGTCACCACCAGTAGCGCGGCAATAATGGTGAGGGCAAGGACGGTGCCGCTGCCCTCCTCGGGGCGTTCTTCCGCGAATGAGGCAAGAACCGAGCTTTTATTCACCATCATTGCCGCGGCTTTCTTCACCGGTGCTTTCTTCACTGCCGCTGCCGCCTTCAACGCGGGCGTGGGCGTCAGCCCGCAGCACCCAGCCGGTTGCCGAGCCGATCACGCCGGGGGCGGGGCGGCTCACCCGCACGTGCACCTGCCGGGCGCGCCCCTCCTCCGTCACAGCTGCATCATCAGGAGAAACGGAAATCTGCACGCTCTGCGCCGGGTCGATGCGGCTGACGGCGGAGCGAATCTGTGCCTCGGAATCTCCGCGGGCGGCAGCTCGTGCAGCCGTTCGCGCGGACTCCTCCACCTTGAGCTGCGCAACACCCGTGGAGGCGGCGCCCAGGCAGAGGGCGAGCACCACCGTCACGGCGGGTAGGGCGACCGCAAATTCGGCGGTAATCACGCCCTCTTCCGCGGGGCTCTTGTGCGGGGTCGAGAGTGCTGGTTTCGCCCCGGTTTTCCCTACAGAATAGGTGCGCCATAAAGCACCCAAATTCACATGAGCGTTCATTCTTTATTCCTCCTTTCTGACTTGATTTTTCGCAGAATCTAGCATCTAGAACAAAACCCTGCGGCAGGTTTTCAATGCCTCTAGACCAATCCCGTATTGCCCGCAATGGACAGGGCGTTACGCACAATATCCAGGAGCATGGAACGTACCTCATCTGACTTGAGAATCAGCACTAGTAGACCCGCAAAACCGACCGCCGCGAGCATCACAATGCCGTACTCCGCGGTGGAGGCGCCCTCCTCCGGGTCGCCCGCCGGGGCGTACTCTTCGAGCGCCTTGTCGTCGCTCTCAGCGGGTACATATTCGGCGCAGCCGGGCGCGTGCTCACCCAGGCTGCGGCAGGTGGTGCCGCATTCGTCCAGGGTGCAGCCCTCGGCGAGCGCGCGGGCAATGGTCAACGCCTGCTCGGGGCTCAGACGATCCGCGTTCATATCGACCTCCATTTCGGCGGGGTCAATCCTGGGTCCGGCATGCTTCAGCTCAGCACCGGCGGACAATTCAGCATCGCTGAAAAACTCGGTATCAGTGAAAAGCTCGGGGCATTCTTCGCGCAGCTGCTTCCTGGTGGTTGCGATGGCAACGGACAGCGGCACGGGGCCCAGACTGGTCTGCGTTTCTGCACCGGGTGCGGCGGGCTGAATTTCGCGCGGGGCACCGACCGGGGCGCCGACCGAAATATCGGCAGTGTGCAGGTCGTGGCGGATTGCTTCGCAGAGGGTGTTCGTCATTGGTTTTCCTTTCCGTTGTGCCCCGTTCGTTCGGGGCGGGGTGGGTGCTCATCGGCGTTCGCGGCAGATGGGCGAGGGTCTAAAATTTTCGGCATTTCAGCTAGTCAACAGCGCTTATGGCATCATTCTTTAGCCGGTCAGCGTGGGCAGTAGTGAAATGAGGATGGGCACAATGCCCAGGCAGATAAAGGCGGGTAGCGAGCACAGCCCGAGGGGCACCACAAGCGCTACCGAGAGCTTTCCGGCGGCGCGTTCTGCCGCGCGGCGCTCGCTGAGGCGGTGCGCATCGGCAAGGGAGAGCAGCAGCGCGGTGCTAGGTACACCGCCCGTGTAGGCGGGGGCGAGTGCATCCCGCAGCTCACCGAAGGTTCCCGCCGCGGAGCCCGACCAGGCACTCCTCCAGCCGCTGCCCATCTGTAGGCGCTGGCAGACCGTGTACAACGGTCGGCTATTGAGCGCCTCGGCGAGGGTGCCCAGGGCGGCGAGCGGTGCAAGCCCGGCTCTCAACTGCGCGGCGAGTAGTTCCAGCACGAGGGCGGTATCAACGGGCACGGCTCCTGCTGGCGAGGCAGACTTTTTCGCCTCAGATTCAACATTCGCCGCGCTGATGCTCTCCACCTCCGCCCGATGCACGAGTGCGGCGGTCCAGCGGCGCCCGGCGAATGCGAGCCCCAGCCCGAGCAAACCGGTGAGCGCCCCGAGAATGGAGCCGGTCAGCACACCCACGGGGTCGCTGCCCATGAGTACACCCAGCCCGAGGCCGAGCAGCGGAAGCCAGGAGAGGATCCTGCCGGTGGCGCGCGGTGCGGCGAGTGCGCTCTGCCTGCCCAGGAGCGCGTCGATGCGTTCTTCGGCGTGCTCGGCGGCGCGTTCCAGGCTCGTGGCGAGCGGCGCGCCGGCGCTCTCGCTCATGCGCAGGCTCAGCTGCAGGTCGTGCAGGCGCTCGCGGCTGTGCGGACGCATGCGGGTGCTGTTTTCGAGCAGCTGCGCGCAGGCGAGATGCGCGGGGGCACCCCAGGAGGTGACTGTGGCGAGCGCCTGCGTGAAGCGGCGGATATCTTCGGCACACCGCCTCTGCCCGTAGTCTTCGGAAAGAGGCCCTCGTGCACGTAGAGCCCGGGCGCTTTTCCGGTCGGCGTTTTTCTTCGCGTGCGTTTTCCCTGTACCCGACACCAGCTCGTTCTCCCCGAACTGCGCAAACTGCCCGAAGCCCGGGTCGGTGTGCACCGCCTCCTGCAGGGGAATTCCAGCGCGCAGGTTCAGGGCGAGGGTGCGTAGCATGAGCGGCCACATGCGCATTTCCTCGGCACTGGCTGCTCCGGCGACACGCTCGGCTATGCGCTCAGACCAGCGTTCGCGAAGGCTTCCGTTACTTTTCTCGTTCTGCTGCATTGCTTCCTCCTTTCACGTTTCCACTCCCCCCCATCACGGAGGGGCTAGTACCCCACTTCGGAGCCCACAGAAATACGCCTGACCTGCAGATACTCTTCGCTCCCCTCAACTGCGGGGTGCAGGCTGTAGACGCCCTCGATGCGGCGGCGTCCGTCCCGGTGTTCCAGGTGGATAATGCGTTCAAAAGCCGTCGCCGTATGTAGAGCGACCGTTCTACTATCCAGTCCGGCGAGCGCACCCAGGGCACACAGGCGCAGGGGCACCGCCTGCGCACTATTGGCGTGCAGGGTCGTTCCGGCGCCGCGATGACCGGTATTCATGGCGGTCAGCAGGTGCACCACCTCCGCGCCGCGGCACTCACCGACCACGAGCCGATCCGGGCCCATGCGCAGCGTCTGCACAATGAGCTCACCCAGCCCGACTTCGCCGGCGCCTTCGGAGTTGGCGGCGCGGGTTTTGAGGGCAATAACCTGCTCATGCTGCGGCGCGAGTTCCGGGGTGTCTTCGAGCAGAATGAGGCGCTCCTGCGGCGTGCACAGCCCCAGCAGGGCGTTGAGCAGGGTTGTTTTGCCGGTGCCGGTGCCGCCGCTAATGAGGAATCCGCGGCGTTCGGCGATCATGCGGCGCAGGTAGGCGGCGGTCGCCTCATCGCACAGCCCGGCGGTCTGTAGCTGCGCCAGGGTGGGGCGCTCGCGGGCGGGTAGGCGCACGGAGAGCCGGGTGCGTTCGCTCAGCGGCGGGATAATCGCGTGGATGCGCCTGCCGTGCTCGTCGCTAATGTCAGCCGCCGGATGCGCGGCATCCAACTGCCCGCCATGCCTGCGGATGAGCCGCTCGGCGAGGTCACGCACGCGCCGCTCGTTGCCGAGGCTCAGCGCCACGGGGCGGGTGGTTCCGTCGATGCCCACCCAGATATCGCAGGGCGAGTTCACGTAGATATCGGTGATGGTTCCGGCGCGTTGCCCCTCGTCAAGAAGCAGGTCGAGGGCGCCGAGGCCGTAGAGTTCCGCGGCGAGGTAGCGCAGCGCGGTCTGCCGGTTGACGGGCACGTATTCCACGCTGGGGTAGCTCCAGGAGGCGGGCGCGGGTTGCACCGTTTTGGCGCGGAATTTTCGGGGCTTCGCCACGCCCGTTCCCTCTGCGCTCGCGTTCCCCGGGTGTCCGCCGTCGATGGCGCAGATTGCCTCATCCACGGCGTTTTCGAGAATCTCGCGGAGGGGCTGGGATTCTTGGAGTAGCCCACCGCCCGCGGCACTCGCAGTGTTTGCACCGCTCGCGGCAGTTCCACTCTCTGCGGGCAGCCGCTCCTCTGCCTTCTCAAACCCGGCACTGACCCCGGCACTAAATCCGCCGCTAAGCTCACCACCGAACCCGCCGCCGAACCCGACACTGAACCTGGCGCTAAAACCGCCACCGAAACCACCCAGGGCGATAGCGCTCATCCACGGCGATCGCAGGATCAGCTCGCGGGCGTGCAGGGCGACGGCGCGGGCGCGATAGTCTTCGGGAATGAGCAGGGCGGGCAGCGAGTGCGCGCGGGTGTCCGGCGCATACGTGATTGGGCTCTGCGCATACGTGGTGGAATTCTGCGCGGTGCGGGTCGGGTAGCCGTTAGGGTTGGCGGTGTTACTGGCTGTGTGCTCGGCGGGATTGTTGGAGGGGTTCATGGCTCTAGGAGAGCATTGCGCCCGCCTCAATTTTTAAGAGAATGAGCGTTCTGTGGATAACTCCTCGCGTACCCCAAAATATCCACGATGCACGCACCTCAAACGAACAAAACGCACGCATCCGGCACTTTTATGACAAATCGCGGCGCGTTCAGCCCTCTCGCTCCCGTCGTACTTTTCGCCCGTATCCCGAGCCCGCTTCATTCCGCAAACCGCCCGCCCGCGACCACAAACCACGCGCCTTCGCACCCGGTCACCGATAATGGAAGAATGTACGTTCTGCTCAGTCCTGCCACCGGCGCGGGTATTACCACCCAGACCGGCACCCCCGCGCACCCGGTCACCTCGGCTATTGCCGCGGGTGCGTCCCCGCGCGGTACTCAGCCGGTGACCTCGTGGGGTGCTTTTCATTTTTCGGCGCCGACCGCTGAGCAGTTGCAGGACCCGACCTTTATTCCACGGATTACGCGTGCGGATCGGGTGAGTGCGGCGAATCTTCCCGCGTATGTGCGAGAGGTGGAGCGGCAGGCGGCAGATTCGGCGCAGGCGCGTTTCCCGCGCTGGATTTGGGCTGATACCCGCCACGTTGACCCGCTGCTTCTGCGCCGCGGGGTGCGGGTGCATCTGTGTCATGATTTGCGTCTGGTACAGCGAATTTTGGTGACTGCCGCTACGCACCCGAGCGGTTTTGTGGAGTACAGCCCGGTGCTGGATCTTTCTGATGTGCATGAGGCGGTGGAGCCTCAGGGGTATCTGCCGGTGGCGCGGCAGATTCAGGGTCAGGAGGAGCTGTTCGGCGCTGATTTTTTGAGTGCGCCCGCGACCTCTTCCGCTGCCCCCGCCGCCCCCGCCGGTTCCGCTACATCCACCGGTTCCCCGGCAGATTCTTCCCCCGATTTCCTTGAGGCGGCGCCTCATGAGCCTTTTGCCCCGCAGTTGACTGCGGGCCCGGTGACTCTACTTCCGGAGCATCCGGTGGTGCGCGTGCTGATGCGTGAGTGGCTGGCGCAGGCGCGCGCTATCGGCGCGTCGAGGCATCCGGAGCGGCTACGTCTTTTGGCGGCGGCTGAGTCTGCCGGTGCGTTGGTGGCGGCTGAGATTGGCTATTACGGCATCCCGTTTAATGTGCAGGCGCATCATGAGCATCTGTGCGAGTTGTTGGGTCCGTGCCCGGTGCCCGGGGAGCGTCCACAGAAGATGCAGGAGTTGGCGGAGCAGATTCAGCGCATGCTGTTTATGCCGTCGTTGAACCCGGATTCGCCGCAGGATCTTTTGCGTGCTCTGCAGTCTGCGGGGGTTTCGGTGAAGTCTACGCGTTCGTGGGAGTTGAAGAGCTGGGCGGATGCGATTCCGGCTCAGCGGGAAAAGCGTTGGGCGCTGATTGACCCGATTCTGCGCTATAAGAAGCTGTACCGCATTTGGACTGCTAACGGCTGGACCTGGGCTGATACCTGGGTTTCTGAGGGTGTATTCCGCCCGCATCTTGAGGTGGGTGGCGCCGCGACCGGGCGCTGGGGCGCTTCCGGCGGTGGTGCGTTGCAGCTGCCTGCGGAGATTCGTCAGGCGGTGCAGGCGCCGGAGGGTCAGGTGCTGACGGTGACGGATGGCTCGCAGATTGAGCCGCGCATTTTGGCGGCGTTGAGCCGTGATGAGGCGCTCGCTTCGGCGGGTCGTGGCGCTGACCTGTATGCGGGTATTGCCGAGTTGGCGCGCCTGAAGGGTGTGGGTTTGACGGAGCGTTCCCACGCGAAGGTGGGCATGCTGGCGATTATGTATGGCGGCCGCAGCGGTGAGATTGGTGCCCTGTTGCCGCATGTGGCGGCGCTTTTTCCGCAGGCGATGGAGTTTACGGAGCGTGCGGCTCGTATTGGTGAGGCGGGCGGCCAGGTGACGACTTTTTTGGGTCGCACCTCCCCGCCGGTGGATGAGCATTTCCGTGAGATTGTGGCTGATCGGTCTTCGCCGGCGGCTGAGTCGCGTGCGGTGTCGACTGCGCGTGCGCACGGGCGTATGACCCGCAATTTTATTGTGCAGGGTACGGCGGCTGAGTGGGCTTTGTGCTGGATGGGCGCGGTGCGTTCTCGTCTGTTGTCGGAGCGGATTTTTGGTATGCCGATGCGCACCCGCATTGTGTATTTTTTGCACGATGAGCTTCTGCTGTGTGGTCCCGAGCTGGAGGCGGATCGCGTGGAGCGTATTGTGCGTGAGGGCGCTGCGGAGGCGGCGCGCCTGCTTTTCGGTCGGGTGCCGGTTGATTTTCCGGTGTCGGTGGCGCGGGTGCGCAACTACGCGGATGGCAAATAATCGGCGGTAAGTAAACGGCACATCAGCGACACATAACCGTGCACTAGTGAAAATAGGGGTGGCGGGTAGCTTCGTTCAAGCTACCTGCCGCCCCTATCTACGCTCTATTCTGTGCCCTATATCCGCTGGTCAGGCACTTATCCAGCCGGTTTTTATTCCTCGTAGTTATTCCTCGTAGCCGGGTGCCGGGCGCATCTTTTTCGTATCCCAGGGCACGGTCCAGCCGAGCGAGTCGAAGATCCGGTCCAGCAGAATTGCGGTGAATCCCCACACAGTGAATTCTTCGCCGCCGGGCATGCGCACCTCGAATGCGGGGGTGCGGTGTGAGGTGCGGCCGCGTTTGACGTAGGCGGTGTGCCGGTTGGCAGGGTTGAGCAGGTCACGCACGGGCACGCGGGCGATGAGCGCCGACTCGTTGTGGTCGACGACTTCGACGGGCACGGGGCTGTTCCACCAGCCGATGACGGGGGTGACCATGAAGTTGCTGATGGGTAGCGGCAGGGTGTGCAGCTGGCCGAGAATCTGCACGCCGACGGGGTCGAGCCCGGTTTCTTCAACCGCCTCGCGCAGGGCGGCGATGTGGGCGACAGGTTCGCCGGTGGTTTCGGCGAGCGCGTAGTCTTCGGGGTCGATTTTGCCGCCGGGGAAGGCGGGCTGACCGGCGTGTGAGCGTAGGGTTGCGGCACGTACGAGGAGCAGTACATCCAGGTCGGCGCTGACGTTTTCGGGGCAGCCTTCAAATTCGCCGGTGGAGGGCGAGTTGTCGAGCACGCCGAAGAGAATCAGCACGGCGGCTTCTTTGCTCAGGGGGCTGGCGGGTGCGCTGCGCAGCAGGGCTTGCACGTCGAATTCCACGCCGCCTGCTGCGAGAGCCGCCAGCGCCTGCTGGGCGGGGTGCTGCGCATCCTGCCCCGCCTTTTCGGGTTGCACCTGTTCGGATTGTACCGACTGCTCGGGTGCGCTCATCTGTGTACCTCTCTTCTGCGCGGGCTTCATTCCGATTCAGGTGCCGTTAGGCGCTGAGCGGATAGCCTTCTGCCATGAGTTCGCGGCGGGTTGCGCCCTGCAGGAATCGCAGGTGCAGGTCTTCTCGGCCGGGTGCCATTTCGTATTTCATGAGTTTACGTGCTGCTTGTTCGTTCGTCTCCCCGGCTCCATAGGACGGGCAGAGGTCGGCGACAGGGCATACGCCGCAGGCGGGCTTTTTGGCGTGGCAGATGCGGCGGCCGTGGTAGACCATGCGGTGTGAGAAAAGCGTCCAGTCTTTGCGTTCGATGAGTTCGGCGACGTCTTTTTCGACTGCTTCGGGGGCGTCTGCGGTGGTAAATCCCATGCGGCGGGCGAGGCGGCCGAAATGGGTGTCCACGGTCAGTCCGGGCACGTCGAAGGCGTTTCCGAGGACCACGTTCGCGGTTTTGCGGCCGACTCCGGCGAGTTCTACGAGCTCTTCGAGGGTTGAGGGAACCTGCCCGTTGTGGCGTTCCACGAGCTGCTGGGAGAGCGTGACGATGGAGCGTGCCTTGGCGCGGTAGAAGCCGAGGGACTGGATGTAGGGTTCGACCTCTTCGGTACGTGCGGAAGCGAGCGCGGCGGCGTCCGGGTAGCGTGCGAAGAGTGCCCCGGTGACGGAGTTGACGCGCACGTCGGTGGTTTGTGCCGAGAGCACGGTGGCGATGAGCAGCTCGAAGGGGTTGTTGAAGTCGAGTTCTGCGACGGCGTAGGGGTATGTTTCGCCGAGGATACGGTTGATTTTGCGGGCGCGGCGCACGGTGGCGAGGTGGCTTTCGGGTGCGCGTGCGTTGAGACGGCGTGCGGCGGCTGCGGCTTTGAATTCGGGAACGAATCGGATCTGCAGGAGCGATTCGGTGTTCTCTGCCGTACTGTTCTGTGCGTCTGCTGCGGGCTGGGTGGCGTTCTCGGTCATAGCGCGAGGGTACCGGGCTTGGGTGTGTGGGCGGTAGCGAGGTTCACCGTACTTGGCTCGTTCCCCCTCATCATTTTCTGTATCTCATCATTTTCTGTATCTCATCATTTTCTGGGCAGTTCGCGCCGCCTAGCGCTTGGCGGGCGCCCGCTGTGCCACACTGGTTTTATGTCAGATACGATTTTTGTGCTTAATGGACCGAATTTGAACCTGCTTGGGCAGCGCCGCCCCGAGGTGTACGGCTACACCACTCTGCACGATATTGAGCGTATGGTGCGTGAGCGCGCGGCGGCTCATGGTTTTGATGTTGAGTTTATGCAGTCGAATCATGAGGGTGCTCTGGTGGATGAGATTCAGCGTGCTCGTACTCGTGGCGCGGCGATTATTATCAACCCGGCAGCGTATACGCACACCTCGGTGGCACTGCACGATGCTCTGGAGGCGGCTGAGCTTCCGGTGGTTGAGGTGCATCTGTCGAATGTGCATCGCCGCGAGGAATTCCGTCATCATTCGTTTGTGTCGCCGCAGGCTACTGCGGTGATTGCCGGTGCGGGTGCGTACGGCTATGTCATGGCGGTTGATTTCCTGGCTCAGCATCTTGCCGAATAGCCCAGTGCAGCACCTGGCGGAATAACAGCTCAGCATCTTGCCGAATAGCCCAGTGCAGCACCTGGCGGAATAACAGCACCCCGCCTCCTGTCGTTAAATAGTTCAGGCTCCCGTTCCTTACTTGAGGGCGGGAGCCTGAATATTTTTGCTCGCTACTTGCGGCAGGTTCCGGTGGAGACTGCGGCGGTGTTCTCGCCGCCTTCAGCCAGCGCCTGCTTGAGGGTGCTTGCGGTGATGGCGTAGCCAGTCTGGCCGCTGGTTGCCTTACCGAAGATTACGCCGACCACGTTGCCGTTTTCGTCGAGGACGGGGCCGCCGGAGTTGCCGTGCTGCACGTCGGCTGCCAGCTGGTAGACCTGGCGCATGGCGTTGGCGCGGCCGGTGTCGGCGTCGATGGTCTGGGTGTTGCCGATGCCCTGCACGGTGGCGGGCAGTGCCTTGAACGGGCCGCCCTTGGGGTAGCCCATGAAGGTTACGAGGCTACCTGCGGCGGCGTTGGTGCCGATGTTCAGCGGTTCAAGCGGCAGCTTGGGAACGCTGATGAAGGCGATGTCCTGTTCGCTATCCATGTAGACGACGGTGCCGGGCCAGGTGCGGCCGCGGGAGTCCTGTACGACCGGGGAGGTCACGCCGGCAACCACGTGGGCGTTGGTGACGACCAGGCCGTTATCTGCCACGAAGCCGGAGCCGGTGGAGGTGTAGCCGCACTGCTCTGCAGCGCCCAGAATCTCAACCACGGAGGCTGCAGCCCGATCCAGCGCCGCGGATTCTACGGTCTGGGTGGGGGCGCTGGTTTCAGGGGCGATGAGCTGGCTGACTTCCGGAATGGTTCCGAAGGCGAGCACGTCATTGCGTACCGTGTTGATGCGGTCCTTGACGACCTCGGGGGTGGCAGCGACCATCCATGAGAGGGTCTTGGAGTCGCTGAGCGCAGTGTTGAGCTGCGGGATGGGTACGGTGCGCATGGAGATGGTCAGCACGACCATGACCAGGGCGCAGGCGGCGAGGTTCAGTACGCCGCCGAAGAAGCGTTCAATGCCCTTGAGCGGGGTGATGTCGGTGACGCGGCGGATGGTACGTCCGGCGATGAGGCCGAGCCACTGTCCGATGGTCAGGCAGATGATGAGCACGCCGACGGCGGTAATGAGGCTCCACTGGGATCCCACGGATGCTACGGCGAGGGGCACGAGCCAGGCTGCGGCGCAGACTCCCAGGCCGAGGCCGAGGAAGGTTCCGAGGGTGGTGAAGAATCCGCTGCGGACTCCGGCAAGGAAGTAGAGCAGCAGAATGATGGGGATAGCAATATCAAGCAGGTTGATGCCAGTCGTCACGACTAATTGCCTCCTTGGTGGGTAGAAGTGGTCACGGTGTGCCCATTGTGGTTGGTGCGGGCTGTGCCCGGTGAGCTGTGCCCGGTGAGTGTGGTGGCGCGTTAACACCCGGTGGTGGGTGCGGCGGGCTTGTGTACCGGGGGTTCTTGGGGCCGGGTTTGTGCCTCGTCGCATCGTACCGCGTGTGGAGGCGGGGCCTCCTTGTCATGAGGGCGTCAGCGTGCTTGGTACCGATAAAAGTACACACCTGAATGCTTGATATTAGGTGCCGAACCTGTGGGTAAGCTTTGAATTTACTCGAAAGAAATAACTTTTGTTGTAAAGCTCGCTGTATCGGAATGCATAAAGCGCTTTTTTAGGGTACGCTCATATCAGTTGAATATGTCACACTAGCTTGAGCCTTCTCACATTTCAGATGTTGAGATGCATGACACCGGTTCGGGCTCACTCACTGAACATTTACGAGTTTCGGCTCATCACCTCATATCTAGGAGAACTTTATGGATCTCGAGATCCTCCGTCGCACCCCTCTCTTTGCGAACCTCGACGACGCAGCTTTCGCTCTGCTGACCGATGACATTCAGGAGATTGACCTCTCCCGCAACGCCGTCCTCTTCTACGAGGGCGACCAGGACGACCAGCTCTTCGCTGTGCTCTCCGGTAAGGTCAAGCTGGGTCGCACCGCCGCTGACGGCCGCGAGAACATGGTTGCAATCATGGGTCCCGGTGACGTCTTCGGCGAGATGGCTCTCTTCGATCCTTCGCCCCGTTCGACCAACGCTGTAGCTGTTTCTGAGACTCGCCTGGCTGCCATCAAGCACGAGTCCTTCAAGCGTGCACAGCAGCTGGATCCCACGATCTCCGACCAGGTTATTAAGACTCTGGCTCGCCGCCTGCGCCACGCTAACGAGGCGCTGGCTGACCTGGTCTTCTCCGACGTTCCCGGCCGCCTCGCTAAGGCGCTGCTGGACCTGGCTGACCGCTTCGGCCGCCCCGCGACCGACGGCGTGCTCGTTGCTCACGAGCTGACTCAGGAAGAGCTGGCACAGCTGGTTGGTGCATCCCGCGAGACCGTGAACAAGGCTCTTGCCGAGTTCGTTTCCCGCGGTTGGATCCGCCTGGAGGCACGCGCAGTTGTCATTCTGGACCTGCCCCGCCTGCGCCAGCGTTCCCGCTAAAGCCTCTTTGAGTGAGGGCATTCTAGGGAGCCCTCGCTGAAAGACACGCGACTTAAATAGATCAGGAGCCGTTTCCCTCTGCATGGGGAAACGGCTCCTGATGTCTTTAACGCTTCATCTCACGAGATCTTACGAGCGAGTGGATGCGGCAGCTCGTTAGAGCGCGCCCATCGCACCGGTGTACATGGAACCGGTTGTAGCCGGAACCACCTCGGTGAAGGAGAGCATGCACGCACCATT
>ERZ772997.362-NODE-362-length-14963-cov-12.5067_pt1 | contig 14963 bp, 10 predicted proteins | sample MGYA00511127_ERZ772997 | MGnify/ENA primary metagenome ERZ772997 (study PRJEB29015, sample SAMEA2738070) | human oral metagenome | biome: human oral; feature: human-associated habitat; material: saliva | place: China | collected 2215 ... | reverse complement strand
CCACCAGCGTCTCCCGCTCCTTATGCAGATAGCTGCCTTGGGTGGTGATGTAGAGTGTGTTTTGCAGTTTGCGCATGGCTTAAATTCCCTTTGATTTTGAACTACTCTCTTTATATTTCTTAATCGCTATATTTCTTGATTGGCTTAATATAAAGGCCATCTGAAAATTTTAGTTACGTTAGCTAAAACACCGTAATCCATCAGAACGGCTGGAATATTACTTTTTCAAACGGCCTCAGTTTGAAATTTCAACATTTTATTGGGTTACATCGCCAAGCTATCCTATGATTGCCAACTAACCACCAACAGAACTTTCAAATACTCTTGTAGCAACTGATATGCTAATCCATCGGTCGGCAACACAGTTGCTACTCTTGCTCATGAATTTATTTTAATCATAATCAAATTTTAATTTCCGTTTTTACTTTCAGCTTCAAAAATACACCAAAATGTTTCAGCCAATTCAGTAGCTCTATCATCTATATGATTAAGATTAAAAGACTCCCTTTTACATAATTCTTTTACCATAGTGTACTTACTTTCTTGATAAGCTTCCTTTTTATCTTCAAAACTAGAAAGTTTGCTTAAAGAATTATTAATTTTTTCTTCAAGAACCATAAGATTTCCTATATTTGTTGCAACCTCATTTTCAGTTTCATTCAAAATATGCTCAATAGAGTAATCACTATCTTCATAATCTCTTCTATCTAGGTATTTTGCAATTCTTTTAACTGCAAAAGAACTAGAAAAAGAATCTTTAAAAGATTTTCTTGCAGTGGATTTTTCAAATGACAATTTTTTAAATTCCGAAATAAATTTTTCTTTATCAATCAGTTTAAATAGGTTCTTTTTCAAATTATTTACTGCTTTTATTATTTCATCTTTTGATTCTGCCTTATCTATCTCTTCCGAAAATATCTTACAATGTTTGGTCACTTGATTCGATCTTAATCCTAATCCCGTACCAAATGCAACAAAGTGAAAGTCACTTAAAAAATTGAATAAAGAAACTCGAATATTATTGTTTATTTTATTTTTTTCTGGGTTTAAGTTTTCTTTAATCATAAACGAGAGTATTGCAGGGCGAATTTGTATACCATTAAATCTACTTATAGCTAATAAAGCCTCATACTCATATTTATACTGTTTAGGCTTATAATCTTGCAAATTTGGAGATATTATTTTTTTATAGATTGGGAAAGATTTTTCAATATCCTTAATAAATTTACGACACTTTTCTTCTGAGTTTATCTTCTTATAAAACTTATTAAATAAACTATTACCTGTTACTGAATCTTTGGGGTAAATTGCCTTCCAATAATGTATAAAATATTCACTGATCGAAGTGTCTAGATTCGCAATCTCTTTTTGCATATTCTGCCAAAATATTGATAGCTCATCAACACCTGCATCTGTTATATCAACATATTCGAATAATTTATTTTTTATCAAGTCAACTTGAGATAAAGGTTTTCCTTTAGAATTAATATTGCTAAAAATTTGGTTTGCTTGATCTTTTTGATCTGCAAAAATTGCTATGACTTGAGAAACTAAAATTTGATCGCGTAAACAAATTAATAAATCTATGTATTTAGCATATTCTATTTTTATTCCATGTTTCTTAGACATCTCTTTTATCAAATTTTCAGCAATAATTTGTTTGGTAAAAAAATCAAAAGCAGATTTCAATAACTCTTCCTCTTCTGTTGTTGCAACAACATTCTCATTTCGAGTACGGAAATCTTGAATTGTTTGAGTAAAATAAGGATAACTTGTTAAAGTTTCTATTTTTCTTTGAATTTTCCCGTCGTGTTTTTTTATGATATAGGTGTGCGTTGTCTCTGCAATATCTTGAGCTTTAGTTTTTAAATTTTCAGATAGACCTTCTTTTTTACATTCTTCATCTAAAGCATTCCTAATTACTGCTAATACAATAGTTATTACCGTAAGCCGTTGCTGCCCATCAACAACATCAACTTCTAAACTATCACGGCCACCTAAAAAAAGCATATTTCCGAGAAAATACTGATTAGTTTCGAATTTCTCTAAACTTTTATTAAATTTAATTTGAGAAAGCATATCATTGAAAAACTCCTTATAATTCTGAAGATCCCATGAAAAATCTCTTTGAAAACGTGGAATCCGATAAACTCTCGTTACTTCTAACAACCCTTTAACATTAGTGCCATCTGCATAAAAACTCATAATTAAATCTCCTATTTATATAACTTCAAAATCATAATTAACATATTTTCTTACTAATTTACTCCAGTTTCAATATGATAAGTTAATTTATCTAAAATACCTAGCTCTCTCAGAAAAAGTTATGAATCCTTTATCCCAAACAACCCCACAACATACCCCACACTTCTATCCCGTTTCCCCAGCAACTCCGGCTGGCAAATCTCCACCAGTGAGCAGGCTTTGCAGCGTTTGCTGTAGTCGGGCGGCGGGGTTTGGCTGCTGTTTAGGAGTTCGCGCACGGCGGCGATGGTGGCGAGGGTTTGGGCGCGCAGGTCGTCTGAAAACACAATGGGGATGCGGTGGCGGGTTTGCATATACCACAGCGCGCCCTCAGAGACGGTTTGCCCCGTCATTTCTTCCAAACACAAGCCTTGGGCGCAAAGCTGGATTTCGTCCATCGGGTCGGGTTTGGGCTTGCCGCGTTTGTATTCCACGGGTTTCAGACGGCCTGTTTTCGTTTCCACTTCCACCAAATCCAACACGCCGCTGATGCCCAGCTTCTCCGCCGACACATGCACCGTCCGCTCAAAGCGCACGCCCTTGCGCGTTTCCGGCTCGCCCGAATCCACCCGTTCGTGTAGCGCCTTGCCCTGCGCGGTCAAATAGTTCTCCGCCCACGCCTGCTCGTTGTGAATCAAGGCACATTGGCGCGGGCAGAAGGCGTAGTGTTGCAGGGCGGAAAGGGGAATCAGGCGCGCGTCCTGAATTCCCCTTGGGTTTTCGGCTGAAAGTGCGGTCATTTTTAGCCTAATTTACGCAGCAGCTTGGTTTCGCCAAGATTTTGATCGTCCACGCTCACAAGGTAGTCGTCAAAACTCCTTGCTACTTCCACTCCGTCTTTTTTAGCAACCTGAATACGTTTGAACAAGCTGTCGGCAGGTGTGTCGCCCAGATTATTGCTGTGCTCAAACACATAAAGCCCGCGTGCATTCATTTGTCCGCGTGCGGCGGAATGGTCGTGGTCGAACATATTGACGAGCGCCTGCCAAAACAGCTCTAAATCGTTTTCGGAAAAGCCGGTTTGCTTGGCGAAGTGGGCGGAAATGAAGCCGTGGCAGCGGTATAGCCCGTAGGGGACGGTGAATTTGCGACCCATTCTCCCACGTTCTTTCTTTGCTTTTTCTTCTTCACTATCTTCAGGATTTGGGTTTTCAACCTCTTTGGCTGGCGCACAACGAGTAATCGTATGTTCAAGTGTTACTATCGGATCAATGGAGCGGGAAAAAGTCAATTGCACAGGACCTCTAACTTGTCCCGCATTCTCACCTGTCGTTAAAACCGCACCAAAAGTACGAATATCGTAATAGCGTTTGCACATATATTGACGTGCACTTTCGGTTTTTTCTCTCCCTTTTGGTTTGTCTTTTACTTCATCTTGCTGATGGGCTTCAGCAATTAAATCATTAAGAATAATTTTTTCACGAATAAAGATATCGTGATGTTCGTCATTTTGAGTCATTTGGATAAAATTGCGGACTTTGCGTTTCAGGCAGACATCAGTTACCAAACCTTCGCCGGTTTGCGGGTCGATACGCGGCAGGTTGCCTGCATCGGGGTCGCCGTTGGGATTACCGTCTTGCACGTCAAATAAAAAGACAAAGTCGTAGCGTTTTTCAATAGTCATAGCGTTTGCTCCTTAGGCGGTTTTTGCTTCGTTAAACAGGTTTTTCAATGCATCTTTGGTGAACAGGAATTGGGTTTCGTGGTAGTAACCGATGGCGAATAGGCCTTGCTGTTCCAAATTCAGATGGTTGGGAAATTTCTGACAATGTTCCAAAATCTGGCGGATTTCCCATTGCAGTTGCACAGCACGACCTTCAAATTCCAGTTTGTTCAAATGGTGCGGCAGCAGGCGCATCAATGTGCCGAATACGGCAATCGGCGTGCTGCTTGCCGAACCGAAATAGCGGTCGGCAATGGTGGCATTTAAGCCGGGATTGGCTTCGGCCTGTGTTTTTTCCAGCACGGCAAACAGCCGCCCCAGCACATAGCCGATGTCTTGGCGATTTCTATCTAAGCTCATAGTTAGCTCCTTCATGTTTTTCAGACGACCTGCGCGGATTGCGCGATTGATATAGGCTTTAAGCAGACTTGCCCTGCCATAGGTAATTTTCTGTTCCGCCTTGTTGCGCCGCAAAGCAGCCTGCAACAGGCTGACGGGTAAAACGCGGTTGTTGAGTGCGGCATCGGTTACTTGGGCGATTAGATCGGATGGCAGATTTTCCATTTTGCCGTCCAACACCAAATTGCCTAGCAGGCGCGGCAGCGGCATATATTCGGGGTATGGCGAGTTTTCGCCGCGCACCATCTGCAAATCGTCATACCACGCCGCAATACTTTCTGATAAGGCGGCAACAGTGGTTTCATGCCAAAAACGGACGACAATGCGCGCGGAATTGGGCGATAAGCCTAAAAGGTAGAATTTTTCTTTGCCGTCCGGTTTTTGGTATTGGCCGTTGTACAGGCTTTTATAAAGGGTTTTAACGGCATCGATATGCTCATCGGGATTGTCTTTGCCACCGCCGTTAATCAGCGAAGCAAGACTCTCTTCCAACGGAGTCGGTTTTGCGCTCCAACAGATGGCTGTTACATCGCCGATACGGAAGCGGTTTTCACCGGCAAGCAGGGTATTTAAGGCAGTGGTGTATTCAAACATGGCTTGCTCGCCAATCGGATACATCAGCCCGTTATCTTTATTTTTACCCTTACCATAGGATTTAAAAGAATCTAAATTTGCAGAAATCAAAGGAGCTGGTTTGGCTTGTTTATAGCTACCATTCTCAAATTTCTCAATTCCTTTAATATCATTATGTAAAAGTGCAATCGATGCAGGTTTTCCCGTTACAAGGCAAATACCTTTTTGGACATTATTGGATTGCGTTTGATTCGCTTGACTTACATATTCCCGCACCACCTTTGACTGGCAAACCAAATCTACTGCCTCGTCCACCAAGCGGAAGCTGAGATTACAGCCTTTGACTTTGGCACATTCCACCCAATTTGCAGCCTGCATGACTTTGCCTTTTTCTTCCGCAGAAGCCAAAAATTCGGCAACGGCAGCGATGCCCATATCATTGGGTAATTTCTTTTTAAATTCATTAACCTTGTCAATAAAACTTTTATGCTGATTCTGAACAAACTCAGGATTTTTATCTGCCACATATCCTAAAACATATCCATAATTGTCCCATAAAGTATTACTGACAACTTTTGTACTAGATCGTTTAACACTATGTGGTACTAAAAAAGTGCGGCCAACTTTCTTCTTGCCTTTCAGCTCACGGGTATCTTCCAGCTGGATAAATTTACCCTGTTTGTCTATAACGATAATGAACGGGATTTCTTTGTTTTCAAACCCTTCCGGGGCAACACCGCCATCGCTTTCGGCTTTGCGTTGGTAGTATTGAGTGAGCGCGTGCAGAATCATCGTTTTACCTCCTCGCTGTCGGCAGGCGGCACAGTAATCACACCGTTTACCGCTTTGCATTGGTAAAACATCGGCTCGGCGTTATTGGAATCGCGCGGGTCAGATTTGCTGAAATCCATGTCGTACAGCATAAAGCCGAAATCTTGGGTAATGTCTTCGCGTGGCAAACCGTCTTCAGCCTTTTCAAGCAGCCTGAAATGGCAGGGAAACTCGCGACAACCCAAATAAGGTTGGTGGAAATACTGCCCTTTTTTCGCGCGCCGCTTGAACATTTCGGCAAATTTGACGTAGTTGTCGCCCTCGCCTGCTTCGCTTGTCATGTCAAAATCGGCGTGGATGCGGTAGGCAACGTCTTTCAGCAGCATGGATGCCCGCTGCTGGCGGTTGTCTTCAATATAGAGCGAGCCGCTGCGTTCACTCATTTTGGTTCCCACTTCGTTACGGCGGATATTTGTCCACTGAATTGGTTTGAGAATCTCGAGCTTCTGTATCCGCCATCGAATGGCGGGTTTCCACAAGATTGCCATTAGGATATTTCGTGCTGCTGATGGTGTAATTACAGGATAACTAACCCGTTCCACCTTAAGCTCCGGCCTGGTGAAGCAAGCCAAATCGCCGCTAATTTCTAAGATAAAACTCATATCATCTCCTTATTGCTTTCATTTCATAAAACCGAATTTTCAGATAGCCAAGCCGTATCATCAAAATCCGCACCAAGCACGGCTTTGTAATAGCCCTTATCTAACACCAACAATCCTGCTCTGGAAAAAACGGCATTCGCAGATAGCTTTTTGAGTTCGTGTTCATACACGGTAATCGTGTAGCGTTGTAATTTGCGGTAAACACATTTGTGTTTGAGCGGGTCGCTTTCAAGCAAGCTGAACCAGCGTTCAAACGGCTCAGGCAGCGGTGGTTGGTCGGTTTGTCCGAAGGAATTGTCGGCAGGCTGCAAAAAACGTTGTTTATCCAAAATATCCTGCCATTTTGAAACTTCCACATCGTCCAGATGTCGTCTGAAAAAATCGTCCAGCTCGTTTGCTTTGACGACTTGCGGACTGCCGCCTTCTTCCCGATGAGCCAATGGGATAAACGGCACAATGAGTGCCACGCCTTGGTTATCAATCAGACGGAATCGTTCGGCAGCGGTGCGGAATTTGATTGCCAGCGGATTTTCATTGGGCCGTTCTGCCGTCAAAAGTCTTGTAATGTCGTGTTTATCCACATCGCCTTTGCCGTTGAAACGGCGGAAATATTCGGCAAATACCGACGGGGAAAGTGGGTCGTTAAGCAGTCCTGCTTTCAGCATTTCTTCGGTAATGTCCTGCCCCTGTTTCAGGCTGCCGCTGGGTGCGCCTTCTTCGGCACGGAACACGACTACTTCGCCAAACGGCAACTTGCCTTCGCGGTTGCAGCGCCCCGCCGCTTGGGCAATACTGTCCAGCCCAGCCATCGCCCGATAAACGCAAGGGAAATCCAAATCCACGCCGGCTTCAATCAACTGCGTGCTGACCAGCCACAAGGGCTTGTGCAGGCTGCCTGCGCGATACAGTGCCAAATATCGGCGAACCAGCGCAATCACTTCGCTGCGGTGCGTGGCGCACATATTGGCGGACAAATGCAGTTTGATGCCGTCAGAAGGCAGGGCGGCAAAGAGTTTTTGGGCGTGCTTTCGCGTATTAACCACCGCCAAAACGCACGGACGCGCGGCGATTTCATCGGCAATTTCCTGCCAGCTTTGCGTTTCGCCGTTTGGCGGCGGCATTTTGATACGGACGCGGCGCAGTTTTTCCGATAAGGCGATTTTATCCGCCACAATCTCGCGCACGTCCGGCAGGCCTTCCAAAATAGTACGACCGAATGCATCGATATTTTTGCCAAGTTCAGGCGGAGTTGCCGTGCACAGCACAAAGGTAACACCGTAGTCGCGCGCCAATACCCGCATCATGTCGGTAATCGGCTTTTGGAAATCGCGCGGAAGCTGCTGAGCTTCATCCAAAATCACCACGCTATCGGCAATATTGTGAATCTTGCGGCAACGGCTGGTTTTCGCTGCAAACAGGCTTTCAAACAGTTGCACATTGGTGGTAACAATCAGAGGTGCGTCCCAATTTTCCGTAGCAAGACGAGTTTTCGCTGTTTCCTTATCTTCTTTCACTTCCAAATTGCTGTGGTGCTCCAAAACCACATCATCGCCTAATGCTTTGCGGAAAACATTGGCGTTCTGCTCGATAATACTGGTGAAAGGAATAGCATAGATAATACGTTTTTTGCCGAATTCCAGCGCGTGCTTCAAAGCGAACCCCAAGCTCGCCAAAGTTTTGCCGCCGCCGGTCGGCACAGTTAAAGAAAACAAAGTGCGGTCAGTTTTGGCGGCGGAAAAACATTGCTGCAAAATGGTATGACGTTCTTGATTTAAAGTTGAATTTTTATCTGCTTTTTCTAAAAGTTGTGCCATATATTGCTCATATCTCCGGTGCAACTCATCCAAACTGGGAAATTTCGGGCGCAATCCGGCAGCCTGCGCAGTATCCGCATCGGCATAACCGTTCATAAAGGCTTCGGTATCCAAAAAATCGGCATCCACCAAACAGGAAAAGAGAAAACGCAGCCAAATATGCAATTCTTCCAGCTTTGCTCCTTCTTTCCAAAATGCAAAAAAATCCCGCTTCAGATCATCATCTGATAACCGGAAAAAATCTTCGGACAAACTGCTTTCCACCAAACCCGACAAAGATGCCACCAACTCGTCATCCGCCTGTTGCAGACGGTTTTTCAGACTGCCTTTGTCATACCAATCTGCCAGCCCAGCATGATGCCCGGCAATCAGATACGCCAGCAAATGCCCAAAAAACGGATTAAGGTGCTCTACTGCATATTTGGCACCGGCAGTGGAATGCGGAATTTTGCGCAACTTGGTAGATTCGACATCTTCCAAATGGGCATTTTCTTTTTCAAAGCCGGATGCATTACGGATATATTTCTGAAAAGCTTCCTGAAATTTCCCCAAATCGTGCAAAAGCCCCGCATATTCGGCAAACAACTCTCCATAACGCCCTGCAAAACGCTTGGCGAGTTGGGCGACTTTTTGTAGATGTTTTTGCAGGGGATGGGAATGCCAATTTTTTGATGAGTCCTGGCGAGCATGAGCAATTTTGTCAGTCATCCAACTTCCTAAAATGAAATTAATTATAGATTTTTAAGAAACACATGTTACCCAAGCAATTTTTCTACATGTTTCAACAGCAACTTGGTTACCCATGATTTCGCAATCATGCAAGTTTCCATTAGATGGGATTGTAAAAACTAATATTGTCCATCTACCTTACAGATGCAAGCAATGGTAAAGCTTACCATCACTAATTAGTTAATTTATAAATCATATACTAGGTAGTATTCATACTCAATAATATTGCATATAAACATTTACCGTTTAATATCTAGCAAGCTTTGATTAAAAATGCCGTCTGAAACTTTTCAGACGGCATTGTTATTTATTAACCTTTATAACTTGCTTCTAATATCCTCTACTGCTTTCACTAAAGCTTCGGAAAGCGAAGGATCAAAAGAAGAGTGGCCTGCTTGGACGATTCTCAATTCTGCTTCAGGGAAGGCTTGCGAGAGCTCCCATGCGCTTTGCATCGGGGTGCATAGGTCGTAGCGGCCTTGGACGATGATGGTTGGGATATGGCGGATTTTGCCGATATTTGCCAAGATGGCTTTATCGCCCTGCAACCAGCCTTCGTTCACGAAGTAATGGTTTTCCATTCTCGCGATGGCAAGGGAGGCTTGCGGATCTTCATCTACGTCTTTAGGTTCAAACTGAATAAGGTAGCTTTCCCAATCTGCCCATGATTTGGCCGCTTTGAGGCGTGTGGCTTCATCTTCGCTGAACAGCATTTCATGGTAGGCTTTAATTAGGGCTTGGCGTTTGTTTTCGGCTACTGGGGCAATGAATTTTTGCCATTGGGCTGGATAAATTTGGCTGACGCCGCCTGCTTCGTTCAACCATGCCATTTCAGACGGCCTGCACAGGAAAATACCGCGCAAAACTAAGCCGCTGACGCGATCGGGATGGGTTTCGGCATAAGTCAGCGACAAGGTGCTGCCCCATGAGCCTCCGAAAACCAGCCATTTTTGGATACCGAGCATTTCGCGTACTTTTTCAATATCGGCAACCAAGTCCCATGTGGTGTTGTCTTCAACACAAGCATAGGGTTTGGAGCGTCCACAACCGCGTTGGTCGATAATGACGATGCGGAAATGCTCTGGATTGAAAAAGCCGCGACAGGCCGGTGATGCCCCTGCTCCGGGGCCGCCATGCAGGAAAATCACGGGGTGTCCATCAGGATTTCCTGATTCTTCCCAGTAGATTTCGTGAATGTCGGATACGCGCAAAAGGCCGCTATTTCGTGGTTCTTGAATCGGATGCATGAGCTTTCTCCTTTGTCTGATGAATATGTTGATTGTAACACTTTGCCTGCTGATTTTTCAGACGGCCTACATAGGTTTATCGCTACAAATGGCGTAAAATAGCACTTTTTTGACAGGATTTTTTATGGCTGACAACAAACAAACACATGCTGCACCAGAAGGACAACTTTTATTGCGTACGGTAGCCATGCCGCGCGATACCAATCCTAATCAGGATATCTTCGGCGGCTGGATTATGTCACAAATGGATCTGGGCGGCGGTATTTTGGCGGCAGAAATCGCACAGGGACGAATTGTAACCGTGGCCGTTCAAGAAATGAATTTCATCAGACCGGTAAAGGTCGGCAACGTCGTGTGCTGCTACGGTCATTGCGTCCGTGTAGGCAATACTTCTTTGCAACTGAAAATCGAAGTATGGGTGAAGACTTTGATGAACGATATGGTAACGGAAGACCGCCAACTGGTCACCGAAGCCGTGTTCACTTACGTCGCCATCGATTCACAAGGCAATTCGCGCCCTATTCCTCGTGAAGGCAATGCAAAGCTGGCACATTTGTAAGTTTAAAAATTCAAAACAAGGCCGTCTGAAACCTCAACGTTCAGACGGCCTTTTTTAATATAGAAGCAAAATGTAATAATATTTCTTTTGAGCTAAAGCAAGGCGAAGTATCTGTTTTCTAGGTTTAATTCAGGCTGATTGATAAGACAAAGACCGTACATCGGCTCCCTATAACACTGCCCTACCGCGACAGTTTGCGCCACTTTTGAAACGGCGTTCCCTCCTCAACCCACTTTAAGGAACATCATGGCTTCGCGCGATTTATACCCACAGGAAATTTTACAGGTTGTTCTCGACAAAAGTTGCGCCAAAGCACAATTCAGCATCCCCACACTGGCAATCTTGAGCGTTTTGGCCGGCGGATACATCGGCTTCGGATATCTTGCCTATTTAAAAGTAGTCAGCGGCATACCTCATGAATGGAGCGGTTTTGCCACTTTACTCGGCGCCGCTGTGTTCCCAATCGCCTTGATTTGCATCCTGCTTGGCGGCGGCGAGCTGGTAACCAGCAACATGATGATCATGTCTTTAGGCAGATTGGCCGGACGAATTTCCTCCAAAATGCTGCTGCGCAACTGGGTTATCGTCTGCATGGGAAATTTGGTGAGCACGCTGGCAATGGCTTTTTTCCTCGGATACTATGTCGGTATGATTGAAGGCAGCATGGCAGAAAAAACCATTGCCGTGGCGGAAGCAAAAGTCCATATGGATTTCGGTCGCGCTTTCGTATCGGCGGTCGCATGTAACTGGATGGTCTGCATGGGCACGTGGTTGCACTTTGCCGCTAAAAACACAACCGGACGAATGCTGGCCATTTGGTTCCCCGTCATGATTTTCGTATTAAACGGCTTCCAACACCTCGTCGCCAATATGTTTGTTATCCCCGCAGGTATTTTGGCAGGCGCAAACATCACATGGGGACAATTTTTCTTCAATATGATTCCCGTATTCTTGGGCAATGTCGTCGGTGGCGCATCCTTTGTCGGCGCGTCTTATCTTTATACTTATAAAGACACGCTGAAAGATAGTGCCGAATAGTTCTGCTTTGAAAACAACAAAACCTGCTTTTTTTCAAAAGCAGGTTTTGTTTCAGACGGCATTGGTATTAAGTTTTACAATCCATTCGGACACATTATTCAGATAAATCATCCAAACGAAAAAAGAGCCGTTTTTAAAACGGCTCTTTCCAATTCTTTGGTCGGAGTGAAAGGATTCGAACCTTCGACCCCTTGCACCCCATGCAAGTGCGCTACCAGACTGCGCCACACTCCGACTCGATAAGCTGTGAATTTTAGTTTCAAACGCTGATTTTGACAAGTGCTTTTTAGAAAAGGAAATTTACTCGTTTGAAAACATTTGAATTATTTGTAAGTAAAAAAAGGCCGTCTGAAATCATTCAGACGGCCTTTGATTATTCAGTCAAATATCAAGCTTCAACCGGAATAATACCGATTTTGGCCTGCCATTGTTTTGGTGCAATGGCATGAACCGATTCGCCGTTGCTATCCACCGCAACGGTTACAGGCATGTCTTTGACTTCAAATTCGTAAATCGCTTCCATGCCCAATTCAGGGAACGCCAAGACTTTAGATGCTTTAATGGCTTTGGCAACCAGATATGCCGCGCCACCGACAGCCATCAGGTAAACGGCTTTGTTATCGGCAATGGCTTGGCAAGTTGCTGCGCCGCGCTCGGATTTACCGATCATACCCAAGAGGCCGGTTTGTTCCAGCATTTGGCGGGTGAATTTATCCATACGGGTGGAAGTAGTCGGACCGGCCGGGCCAACAACTTCGTCACGGACTGGATCAACCGGGCCGACGTAGTAAATCAGTTTGTTGGTGAAATCTACCGGCAATTCTTCGCCTTTGTTGAGCATGTCAACCAAACGTTTGTGCGCGGCATCGCGGCCGGTCAGGATTTTACCGTTCAGCAACAACACGTCGCCGGTTTTCCATGTGGCCACTTCTTCTTTGGTCAGATTGTTGACATCGACACGTTTGCCGTTGTCAGGACTGTAAGTCAGATCCGGCCAATCTTCCAAAGATGGGGCTTCCAGTTTGGCCGGGCCTGAGCCGTCCAATTCAAATTCGATGTGGCGGGTAGCCGCGCAGTTTGGAATCATGGCAATCGGTTTTGAAGCCGCGTGGGTTGGGTAGTCAAGGATTTTGACATCCAGCACGGTGCTCAAACCGCCCAAACCTTGTGCGCCGATGCCCAAGGCATTTACTTTTTTGTAGAGTTCCAAGCGCAGGGCTTCGGTCGTAGACAATTCTGCACCGGAATCGGCTTTTTCTTTGAGTTCCTGAATATCGATATGGCTCATCAGGCTTTCTTTGGCCATCAACACTGCTTTTTCAGGCGTACCGCCGATACCGATACCCAAGATGCCCGGAGGACACCAGCCGGCACCCATTTGAGGAACGGTTTTCAATACCCAATCAACGATATTGTCTGAAGGGTTGAGCATGGCAACTTTGGTTTTGTTTTCAGAACCGCCGCCTTTGGCTGCGCAAGTGACTTCAACTTTGTCGCCTTTTACGATTTCCATGTGTACAACGGCAGGGGTGTTGTCTTTGGTATTTTGACGTTTGCCAGCCGGGTCGGCCAATACGGAGGCGCGCAGTTTGTTGTCAGGATAGGTGTATGCACGGCGTACGCCTTCGTTAACCATTTCCTGTACGCTCATCTCGGTATCCCACTGTACATCCATGCCCACTTTCAAGAATACGGTCGCAATACCGGTATCCTGACAAATCGGACGATGGCCTTCGGCACACATACGGCTATTGACCAAAATCTGCGCCATTGCATCTTTGGCGGCAGGGTTTTCTTCTTTTTGATAAGCCTTGTACAAAGCCTGAATGTAGTCTTTAGGATGGTAGTAGCTGATGAATTGGAAAGCGTCGAAAATACTTTGGATAAAGTCTTCTTGCTTGATGACGATCATGATTGTGTTCCTTTTCGGGAGTCATGGTAGGGAGGGTTTGTTTATTTCTTAAGAGACCGATTTTTTCAGACGGCCTTCAATAATGTAATAGTGCTTTCAAATGAATGACCCAGACAATATCATTTTCATACCTTATTGATTTAAATAGAATTTAATATCGTATTAAATCACTTGGTTATTGATAATTTATATCCACTAGCCATTCACTTACATAGAAACAAAATTACATTATTTTTAAATGATAATCTTATTCCAAGGCCGTCTGAAAATGCTTGCCTTAAGTATCTGAGAAAAAATTTAGTATCCTGTATTTAAAAGGAAACTACCTAAATTTCAGACAGCCTTTCTTATTCTCCAATACAATACACAATTGTAAAATCCGTGTCATTTTCTCCCTCAATCTTCTTGACTGATATCAAACCTGTTTGATTTTCTGAAATTTTATAACAGTTTTTTCACTTGCTCACATAACCAAATATTATTCAATATATACAATAATCTATGCAAAATTGTCTAACATATAATAATGATTTTTACTAGTAAATATACGAATATTTTAAAATTTATAATAAAAAAGTAATTTTATTTTACTTTTAAAATCAAATATAAATAATTAATTTGTCTAAATAATAGGCATATTTTGCTTACAATCTCTTCCTTAAGCAAGGCTAATCCCTCCCTATCATCAAATCCAACAAATTCTGATACACTTCACCTTATATATATAAACATTGATTTTAAAAGAATTTCCGAGTAAATCACTTGGATATTTCCACGCACACAATAGATGTAATAAAAATACAATTAATCAAATTACCCACTATTCCAACTTCCAATTTCACAGGAACAAACCATGAGTGAAAATTTGTTAACCCTGACCATAGACGGCCATGAAGTCAAAGCTTCCGCCGACTCGTCAATCATTCAGGCCTATGCCCGTGCCGGCAGCGCGATTACTGCCAACGTCGGTTGTATGGGGCAAGGCGTGTGCGGTTCGTGCCGCTGCATGATACGCAAGGAAGGCGAGCGCGAAGTCACCACTGCACTGGCATGCGAGACCAAAGTTGAAGAAGGCATGCAGGTCAGCTTCTTGGACTACTTTATTCCGGAACATATCCAATATTACGACGTCAGCGAGATTGGTGATGGCTGGAACTGGTTGGATGATACCGCCAAAGCCTTCCCTGAAGCGCAAAACTGCCGTCATTGCGGCGGCTGTAATCGCGCCTGTCCTAAAGGTTTGCAAGTGGAAAATGGCGTAGCGCAAGTAGTTTCCGGCGATTTCGGCGCGGCTGCGCTGACCTTCGACCAATGCGTGATGTGCAACCTCTGCACCCTTTCCTGCCCCGAAC
>ERZ772997.359-NODE-359-length-15159-cov-4.33733_pt1 | contig 15159 bp, 8 predicted proteins | sample MGYA00511127_ERZ772997 | MGnify/ENA primary metagenome ERZ772997 (study PRJEB29015, sample SAMEA2738070) | human oral metagenome | biome: human oral; feature: human-associated habitat; material: saliva | place: China | collected 2215 ... | reverse complement strand
GTCAAAAAGCTTCCCTCCATTCCCAATTATCAATTTCATATTAAGTCCGGATTCTCTATTGTACAAAGTGATGCTATCTTCGAGTTCTTTTACATATTTTGAATCAATTGGTTTATCTGTATACTTCCTGCGGGAGCATCTTTTTTTTATGGCAGAAAGATACTTTTCAATTTCCATTTTGTCTCCTCCTTCGCCCAAAAATCTTGAAAACTTATTTTGTTTAATATATAATTAAATTAGTTTTATCTAACTTATGTTTTATTTTACTTATTCATATCTTTAGCGTCAATGAAAGATATCAATGATTAGCTATTAGCACAAATCATTTGTCGAATGGAGAAAATATAATTTTATGAGCAGACAATTAGAAAAAATGTATAAAGATATTTTTACAGACAGGGGTGTTATTCCATGTGAACCTGTACCGGGATTTAATCCGAATGGTAAATTTTATAAAATGAATCCTGAGCTTGGCAAGGGATATTGTTGGGTTTATCAATGTAATCCGTATGTGACTATCACCATTATGGATCAGATTCACTATGAAGATACCTATTGTGCTTTTGAACAACCGGAATATATTTGTGTTGGTTATTTCTACTCCGTTTCCGGCGAAATATTGACACCTTATCGTCGTTTGACATCCGGAGCAATTCAAGCGTATGTAGGGAAAAAGAGTGAATATCGTATGATACTTCACAAAAAAATTCCTATCGATAGTATAAGCATTACCTTTATGCCTGAATATTATAAGAAATATTTAAATGAACAATACCCTGACATTTATGAAAATCCTTCAGAAGCATTTAGACAGATAGACGGATGCTGTGATTTCCCCGAATTGATCGTGATATTCAATCAAATAAAAAATTACAAGGGCGATGGTATATCGGCGAAGCTCTTCTACGAAAGCAAGGTGAATGAAGCACTTTCCATAATCATGGAAAGGGGTAAAAAGCGGAAAAGAGAACGTGCTAATCCGAGATTTTCAATACCAAATGATGATTTGGATGCAGTTATATCAGTATCCAATTACATTAACGATCATTATGCTACGGATATAAAAATGGAATTTCTCTCACAGATCGCATGTATGAGTCAGGCAAAGTTGAAGTATATATTCAAACATGTATACCATATGAGCATACAGCAGTATATAGTTACACGACGCATAACACATGCGGAACATCTCCTCAGAGATACGAAGATTCCAATAGCTCAGATTGCGGAAATGGTGGGTTACAAATACATCAGCAGCTTATCGGACATGTTCAGGCAGCATACGGGAATGAAACCCAGCGAATACAGAAAAAAGATGCAGAACGGTACAGATTGAATTTATGCAATATCTGAAGAAGATATAAATGTCATTTAAATGAAAAGACAGCGATGAGTTTAAGTGTGGTACTAAACTCATCGCTGTCCAGCTATATAGCCGGAAAGGGATTTATATAGAATTATTTTCTCTTTTTTATGGGTACGAATTCCTTGTGTTCTTCAACGCTCAAATAAGCAGGACGAATCAGTTTATTGCCGGCAACCAGTTCTTCGATTCTGTGTGCAGCCCAGCCGGATAATCTGGCCAGGGCAAACAGAGGGGTTGCGATATCCTGCGGAATGTTCAGCGCTGAATATACAAATCCGGAATACAGATCGACGTTGGCACACATAGGCTTGGAAATACCGTTTACCTCTTCGTACAATGAAGGTGTTCTCCTTTCAATGTGTTCGCAGATCATGTAGTCATCAATAAGACCCAGGGTTTCAGCAAGACGCCTCGCCATCTTTTTTAGAATCATGGCACGTGGATCGGAAAGCGTGTATATAGCGTGACCCATACCGTATACCAAACCGGTCTTATCGTTGGCTTCCTTCCTGAGTACCTTGCGCAGATAGTCGTCAATTTCGCTGAGATTTTTGGTGTCTTTTACATTGGATTTCAAATCTTCAATCATTTTGATGACCGAAATATTCGCACCGCCGTGTTTCGGACCTTTCAGAGACCCTATGGCTGCCGAAATGGCGGAATACGTATCAGTCCCGGAAGATGAGACCAGATGAGTTGTAAATGCGGAGTTGTTACCGCCGCCGTGCTCTGCGTGTAAAACCAAACACAAGTCCAGACACTTGGCTTCAAGATCCGTATAAGAACCGTCGGAACGCAACATCCTCAAAATGTTTTCCGCAGTTGACAGTTCAGGGGACGGATGGCGCAGGTGAAGGGTCTTGCTGTCAAAATAGGACGCCTTCGCCTGATATGCATATGCGAGTAGAGCGGGAAAATACCCGATTAAATCGATAGATTGACGCAAAACGTTTTCAACATCCGTGTCGTCGGGATTTTCATCGTAACAGTATAGAGCCAAAACCGAACGTGCAAGTTTGTTCATGACGCTTTTTGACGGAGTTGTCAGTATCATGTCACGTGGAAATCCGGCAGGTAATGCTCTTTTATTTGAAATGTACTCGGTGAATGATGTCAGCTCCTTTGTCGTGGGCAAGCTCCCAAAAATTAAAAGATAAGTGACTTCTTCAAAGCCGAACCTATCTTCTTCAATGTAATTTCTAACAAGATCCTTTATTTCATAGCCTCTGTAATAAAGGCGCCCTTCAATAGGAATTTTTTTCTTTTCATCGTCGACATCGTAGCCTTTGACAGCTCCTATGTTGGTGAGTCCGACCAATACGCCTGTTCCGTTGGCGTTTCGCAAACCTCTTTTTACATTGTACTTGGCATATAGAGATTCATCAATTTTATTAGCTGACTCGATTTCTTTTGTTTTCGTGCTAAGATAAGTTTTTGGTATATTGGAAAAAGTTCTTTTTCCGCCGATAATTTTCTTCCTGAAATTAAACAATTATACCGCCTCCTTTCAAAGTATGAAAGTAATTATACCATATTAAATAATCAAAGTAAATGAACAGTTTACTATGTGATGTTTATATGATAGAATGAAAAACGATATACGAAAGGATATGAAAAAGCGGATAGAATTCCAACGAGACGTTGCCGTTTTATATGAATAATATTGAAAGGAGAAACGAACAGTTGAGAAAATCTGTGAAGAGAAACAAAATTGTCACTGTCATTATGGGAATTATGATAGCAGTGGGTTTTACAAGTTGTAAAATCGACAACGCTGACAACAGACTGAAAGAAGAGACGGAATTTGCAGTAAAGAGCGTTAAAGAGATTTCACCTAAGGGCAATATCGGACTTTCAGGCGGTGCATGGTCGTTGATAGGATTGATAAAGAGCGGAGTTAAAAATGCCGCAACGGATAGATACCAGGAAGAGTTCTACGATGATGTCAAAAGGAAATTGAGCAGTCAAAATGGAGTTTTAGATAGAGATGATTATACGAAATGCGAAATAACGGCAATAGGGGTCAAACTCATTGGAGAAAACCCCGAGAACGTTGACGGTTATGACATTACAAAATACGTAAAGGATTTCGAAAAAATCAGAAAACAAGGTTCGGATGCAGTTTCATTTGCGTTGATTTTGTCTCAAATGACAGGAGTTGCATTACCGGATGAAAACGAATACATCAAAGCTTTGATCAGGGATATAAATGAAGGGCAAAGATATACGGATAAAAAGAGAGCAAATCTTGCAATCAGAGCTATTCAGGGACTCAGTTACTATAAGAACAGAGAAGACATCTCTGTAAATGCCAATGTGGAAAAATGGATGGACGGGCTGAGCAGATTGCAGGAAGATGACGGTTCTATGGGAAGCTGTGAATCTACAGCGGAGATGATAATCGCATTGACATCTCTGGGAAAAGACCCTATAAGTGAAAAGCAATTCATCAAAGATGGGAAATCATTATTTGACGGACTCTTGTCATACAAGACTAAAAACGGATATGTGAACACCAAAGGGGAGAGGAAAAGAAATGTCGTTGCAACAGAAAAAGCTCTTCTGGCACTGACGAGTATGAAGTTGCAGAAAATGGGACTGAAATTATTTGAACTGGAGAAATAATTCAACTGGATAAACAGTTGAGCCGTAGAAACAGCCCCATGATTAAAAACCGTCTGATAGAACTGATAGTAGCAGAAACAATTGTAATTGTATTCAAAAAAAATCAAAGGAATATAGGTGTTAATTCAATTTATAATTAGGGGGTGGATATTAGTAGTCACCCCCTACAAATTTGTATAAAAATGCGAACTTACTATAGTGAACTGCAATAGAAATCCCTAATTTATGAGAAAAAAATTTGCTGCAGCTGAACGGTTTCAAAATATCAGCTGTTAGAGGAATCTAATATCCGTGATTATAAATGAGTTTAAAGGTGCTAAAAACAGTTGAAATGTGAGAAAAAACTGTGAATTTTCAGTTGACAATGACTCTGAATAAGTGGTAGCATTAAACCACAGATTACAAAATGTTTTATAAAGCGATTTTCGATGTGATCATTGGGAGATTTGATAGAGTAGCAGAGGGTCAATACATGTGTTTATAGGTGTTTTGCAAAAAATCAAAATCCTTGAATCTTATCAGCTGATTTTATTATTTACCGAAATTGTGCACTTAAAATATCAGTGAATAAAATTGAAGGTTAATGAATAAATTATAACGAGGAATTGTCAAAAAAGGTCATTAAAAAGTCGTTATATTGACAATGGAGATATATCGTTTACTATGGCATAACAGAGAATAGGAGGGTAAGGTGAAACAGCATAGATTTTGGGCATGGGCAATGGTATTGTGCATGGGAATGGTATTCTTGACGGGATACAAAAGAAAGTAATAAAAAGATTTACGAAGTCATATTAAATCAGAAATGAAAATCGAGTAGAGAAGTTTAAGGAGGAAATGAGATGATAAACTTTATAGCAAAGAAGGCAGTGAGATGTACGGCGTTATTTATAGGTGGAATGATAGCAGGGAGCGTAGGTTCCAAAGTAGTAGCTTGCCCTTGTTTTAAGAAGGTGGCAGTTCAAACTACTGCAGCTGTATTGAAGGCTAAAGAGGGCATTATGAACACCGTTACAAAAGTGCAGGAAAATGTTGAAGATGTAATAGCCGAAGCAAAAGAAGTAAATGAAGCAAAAGAAGAAAAGGCGGAACAAGCAGACGCAAAAGCCCAGCCGGAAGCATAAAGGTGGGCTTGTAATGCAAATAAAAATACAACATGAGATAAAGAAAAGAATTAGATTTTCCATTGAAGATAAAAGAAAACTATCTTTCAGAGAAGCAGATATAATGCAATATTATCTGCTTTCTTTAGATGGTGTGACATCTGCCAAGGTGTATGAGAGAACCGGTGATGTGGCATTTTCGTACGGAGGAGATAAAGGTGTGAGAGACGACATAATGGAAAAGTTGAACGATTTCTCTTTCGATGATGAAGATGTTCTGGCACTGGTTCCGGAAAATACCAGCAGAGAGCTGATGGTAACATACAAGGAAAAGTTAATTAAAAAAATTATGGTGAGGTATGCTTGTAAGTGGTTTTTGCCGTATCCACTCGGAGTTGCAAAAATCACATTGGAATCCATAAAATTCTTAAAAGAAGGCATTTCGCTTCTGTGGAAAAGAAAATTGGAAGTTCCGGTGTTGGATGCCACAGCAATAGGAGTTTCGCTGGCGAGACGAGACTTTACAACGGCGAGCTCCATCATGTTCCTGCTCGGAATCGGAGAAATTTTAGAAGAGTGGACGCATAAAAAATCTGTTGCAGACTTGGCACAGAGCATGTCGTTGAACATAGAAAAAGTATGGTTAAAGACGGAAGACGGAGAGATATTAACGGATATCAGAGATGTCAAGGAAGATGACTTAATAGCTGTACATATGGGAAATATGATAGCCTTGGACGGTATTGTAGACAGCGGAGAAGCAATGGTAAATCAGGCATCGTTGACAGGTGAAGGGATTCCCGTGAAAAAAGAACACGGTGCATACGTTTATGCAGGCACAGTCGTTGAAGAGGGAGAACTGCTGATCAAGGTTAAACAGGCAGCCGGTGCGACTAGATATGAGAAAATAGTATCCATGATCGAAGACTCTGAAAAGTTGAAGTCTTCTTTGGAAAGCAAAGCGGAACACCTTGCAGACAGACTGGTGCCGTTGACATTCCTCGGAACGCTGGGAGTCTACGGCATTACGAGAAATATAACAAAGGCATTGACCGTATTGTTGGTAGATTTTTCATGTGCATTGAAACTGTCCATGCCCATAGCAGTTTTATCGGCTATGAAAGAGGCTCAGGACCATTCGATAACTGTCAAAGGTGGAAAATTTCTGGAAGCGATAGCGGAAGCGGAAACTGTCGTATTCGACAAGACGGGGACATTCACGAAAGCACAGCCGAAAGTTGCCGAAATCATAACCTTCGGAGATAGAGAGAGAAGAGAAATGCTCAGAATGGCTGCGTGTCTGGAAGAGCACTTCCCGCATTCCGTAGCCAATGCAGTGGTAAATCAAGCGTTGGAAGAAGGCATAACTCACGAGGAATTGCACAGCAAGGTGGAATATGTGGTAGCTCACGGAATTTCATCTGAGGTAGAGGGTAAAAAGGTTATAATAGGAAGCCATCACTTCATATTCGAAGATGAGAATACGCAAGTGAATCCATTAGAACAGGAAAAACTGGACAATTTACCTGAGGAATATTCGCATTTATATCTCTCCATCGCAGGGGAGTTGGCAGCAGTGATATGCATCGAGGATCCTCTGAGAGAAGAGGCTGTAGGCATTGTTAGCGCATTGAAAGAAGCCGGAATAAAAAATGTTGTCATGATGACAGGAGATAGTGAGAGGACTGCGAAAGCCATCGCTGAAAAAGTCGGTGTAGACAAATATTATGCAGAAGTGCTTCCCGAAGATAAAGCCAGGTTTGTGGAAGCCGAGAAGGCGTCGGGCAGGAAAGTAATCATGGTTGGCGACGGCATAAACGATTCACCGGCATTGTCAGCGGCAGATGCGGGAATAGCAATTAGCGATGGGGCACAAATAGCCAGAGAAATCTCAGATGTTACAATTTCGGGAAGAGACTTATTTGAAGTCGTAACGTTGAAGAGAATAAGCAATCAGTTGGTAAAGAGAATAAGCGCAAATTATAGATTCGTCATGGGATTCAACTTGGGGTTGATAGGATTGGGTCTTGCAGGTGTGTTACAGCCGGGAACATCGGCTCTATTGCACAACGCATCGACTCTCGGTGTCGGATTGCACAGCATGACACCGTTGTTGGAGAAGAAATCGACAATGGAAGCCATAGAAGTTGACTTTGAAGATATTGATGAAATTACAGAAAATTTGCAGAAGGCTGAAGTATAGAGATTGACTTTTATTACAGATGACGAAAAAAGTGTAATATTGACAGAATGGAAAAAGTAGAAAAGGCAAAACAGCGGAATTGACTGTTTTGCCTTTTAAGTTTTTGTATCAAAAAGATAAGATCAGGTAAATGGACAAATGCATCGAATAAATATGAAAAAGTAAAGTGACAGAATTTATATATTTAAAAAATGTTGAAATTTACAGAGATTTTAGGGAAAATTGCAAATTGTTAGCACTCTAAGTGAATGAGTGCTAAAAAGTTCTTGCTTTTTGCTTCTGTCAGTATTAGAATAAATATAAAGAATAAGTTAAGGGAGGTGTATTATGAACATAGAAAAATACACAAATAGATTGCAGGAAGCATTGCAGAATGCACAAAATATGGGAATTGAACAAGGAAATCAACAACTTGAAGCAATTCATCTACACATGGCTCTGATAGTTCAACAAGATGGGCTGATTTCAAAAATTTTAAAGTACATGTCAGTCGATGCGGACGAGCTGAAAAGAGACTTAAATAAAGAGATAGAAAAGTTGCCGAAAATTTCAGGTGGGGCTTCTCAGATGTATGCAGGTAACAGTCTGACCAAACTGTTGCTAAAGGGAGAAGAGATTTGCAGGAGTTTTGGCGATGACTTCGTGAGCGTTGAACACATTTATTTGGCTATAATAGAGTTAAATGACAGGATAAACGGAAAAAAATTAAAGGATTACGGAATAGAGAAGGAAAGTTTCATGAAAGCCCTGGAAGAAATTAGGGGTAGTCATAGGATTACGACCCAAAATCCGGAAGAAACTTATGAAGCTCTTGAAAAATACGGTAGAGATCTAGTTGAAATGGCAAAAGACGGAAAACTTGATCCCGTAATTGGCAGAGATGAAGAAATCAGACATGCCATAAGGATATTGTCCAGAAGAACGAAAAACAATCCGGTTCTAATAGGTGAACCCGGCGTGGGCAAAACAGCCGTAGTGGAAGGTTTGGCACAGAGAATACTTAAAGGAGATGTTCCGGAAGGGCTTAAAGATAAAACTATTTACGCTCTCGATATGGGTGCGTTGATTGCGGGAGCAAAATACAGAGGAGAATTTGAAGAGCGATTGAAGGCTGTATTAGACGAAATAGAAAAAAGCGAAGGTAGGATAATTCTGTTCATCGATGAAATTCACAACATAGTAGGCGCTGGAAAAACCGAGGGATCCATGGATGCGGGCAACTTGTTAAAACCAAAATTAGCGAGAGGAGAGCTTCACTGCATAGGTGCGACAACTTTAGATGAGTACAGAAAATACATTGAAAAGGATGCGGCACTGGAGAGAAGGTTTCAAAGAGTTATGGTGGATCAGCCAACAGTAGAAGACACCATATCGATTCTGCGTGGATTGAAGGAGAAATTTGAAATTCACCACGGTGTGAGGATTACGGACAACGCTTTGATAGCCTGTGCCGTGTTGTCAGATAGATACATAACAGATAGATTCTTACCTGATAAAGCGATAGATTTAATGGATGAGGCGGCATCTAAAATCAGAACTGAAATCGATTCCATGCCAACTGAACTGGATCAAATTTCCAGAAGAGTTATGCAGTTGGAAATAGAGAAACAGGCTTTAGGAAAGGAAAAAGACAAGGCATCTGTCAAGAGAATGGAGCAGCTTCAGAAGGAACTTTCCCAGTTGCAGGAAGAAAATGACATTCTCAGGACTCAGTGGGAAAATGAGAAGAAAATCATATCCAGGGTGAAAGATATAAAGACCGAAATTGAAAATTTAAAACAGGAAATTGAACTTGCTGAAAGGCATTACGACTTGGAGAAATTGGCATCGCTGAAATACGGAACGCTTCCCGAAAAAGAAAAAGAACTTGAAGCTGCAAAAGCAGAGGCGGATGAGGCGAAGGAACACAGAATTTTGAAGGAAGAGGTTTCCGAAGAAGAAATTGCGGAAGTTGTTTCACAGTGGACCGGTGTGCCTGTATCGAAATTGGTTGAGAGCGAAAAGGAAAGGCTTTTGAATTTACCAAAGATCTTGCATAAGAGAGTCATAGGCCAGGAAGAGGGAATTGAAGCCGTAAGCCAGGCTATTTTGAGGGCGAGGGCAGGTTTGAAAGCAGAGAACAGACCTATCGGTTCATTTATATTCTTAGGTCCTACCGGTGTAGGTAAGACTGAACTGGCTAAGGCTTTGTCAGAGGCGTTGTTCGACTCGGAGCGAAATATCATAAGGATAGATATGTCGGAATACATGGAAAAACACAGCGTGTCAAGACTGGTTGGAGCTCCTCCGGGATATGTGGGATACGACGAAGGTGGACAGCTCACCGAGGCTGTTCGCAGAAAACCTTACAGCGTAATATTGTTCGATGAAATTGAGAAAGCACATCCGGACGTTTTCAATATTTTGTTACAGCTTTTAGACGACGGCAGATTGACGGATAATCAGGGCAGAACTGTAGACTTTAAAAATACCGTTGTGATTATGACTTCTAATATCGGAAGCCATAAGTTGATAGACGCCGTAAGCGATGGTGGTAAAATTGATGAAAAGGTCAAGGAAGATGTCGAGAATGATATGAAGTCGTACTTCAGACCGGAATTCATCAACAGAATAGATGAAATTATAGTATTCACACCGCTGTCAGAAGATGAGATAATTGAAATTATCAAGTTGAGTTTAAAGAGTATCGAGTCGAGATTGGAAGAAAGAGATATTAAACTGGTAGTTTCAGATGATGCGTTAAAATTGATAGGTCGTGAAAGCTATTCACCGCAATATGGTGCAAGACCCGTAAAGAGATATTTGCAAAAATATATTGAAACGGAAATTGCCAAGATGATAATCGGTGGTGAGGTTGTAGATGGAGATAGCGTGGAGATTGAGAATATGGATGAAACTTTGAAGTTTAACATCAAAAATTCAAAGAAGGCTTAAATTGCGATTGACGTGGTATAAAGCAAATGGATGATATTTTACTTTAAATAAATTCCAAACTAACACTGAGCCGTAGCGTTTTTGCTACGGCTCTTTTACGCATGCCTTGATTATTTAAGTAGTTAAGCTAATAACAAAAAACAATACCCCCACCAACGAAACTGTCAGTAGGGGCATTGCGGATATTAACAATTAACCTGTCAATATCTCATATAATATTTATTTACTATTGTTTTCTGTATTTTTCTTGTTTCTTACAACCAGCACTGTGCTTGCAGACAGAAGTGCCAATCCAAGATAAAGAGCTAAGTCCATGTTATCGCCTGTTTTAGGCTGCTGTTTCTTGTCCTTAGGCGATTTTGATGAATTTTTATTCTGCGATTTATTCGTCTTCTTTGCATTTTGTATGTTTTTTGAACCCGGTTGTTTTTCCGGTTTCTTAGGATTCAACTCTTCAGGAGTCTTAGCTTCACCCGGTTTAAGAGCCTTAATGGCAGCTTCTATGGCTTCGGATTTTTTTGCTATGGCTGATGAAATTTCCTGATTCGTTCCCGCATCCTTACCGTCCAATTGGTCATAGTACTTTTCGCCATCGGCTAAGGCAGATGCCAACTTATCGTATGTTTCTTTGCTGTAGTGGGATGAATCTAATCTCTTTGCCTTATCTATAGACCTTCTGAGTACGGACTTTTGATGAGTGGGAATCTTATTTACATCAAAGTTATCCAATTTCTTTGCGTTATAGAATACCAAATCCGCATCTATAGGATCATTGTATATTTGTTTAAATGGTAAACCGGCTCCCATGGCTGGAGGAATCACTTTAAAGTGATATTTAAACTCCTCTTTGTCGTATGTATCCTCAGACAGCTTTATCTTAGCTGATTTGAGACATGCAAATTCAGTATTGGGTTCAAACCCTGCATTGCTCACCAAGGCACCGTTTTTATCCGTAACAAAATCAAAATGAGTAACATCGGCGTCGGTCTTGTTCCATAGAGTAGCCATATGAGCTTCTATCTCACTCACCTTCATTGACTTAAAGTTTAAATACACTTCTTTACTGCCGTCTTTTTTAACTACCAGATATCCTTTTGACTGTAGAGTTCCACCTGCCATCGAACCTGTATTTTCTGTGTTAGCTTTTATAAAGTCAGGCTCGACTTCGTATACTCCCTCGGTGAGTTTTGATGTATCAACTTTTTGTCTAACTTCACCCATGCCAATGTTGTTGTGAAACTCTTTATTTAAACAGCTGAATTCAGTGTCTTTTTGCCCAGGATCTGTGATTTCAAAATAATTTTGACCTCCTCTGTTAACAATTTTCATAGTAGAATCGGGATAGTTTATATTCATTTGAAGCCCCATAATTGTAGCATGGAACTTGCTCGTATCCCAGTTTTTCGGTATGGGAATCAGCAATTTTCCTTTACCTTTCGGTATAAAATATTTGCCGTCTCTTTTCATATGTACCATAAAAGACTTAAATTTACCATCCTTAGATGCTTTAGCAAAACTGTTATAAATTTGTTCAGAATATTGCTTTTTCAAATTCTCTATCATTTTCTTCATATCCTCATCAGTAGGATTGTTTTGCTGCTCATCTGTCAATTTATAGCTTGGCAAACTGTTTATATATGCAGGGTTTACATCTGTTACTTCTAGAACTTCTTTTCCTGTAATATTCCCTGAATCGCTTTCATATATTATTCCGGTTTTTACATCTTTTATTTGAACTGTATTTTGGGCATAGGAATGCTCAGTGTTCTTTATTCCCAGTACGCTTAGAACCATGGCAAAGACGATTGTAAAAGATAAAACCTTTTTACAATATATATTTTTCAGCTTACTATGTATCGTGTTCATAACCTATCCTCTCAAGTTTATTTGAATTTTAGTATAAATATAAAAAGGGAGTAAAGCAGATTTCATGCTTTACTCCGCTTTTTCATAGTGCCAAATTCTTCTGATTCACAATTACTATAATCCCTCGCAAACAAAATACACATTGGTCACAGGATTTGGCATTTTAGGTGGTTTTCCAGGTTTAAATGAAAACTTCATCAATGATAACTTTATACCTTTTTTTCCGTTTGCAAACTCAACAACCTTGCTCTTATCGAGGGTCATGTAGTATCCGCTATCATCGTTTGTTACCAAATTATTGGAACCGGCTGTGTAATACGCTTCTGTGATTTTTCCTGTGAAAAAGAGCACTCTGTGAGATTTTAAATGTATGGTAATCTTTGTTCCATCCATCTTCGCAGATGCTATAACTCCTGTTCCCATACCAAAGGAGTAGTCTTTGCCATTCTCTTTTACAAACTTTGCCTTTTTTAGAGATATTTCACCGGATTTTGCCAGTGTAGTTTTCCCGTTTCTTTCAGCGGCGAAAGAAAGCGTCGCTGTCGCAAGGACCATCACAAGTGCTAGAAGAACCATCATCGATCTCTTAGAATAATTTTTTAATGAAATCATATGTTTCACCTCTCCTTCTCCGACTTATGTCGGCTTAATACACCTTGTTAGTTATAATTAACTAACCACACACTTATATAATACCATAATTTAACCAAAAAGCAATTAGGAATATTAAATATTTATGTTTTTTATAAGTAAGGATTGCATATTCAGAAAACTAAAAAAATGCCCCCGCCAATGCAACTGTCAGTAGGGGCATTGTAGATATCAACAATTAAACTGCCAATATCTCATATAATATTTATTTACTATTGTTTTCTGTATTTTTCTTGTTTCTTACAACCAGCACTGTGCTTGCAGACAGAAGTGCCAATCCAAGATAAAGAGCTAAGTCCATGTTATCGCCTGTTTTAGGCTGCTGTTTCTTGTCCTTAGGCGATTTTGATGAATTTTTATTCTGCGATTTATTCGTCTTCTTTGCATTTTGTATGTTTTTTGAACCCGGTTGTTTTTCCGGTTTCTTAGGATTCAACTCTTCAGGAGTCTTAGCTTCACCCGGTTTAAGACCTTTGATGGCAGCTTCTATGGCTTCTGATTTTTTGGCTATGGATGATGAAATCTCCTGATCCGTTCCCGCATCATTACCGTCTAATTGGTCATAGTACTTTTCCCCATCGGCTAGGGCAGATGCCAGCTTATCGTATGTTTCTTTGCTGTAGTGGGATGAATCCAATCGTTTTGCCTTATCTATAGATCTTCTGAGTACGGACTTTTGATGAGTAGGAATTTTGTTTACATCAAAGTTATCCAATTTCTTTGCGTTATAGAATACCAAATCCGCATCTATAGGATCATTGTATATTTGTTTAAATGGTAAACCGGCTCCCATGGCTGGAGGAATCACTTTAAAGTGATATTTAAACTCCTCTTTGTCGTATGTATCCTCAGACAGCTTTATCTTAGCTGATTTGAGACATGCAAATTCAGTATTGGGTTCAAACCCTGCATTGCTCACCAAGGCACCGTTTTTATCCGTAACAAAATCAAAATGAGTAACATCGGCGTCGGTCTTGTTCCATAGAGTAGCCATATGAGCTTCTATCTCACTCACCTTCATTGACTTAAAGTTTAAATACACTTCTTTACTGCCGTCTTTTTTAACTACCAGATATCCTTTTGACTGTAGAGTTCCACCTGCCATCGAACCTGTATTTTCTGTGTTAGCTTTTATAAAGTCAGGCTCGACTTCGTATACTCCCTCGGTGAGTTTTGATGTATCAACTTTTTGTCTAACTTCACCCATGCCAATGTTGTTGTGAAACTCTTTATTTAAACAGCTGAATTCAGTGTCTTTTTGCCCAGGATCTGTGATTTCAAAATACTTTTGACCTCCTCTGTTGACAATTTTCATGATAGAATCGGGATAGCTTATACTCATTTGAAGCCCCCTAATATAAGCATGGAACTTGCTCGTATCCCAACTGTTCGGAATGGGAATCAGCAATTTCCCTTTACCTTTCGGTATAAAATATTTGCCGTCTCGCTTCATATGTACCATAAATACTTTAAATTTACCATTATTAGCTGTTTTGGCGAAACCATCATAAACATATTCAGAAATTTGTTTTCTTCCATTTGCTAAAATCTTTTTCATATCCTCAGCAGATGGATTTTTTAGCTGAGCGTCTGTCAATTTATAGCTTGGCAAACTGTTTATATACGCAGGATTTACATCTGTTACTTCAAGAACTTCTTTTCCTGTAATATTCCCTGAATCGCTTTCATATATTATTCCGGTTTTAGCGTCCTTTATTTGAACTGTACTTTGGGCATAGGAATGCTCAGTGTTCTTTATTCCAAGTACGCTTATGACCATAGCAAAGACGATGGCAAAAGATAAAATCTTTTTACAATATATATTTTTTCTTTTACGATGTATCGTGTTCATAACCTCTCCTCTCAAGTTTATTTGAATTTCAGCATAAATATAAAAAGGGAGTAAAGCAGACTTCACGCTTTACTCCGCTTTTTCATAGTGTTAAATTCTTTTCATTTACAATTACTTATTAAATTCATCGCAAACAAAATATACATTTTTCACAGGATTTGGCATTGGAGGATTAAAAGGCGAAAATGAAAATCTCATTATCTCCAATTTTATACCTTTTTTACCGTTTGCAAATTCAACAACCTTGCTCTTATCGAGAGTCATGTAGTATCCGCTATCATCGTTTGTTACCAAATTATTGGAACCGGCTGTGTAATACGCTTCTGTGATTTTTCCTGTGAAAAGAAAGACTTTGTGAGATTTTAACCGTATGGTAATCTTTGTTCCGTCCATCTTCGCAGATGCTATAACTCCTGTTCCCATACCTAAAGAGTAGTCATTGCCGTTTGCTCTCACAAACTTTGCATTTTCTAGGGTTATCTCATCTGATTTTGCCTGAGCAACTTTACCGTTTCTTTCAGCTGCGAAAGAAAGCGTCGCTGTCGCAAGGACCATCACA
>ERZ772997.358-NODE-358-length-15163-cov-3.34293_pt1 | contig 15163 bp, 14 predicted proteins | sample MGYA00511127_ERZ772997 | MGnify/ENA primary metagenome ERZ772997 (study PRJEB29015, sample SAMEA2738070) | human oral metagenome | biome: human oral; feature: human-associated habitat; material: saliva | place: China | collected 2215 ... | reverse complement strand
CAAATTATACGCTCATTTAATAATGAATATGATGTATTGATTGATAATGTAAAATTTAATACTATAGAAAATACACGAAAAAAATAGAAAAATCTTTTGAGCAACTCAATAGGATGAATAATAGATTGCAGATAAGTATAAAAACATCTTATTTAAAACTTAAATTAAAAGAATTAAATTTGGCTTATGAATATGCTCTTAAGAAGCAAGAAGAAAAAGAAGCACAAAAAGAGAAAAAACATTATGAAAATGTTCTTTCAACTTTAATAAAACAAAAGGGAATATAATTTATAAATCGTAAAATCATTTTGTAATAAAAAGCCCCTCATAAATATTGAAATTATAGTATTTATAAGGGGCAAAAATATGGAGCTTCCGAGCGGGATCGAACCGCTGACCTGCGCGTTACGAATGCGCTGCTCTACCAACTGAGCCACGGAAGCAGACTGCAGAGAATGTCCTCGTACCAGACCAGTTTAGCATGTTGAGCGATTCTTTGCAAGAAATTTATTTTACAACTCATATACAACTCACATTTGTGTATCGGCACATGACATTCTGACTTATATTTTCACCCTTACCTAAGGCTAATCCACTTTAGTTTATCGATATTATTTAAAACCAATGAATTGCCGTCAAATTCATTTTTTAACTCTACTTTATCTTTGACTGATATGTGGTTATACCAATGTCCGAGACTTGCATATTTGCCCATATGAATATTAACAAGTGCAGTTGTTATAGGATTCCATGTGTTTTTCTCAACTGTTTCCGCTACCATATAATAGGCGTCCAGGAATATCAGATTCCTGCCATAAATCCAAAAGGGCAATTCAATATTTAGGATTGTAAGCATCGCAGAAAAAATAAAATCTCCATGTGGCGATTCCGTTTCATAGTGGAGTTCTATCTCACTTCCGCAATAGGCAACGTCGGCACCCTCAGCACCGATGGTTAATGGAACTCCTTCTTCAGCTATATAAAAATCCAAAATATTATCTCCTTACCATTTTATTTCATCAACATCAGCTTCGCTGAGAGGATTGCCTTTTATAGGCTCACTGCTGTCTATTCCCGTAAGCACAAAATGGAGTACCTCCCACATCTTATCTATGTCCGGCAGCATCTCCGCCTCTTCATCCCAATCTTCTACATTTTCAAATATATCATCTTCCTCTCCGTTAAACGCTTTAAGCTCTGCCAAGTCTTTGTCACTTAGATATTGATAGTTTGCAATCATTCCTATTTTTTTATCTCCTTAAATTATTTGATTTTTATATAATATTTCTGCCAATCTATATACCTACGAGTTAGCCTTAGGGTTGGAGTTGTGCTTTCAATCGCCGAGGGCTATTTTTGTATATATTTTGCACTAAAAAAGACAGTTTTTCAACTGTTTTTTCATTACAATTTTTTCGTAAATTTTTCTAAAATAACTCGCTATGTGTTCCTGCTCTTGTTAAATATAAATACAATTCTTCTTCCACTATTTCATAAATCAAAAGTCAATCAGAAGTTATATGACATTCCCTACAATTTACAAAATCACCCTCTAATTGATGGTCTTTATTTTTTGCCGGTAACTCTTCTCCACTTGCTAAAATCTCAAGCACATTTTTTAGTAAAGATAACTCATACTAACGTCAAACTGTTATCATGAAACAGGATGTGATTTCTTTAAAAAAGGAACAATCCAATCGTTACCGCCTTATTCAAGAAGTTATCGACGGGCAATTGACCGCTAAAGATGCCGCAGAAGAACTTAATCTATCCACTCGCCAAATCCAACGCCTGAAAAAGAAGCTCAACCGGTTCTTGCAACGATTTCTGCGTATGCAGGTATTCTTTCAGTCTGGCTACAAATACATCACTTGGTTGCACAATACATATTGTCAAACGGGCGCTATGACTACACAGGGATTGACTCTGCCATTTACTTCTCTATTATATATAAAAATAGGTGTAGATGATTTTTTTCATCTACACCTTTATTGTACGAAACCGGAATCTGTCGGAAACTTCAATTCCACAATAAAAAACTTCGAATTTATTTCATATTCATTTTAAACAGCCAATTTAATGCCCCGCTTTTATCAATCTATTAAAATTAAGATTTACAGTGAATCGTTATGGATGAGAACGCTCATATATGCACCTTTTTTGAAAAATGATGTACTCACACCCCACGCAACTGCTGAGCACGCTAATTTATTTGCATGCTTTGCCTTGATGCTTCTAGAATCAAGCACGATGCCCTTTGGATATAACTCAGCTGATAAATACTGGTGTAAGCTGTCTGCTGAACCGGACTCAACAGCCTTTATCGAACGCAGAGGATGTGTATCCCACCATTCATCCGGCTTTGAAAACGAACCGTCGGCTCTCATCTCACCTGAAGATAGATTCTGTGCGCAAACTTCTCTGATTTTCTCTAAAGTCTCATCGTCAATTACACCGTCAGTAATTGAATACGCATAGTATGCACATGCCACGCCATCATCTTCCAACTCTTTAATAAGGTAAAGGTTTGAAACCCCTCTATCCTTAAATTTCTTCCACTTGGCTGATACCTTCTTAAGACTCGCATCCGTATAAACAGAAGAATTACCATCCTCCAGTGCATGTGTAAGCTCTCCTAAATTAACATCTTTCTTTTCCCAGTTGTCAATGAAATTGATTCTTAGATCACCCATCTAAATTTTCCTCCTTATAATCTTCTTGCCAACTATCCAATGTATTATTATCAAATACGATCATCGTATCAATAAACGGTTCTACTGTAACTTCAGTATAAAAAGTCCCCTTTTTGCTGTGATACGCTGAAACTCCCGAACGCGATTTTATGGAAAATTTCATAATATATTGTCCAGGCGGAAGTAATATCGATGGTCTCAATACTTCTTCGGAAAATAAGGCTCTATGCCATGTTTCACCATCAGCACTGACTACAACATCATAGAAATCACCATATCCGTTATCTATCCTAAGGTACACTTTGGATAATTCATTGTTGTTTCTCATACTCTTAATAGTCTTAAAAGCTTTCTTGCGCTTAGACTGCCGGTATACCAAACATCCTACACTTATATAGAACATTATCGTCATAACGACAACTATTATCCATGGTTTATCGTATACAAAACTCAAAATTTCCTTCACAGTGTTTTCCCTTTCACATATAAATTCAAATTCCTCTCTCAATGATCGCAGACATTATACCATTTTTAAGCCGTTTTTTCTACTGCCAAATTTCATATTCACCCCAAGCATTTCTAAAACCTATATCCGCAACATAGTATTTTAGTGGCGTTGAAAAATATCTTGAACCCTTAACATCATATTTATTAGCACGGTATATAACATATGCCTCCTCAAAGAAACTAAGATATTTGGAAATTGTATTGGAAGATATTTTTATCTGCTTCTCTGACAAAAATCTTCTTGAAAGTTTAGTCGGATTAGTTAGTTATCCAATGGCGGAATATATAAAGTCAAGCAGTAATTCAAGTACATCCTTGTCTTGCATGAAAAGCAGAAAACAAATATACAGCAAGGATGACATTCGATTCACATTCCAGAACGGCACAGCGCAGAAATCAAGATGTAAAAAGACTCCGAGTAACTGTTTATTCAGCTACTCGGAGTCTTATAGCTTCTCATAAAAAATTTAACACTTCTCCAATATCCCCATCAATGCAAATGCTCCTGTCCGCGATCTCGCCGGGACAAAATGCCTCGCCGTAATTGACACAAGCATACACCGCGTTTTTGTTTGCCAGCGTCATCTGCCAGAACGGATATTTCACAATGACAGGCGTATTGGCTCCCACGCCAAGTTCAAGATAAAGCACATGGAGATTTTCGTGCCTGCGCAGGAAGTCGGAATATGCCGCAGACGCTCTGTGCCATCCCTCATCCTCCGCAAAGGAATCATCGGCTCGGAGATTCATGGTAACCTCCGAGCCGTCATCCGGGCATTTTGGGATAAGCTCTGACGGGATACACATTGTTATTTTTCCATCCTCCGGCACTTGGAACACGCCATACGCATCCTTCACAAAACCTTGTGCCTCCATCGCTTTTATTACCCATTCCTCATTGTCATAGGTCTTGCCATTCCTGCCGTCCACGGTCTGAAAAAGTCCGTAATCACCCTGCGTATAGAAGAGACGCTTTTTATCAAAGCCCGCCCTCTGGAACTGATGATCCACATTTGTGGTAATTGAGAAATAGTCCTTGTATTTCACAAGCGTAAGAAGCTTCCGATAGACGGGTTTAGGCGGTTCTATGAAACGGTTGAAATAGATATGCCTTGCCCACCATGCCCAGCGTGTTTCATCATCGGGGAAGAGACAGAAACCGCCGGAGTAAATGTCGCGGATACCGTGCTTCTTTGCAAAGTCGAAGAAGTATCTTTCAAACCTCTCCCCACTGTAAGTGAGTCCCGCAGATGTGGAAAGTCCTGCACCGGAGCCGATCAAGATGGCGTCCGTCATTTCGATTTCCTGTTTCAGTCTTGCAATTCTTTCTTCCTTTGTCCCTGTTCCGAAAGACATATACCTGCTGAAGCACCTTACCGCAGCAAGTCCCTTCTGAATGCTCTCCAAATAACCGTTCGGCATTTCATCGTACAAGTTCTTCATAGTATTTTTTGTCCTCATCCTTAAAAACATTGAAGATCACCCTTTCCATACATCCGGGATGCTCCTTCATCCAGTTGGTCACTGTTTGTACCGCAATCTCCGCTGCCCGCTTATTAGGGAAATGAAATACGCCCGTGGAAATGCAGCAAAAAGCCACGCTCACAAGACCATTATCCATACACATATTCAGCGTGTTCCGATAGCAGCCTGCAAGGTCTTTTTCCAATTCCGGCGTCAGCTTATATTGAACGATAGGTCCCACAATATGTACGACCTTTTTAGCCGGAAGGTTATATGCGTCCGTCAGCATCGGAACAGCGGTAGGCTGCTTGTAATCTCTGCCGTATCTTTCCCGCAGCAGGTTCATCTGACGCTTGCACTCGGCTCGAAGCTGCACTCCGGCAAAGGTATGGATACAGTTGTCGATGCAGGTATGCATCGGAACAAAACAGCCGAGCATCTGCGAATTGGCAGCGTTCACGATAGCGTCTACGGCAAGCCGTGTAATATCGCCCTGCCAGATGGAAAGCCCGTCCAGTATCACAGGAATGTCCGAAAGCTCCATGATCCCTTTTTCATGGATGCGTTCTTTCAAATAATGGTCCTGAGTGCGGAGGACAGATTCGTCCATCCTTCGCGGCATACGGATATTCATCAGCGATCGAAGGATGCGTCTTTTCCCATCCGTATCCGCTGGTGTCTGTAAGTCTTTATATTCATCGGAATCAGCTTTGAATTCTTCTACCAGGTAGTCAAGCCGCTGATTCTGCATCATTTTCTCGTTCATGTGATTACCTTCTTTCCACTGCGCCGACATGGCAGACCGTCAGGCAGTTCCCGCAATGCAGGCAATGTTCCTGCTAGATAACATAGGGAATGCTATCTGTCATGATGCAGTTCTGCGGACAGACTGCCGCACAACTTCCACAGCCGATGCAAGCGTCAGTAATGAAATAACCCTCTGCTTTTTTCTCTGACTATATATTCAAGATAGTTTTTTGCAGTCATAATCAGCATCTCCTTTGAAAAGGACTCCGAAACTTGTCTGTTCCGGAGTCCCGTTTGCGTCAGGTTTCTTTTGCAAGAATATCCTGCATTCCCGTTCGCAGATCTGCTATCGTGTATTTCTTCATTTCATCTTCCATAGCATTCTGGATTGCCTTCAATTTTTCATCCAGCAGCGCATGGATGTTCCTTCCGACGGGACACTCCGGACACGGATTCTCGTGGAATCGGAATAAATCCCCGCCTTCCAGCGGCTCTATTGCCTGGTATACATCATAGAAGGATATGTCCGAAAGTTCTTTTGTCGGTTCGATCCCTCCGATTCCTCTTGCTACCGTAATCAGCCCTGTGCCTTGTAACTGTGTGAGTATCTTGCGAATGATAACCGGATTGGTTCCTATGCTTCCTGCAAGGAAATCACTCGTAACCTTATATTCATCCTTAAATGTATCCACACAGGTGAAGATATGCAAAGCCACGGTGAATCTGCTTGATATCTGCATAACCGCCACCTCCGGCTACCATTCTACATCAAAGCGACTGTAATTTCAACGGTTACATTAAAATTTACCGTTCTGATTCTGCCATGTATCTTTCTCAGCGATGGTTTCCATGACATCCCAATGCTCCGCTACCTTGCCGTCCTCGATTCTCCACAGGTCATAATAAGAAGTGGGAACGCCGCCGAAGGTTCCTTCGGAAACTGCCAGAACATAGTTCCCCTTGGCAAGAACCTGATGCACGGTATCGTAAATCATCTGAATACCCTGCTTGCCGAGAGCTTCAAGAGCCGCGCCGAGACCGGAAAGACCATCCGCAATGCCTGTGTTGTGCTGGATATAGGTATCGCCGTCAAAGTAGGAAGGCGTTTTTTCGGGAGCCTTACCCTGCATTACCTCATGCAGGAAGTTCTTGATGATTTCGCGGTTCTCCTCGGTCTTGTCGAGGTCTTCCAGAGAATCATATCCGTCAACCTGAGTATGACCGGACGGATTCGGTTCAGCCTTCGCAGCAAGGTTGTCCCAATGTTCAGCAATCTTGCCATCAGCATCGAAGCGGAAGATGTCGAAAGCGACCTGTTCACCGGCTCCGGCAAAGTTGTAGATGGTCTGTAGGAAGACCTTGTCTCCATCCTCAAAAGCACGGATGTTGTTGACTGTGGTCTTCACGGGAGCGGCTGCGAGGTAGGCAACGCTGCCTGCGAATGCTTCAGCGCCGGTGCCATAGGCGAGGTTGTGCTGGATGTAGCCGGGAGCAAGAAGCTCCTTAGCCTTCTCGGTATCGCCCGTAACGAATGTGTTGATGAGTTCCAGTGCCTTTTCCTTGTTTGTCATGTTAGTATCCTCCTCAGAAATCTGTGCATTGTATTTCAATTGTAACCTTCGTAGTTTCATCTGACGAGCCCAATATATCACAGCATAGATGTAATGTCAATGATTACATCAGATTTTTTTCAAATGTTTTTTTAGGATGAATCTATAGCTTAAATGCTTTCACCCTAAAAAACAGAAAAGACGAGATATATTTGTTCCCTCTTCTTATTTTTTTATCATCGTTCACGCTCATGCTTCCTTGTCGGTTGCTCTCTGCCGTTTTCTTCTCTCAAGATACTGCAAACATTCTTTCGGATTTGCTCTACTTCCTTGACCTCATATTTCAGCGCATAATACTGTTGGGTTAGCTGTTTCTTTTCGACGTTCAGCTTGTCGCGCTCCGCTTTCCATAGGTCATGCTGTGGCTTCTATCTTCATCATCTCTCTCATCTAACAAACATTCCGCCAAGCGGTTATCATTGCTGGAGTAATTTCATTAATTCTTTTCTCTTCAAGAATGGTAAAATGTGAAATGTAAAAATTTGATCCTTAGTTTTTACCGTATTCACCTTTAATCGCTTCTGGCAGTACTCTAAGTACAGTTTATAGAATTCATCAAATATGATAGTGCAGAAGATAAGGATTCAAAAGAAAAAATTATCAATTTATTTATATTGGAAGCAGACGAATTACTGAATTAGGAGGTATTAAATTTTATGAATAATGAAGTTATTATTTATAAAGATGGTGAGTTGGAGCTTCCTGTAGAAGTTACACCAGATAAAGAAACTGTTTGGTTAAGGGTCGAAGAAATGGCAGAACTTTTCGACAGGGATCGTTCTGTAATACAAAGACATATAAAAAATATATTTAAAGAAGATGAATTAGAGCAAAATTCAACTTGTGCAAAATTTGCACAACCACTCGAAACCTTAGAATGATCAGCAATTTCAACGGTTTCTGATAGTGTATTAGTTATTCCACTCTTCTTTTTCTATTGTTCAATATATCCAAAACCATTCAAAATAAAGGCTTTGCGTTTATTGAGTGCTGGGAAATTTGTTTAATTTAAGTGTGTTTTTAGATTTTTTTACCAGTTCCAGTCCTCAATTTATAGTACCAACTAAATTGAACTATAGATATTTTTCCAAACCTTTGTTTTTAATCAACTTAATAGCCTCTATTAAATGAAAAATATAAACTTGGAGATATTGATAGATAGGTAATTAATCCATCTATAAAAGAACTTACTCAATATTTTAAAAACCTTGAAGTTCATAAAAAATACGAGAATCGTAAGAGTAAAGGCAGACCAAAACTTGAAGGTTATTGGTTTACTTTTGAACCAGAAAAAAGAACAGAAAAAACTGTATTAGAGGCAACACAAGAATCTATAGCAAAAATTACAGAATGGGGAAAAACTAACAGATATTGCCCTAAATGTCATAGACTTATATATAAAAAACAGCTCGAAAATGAAAATGGCACATATTATTTATACGGACATACTGACTTCAAGACAGGAGATTGCTCATATACCACATATGACTTTGCAGATCTACTAGAGAACTATCAGCTACCTAATGATACGTCATTAACCGAAAAACAACAGGAGAATAAAAATAAATTTTCTGATATAATAGCAGGCTTGTTTAATCTAAGGTAGCATGAATTTAGTGATTTAATAGTATGGGCAATGATTATATATTTCTGTTGTTGAATTTTTTACTGCAGGTGTGATGCACCTGCAGTAAATCAAAAGAGCTGTTGTTCCCGTTAATTGATATCAATCAAAAGTTTTTATTATTTATATTATAAGTGCTATTAAAATTGGAATAATAAAATAGATATTACGTTTACTCTGCTTATGTACACGGTTATATATAGCAAGTATGCCAAGAGAAAGCACAAAGCAGAAGATTAAACCAAATACAATGAAATAAGCTGCATCTTGGGGAATACAAAATAATAAAAAATCCAATACGATTGATATACATATCATTAATATTAATGATATGATCATTTTATTTTCTGTATTCTTACTCATATTTTTCTTCCCCATACTTTTATTTCCTCATTTGATAATACATTATTATCGCTTACACTACTATCCCATGAATTAAATATTTGCCTTCGCTAGTCTTACGCCAGAGCTGATATTACAAACATCTGATAAGAAAAACTCTTTCCAATCAACCTTATCAAAATAGCTATACATTATATATGAGTTCTCGTTAATTTGCATTTATTTTTTCTAATCGATTCAAAGACCTCATCATTCTCAATTATAAATTCGCATATATCTGGCGGTGGTGTCCCTCGAATTTGCGAATATAAATAATCCATTCTCCCTCGGTCTTCATCATTTGGTTTCAACAATAGGATTATATTTTTATAAACTTCAGGACTCGGAGCATTTATTCCATCTTCAATATATTTAAGGTTTGAGTTTGGTAGGTCTATAGCTTTTGCAAGTCCACGTTGACTCTCTCATTTTGCTTTGCGATTAAATTTTATTAACTGTCCAAGCTCTTCTTTCAGCTCTTTTTTATTATCTATTTCTCGATTCGAAATCTCCTCTTTTCTTTTTGTTCTATGTTCTGCAACGTAGAACATTATAACATATCCGCTTATTTTTTTCATCCCTAAAATTAAAGAAGGGGGTGCGGACAAAAACCTGGACACATATTAGGGCTCTAAAATGAGTCATTTATGTATTCAAAAGAACAGAGGGCAAAGGCGCTATGTATTTATCATCGGATAGGATCTGTTACAGATATGGTCGCCAACTTGGTTATCCTAGCAGAGAACATCTGTACACATGGATTCGTAACGAGGGAAAAACAAAAGAAAAACAAAACAAACTATTCTCTCCCTTTTTTTATTGAAATTTCAGCATTCTGCACATTTTCTCTCCCAATGCTTTCTTAACAATTTCAAAATTATAATGTAGTCCTTTGTGGTGTTAAATTCTCTGCCGTCATTTCACATCATTGTATTCACAACCCTTAAAACCTAAATCAAAACGGCATATCCCTTTAAATTCACAGTAATCACAGGTGGCGCTACTTTTTACTCTCATAGGAAAAATATCTATATTACCCTTTTCCATATCTTCGATAAGCTTTGTAACCTTTGAGACCACTGTATCTTGGAGCATTTGAAAAGCCTCTTCAGAAATCAGTGCCTTGCCTTTCAGCTCTCCGTTTCTATTCATATTTACATCTGCAATCTTCGACTTTTTATCAAAGTCTCCGGCAATGGCGCCTACAGTATCCTCGTCATTTATCATTATTCCGTCCAGTTTAAAACTCCTGATTATTTCATTTTTAACAGAAGCTTCAAATTCTTCTGAGCCTTCTCCGTATAAATCTTTCAGCCTGGGACTGTGTATATGAAAATAGAACATTCCTGCAGGTTTCCTGACACCTTCCTGTGCAGCTGTTACATAGAGCATCAGCTGTAACCTGTATCCCGCTTCAATTTCATCAATATTCAGATTCAGATTCCCTGATTTGTAATCTATAATCTTAACTCTGTCATTTTCCAGATAATCAAGCCTGTCTATCGCCCCTTCTATATAAACTTTCTCACCTGAAGGCATTTGAACCGTAATTGGCTCAATACTTCTACCCTTCCCAAACTTGACTTCAAATTTGCTGTCCTTAACCTTACCTTCTCTGATATGGTATATGAGCACCCTCAGAGATTTCATACAAGTTTCTTCTATACGCTTTTTCTTATAGCCTTCCTCTTTACCAAATTCAAACAAGCCCCCTCGGTAACCCCGGGTTTCAAGTTCAACGGCTTTTCTCAAAAGTTCCCTGCATTCTTCATCCGAGACGGTATGCCATAGGTTGTCTTCGGTTAATTTTCTCGTCACCTGCATGATACAAGCATGATAAATATCTCCTATCTCTCTCCCTGCGACTTCAAATTTTCTGAGTTCGTCGGGCTTCAGAGCGTATGATATGAAGTAAGAAAAGGGGCAGTGAGAGTATTTTTCCAATCTGGAAGGCGATAAAGTTTTATCACCCATGTAATCATTTTTGAAAAATAAATCTGTAAATTCTTTATCTAAGGGCTTAGCCCTATTATCAAAGTCCAGCCCTTTTTTAATTGACTGCAACCTTGATTTCTCATTTTCTTCGTACCAGATTTCTGCCTTTTTCCATACAGGAGAGAGGGAAGAATATTCTCCTTTTCTAACTCTCCTCATAGCATCGGACAAATGGCGCAATGTACTGAACTTCCCTCCTATAAGCTTCAGGTCATCATCTTCGTTCAAAATATCTTTTCTGATTTCTAAATCGGGGAAAATATTTAATATCGTATCCACAATATCAGAACGCCTTATTTCCTTGCCCTCTTCATCCCCAATGGAATAACCTATCCACAGGTGTCGGGAAGGCTTCGCCAAATTTCGATATATAGCCAGCCGTTCTTCCTGAAGCCTTATCTTATCAAGTTTTCCCAGTACATAACCTTTCGCTGCCAAAAGTTCCAACTCTTCTGCGGCAAAAAGCTCCTCTGAAGAATTCCCGGCAGGCAAAACACCTTCATTCGCCCCCACTATAACCAGAGCCCTTGCACTTCCGGTTCTTGTTCTCTGCATAGTTCCAAGCATCAAATCATCAATAGATGAAGGAAGTCTTCCCACCTCAACCTCCAAAAGTCCTACTTTGAATAAGTCCAGAAACTCTTCAAAAACAAATTCTTCTTCACCTATAATTTCAACTATCTGATTCAAAATCTCTACGACCATGGAAAAAATTTGTCTGGTTTCATCTACATAATCTTCTCCCGAATGTTGAAGCTGAAATTCCATAAATGTTTTAATATTCTCCTCGATATTCGCCTTTTCTTTCAAAAAAATATAGTATCTTTCCACGAAGTCCTTTATTGTGTGACTTTCTCTACCGATATTTTGCAGTTCTGTAAGTAAGGCAGAGATTCTTTCCCTATATTCGTTTATACTGTCAAGTTCTTCTTGACTGTACTCAAAATCCCCATATTTAAAAGGCTTTTTCCACATATTCCCCTTTATTCTATATTTGAGAGCGTAGTTTTCCAATTCTTCTATCTCATCTATTGCAAAGTTGGTAAGACCGCTTTTGAGAACTCTGAATATGTCCGAAGTTCTGAACTTATTGGTCACAGCTTCAAGCATCGATATTAGATAGATAGCAGGATTTGCATTGATTATTTTGCGCTTCTCGTCATGAAATAAGGGCAGTCCATACTCCTCAAAAACCCTCGACAGAATATTCCCTCTGGTTTTTAGATCGTTGCAGATAAGCACAACATCTCTATACCTGTAATTCTTTTCACGGAGCAGCCACAGTATATATGCCGCTGCGGACTCAGCCTCATGGTACAGATTTGCTGCTTCGCAAATAGTTATTCCGTCAGCAATAGCATCTTTTTTATCTTCTTTACTTCTCACTCGGATCGGTGCTGACGCATAAAGTTCTCTTTCAAGATGCAAAAGTGCGGGATTTTTTAAAGTCTGCATTCCCTCATGTTCTTCTGAACCGGACATTCCTCTTTTGACCTTCCTTGCAAAACCTGCTTTATATCCATAGGCGTCGCTTATCTTTCTTATCTTTACATTTTCATTGCCAAAGGCATTAAGAAATTGTTTAATTATCCCCTCAGGCAAAACAAACAAGTCCTCATCTCTGCAATTTTTATCATAGGTCAAAACAAGGTTCAGCTCTCCGGATTTCTTGGCAAGCTCCTCAATAACCTGCATATTTTTCGGTGAAAAGGAATCGAATCCGTAAATCCAGACTTTTTCCTGCGGTATTTTTTCTGATGCCCCGATTCCGGTTCTGAACAAATCAAGAAAGTCCTCCGAATCCAGATATTTTCCTTCGAGAGCCTTTTCGTATTCCTGATAAATAAGAGCAAGGTCTTCCAGTTTATCATTTAGAAGCTTATTTCCCTTTATATCCTGATAGATTTTACTAAAATCCTCAGGTACTATGTTATACTGCTTAAGCTCGGAAATAAAGTCATTGGTCATTTTCGTAAAAGCACTTTTCTGCAAATTGCTTTTATAAACCTTCAGATTTTCTTCCTGCTCTTTTGCTATCTTTCTAAGCAACATGTGCCTGCCGTATTTATCAATGAAAGTCTGATTGCGTCCAAAGACTTCACTTATTATATTATGGGCGAGCCTGGAAAAACTGCATACATCCAATCCTATCAGACTTTTCACATTCAAAAACCTGAAGGCTCGGCGTTCCGCCTCAAGTGTGTACTGATCCGGAACTATAATCCGTACAGGATTTTCCGCATCATAGCCTAACTTCTTTATCTCATCAAATATGAAATTTTCCTTATCTATGGACTCTCTTCCGTAATAAATATTCAAAATTTTATCCTCTTGTCCTTCAAGTAAATGCATTGCGGCTTATCCTTCTGATTGTTAAAATATCATGCTCAGAGAAACTCTTTTCTTTTCTTTATCCACGCTTATAATCTTCACTTTCACTGTGTCTCCGACTGACACCACATCCATTGGATGTGCCACATATTTCTCGCTGAGCTTCGAAATATGCACAAGTCCGTCCTGTTTCACTCCTATATCCACAAAAGCACCGAAATCCACCACATTTCTGACTGTGCCTGTAAGCTCCATATCCGGCTTCAAATCATCAAAGTCACGAACATCGTTTCTGAAAATAACAGGAGGTGCACTGTCACGAGGATCCCTTGCCGGTTTTTTCAGCTCGGAAATTATATCTGTTACGGTAGGTCTTCCAACCTCTACCCCCGTACTTTCGGCTAAATCCGCAACCAATTTATCTATGCTTTCTGCAACCCGTTTTGCCGGGTATTTTTCCATAAGCCTTGAATCCAAAGATTCGCCGACTCCTCCTGCCAAAAGCTCCCGTGCCGAAATACCTAATCTGCTCATCATTTCTTTTGCCACTTTATAGGATTCCGGATGAACGGAAGTGCTGTCCAAAGGTTCATCAATAGCCAGTTTTACAGAGGCTGAGTCTGAAACTGTCCTGTTTTCCGGAACGCCTGAAGCTTTTCTGAAAGTCTCAGGACTTGCATCTGTAATTCTCAGAAACCCTGCACATTGCTCAAAGGCTTTTGCACCCAGTTTAGGAACCTTAAGAAGCTGCCTTCGATTGCTGAACTTGCCGTTTTCTTCACGCCATATAACTATGTTTTTTGCAATCGACATATTAATTCCGGCAACATAGGACAGAAGTGAGGGTGAAGCTGTATTTAAGTCCACTCCAACTCTGTTTACACAGTTTTCCACAACTCCCGATAAAGCATTTTCTAACATTTTCTGATTTATGTCATGCTGGTATTGACCTACTCCGATGTGTTTTGGATCTATTTTTACAAGTTCAGCCAGAGGATCCTGAAGCCTGCGTCCCAGAGACATTGCACCCCTTGTGGTCACATCCAGATTCGGGTATTCTTCTGCTGCAAGTTTAGATGCAGAATAAACAGAAGCTCCGGCTTCGTTTACTATCGTGTATTGAATGTCATAGTTGTTCTTTTTCAGAAAATCTGCCACAACCTCTTCAGTTTCCCTTGATGCTGTTCCATTTCCTATAACAATTACATCACAGCCGTACTTCTCAATTAAGGTTTTCAACGCCTTCTCTGTGCCGGCAATGTCGTTCTTCGGCTGTGTGGGATAGATGGTCGTGTATGCTCTTAATTTTCCTGTTCCCTCTAAAACTGCAACCTTGCAGCCCGTACGATAACCCGGGTCTATGCTTATGACTTTTTTATTTTTTACAGGTGGCACCATCAAAAGGTTTTCCGTATTCTTGGCAAAAACTTTCACTGCCTCAAGTTCTGCTCTTTCGGTCAAAATCTTTCTCATCTCCCTCTCCACAGAAGGTGCGATTAAACGCTTATAGGAATCTGCAATGGTGTCCAGCATAACTTCAATAAAAATCGACTTCTTATTTCTGATAAATTTCTTTTCGAGAAAAGTATGAATTTCTTCCACATCCACTGAAATCTTCACCTTCAGCTTCTTTTCTTTTTCGCCTCTGTTGATAGCCAAAACTCTATGATTAGGAATCTTGGAAATAGCTTCGCTGCTGCCATAATACATATCGTAGGGCGTTTTTTCCTCGGGATCTGTTGCTTCCGTTCCAATCATCCCAAAATTATATGTCTTTTCTCTTATTGCCTCTACCATATCCGCATCTTCTG
>ERZ772997.355-NODE-355-length-15273-cov-5.72493_pt1 | contig 15273 bp, 12 predicted proteins | sample MGYA00511127_ERZ772997 | MGnify/ENA primary metagenome ERZ772997 (study PRJEB29015, sample SAMEA2738070) | human oral metagenome | biome: human oral; feature: human-associated habitat; material: saliva | place: China | collected 2215 ... | reverse complement strand
CCCATCTCGTGGGTTACGACGATCATGGTCATGCCGTCGCGGGCGAGGGAGACCATGGTGTCGAGTACTTCATTCACCATTTCGGGGTCGAGCGCACTGGTGGGCTCGTCAAACAGCATGACTTTGGGTTTCATGGCGAGCGCGCGGGCAATGGCCACACGCTGCTGCTGGCCGCCTGAGAGCTGGGCCGGCATTTTTTCGGCCTGGGATTCCACGCCGACTTTCGCCAGCAGTTTCATGGCTTCCGCCTCGGCTTCAGCCTTGGGGAGTTTGCGGATTTTGCGGGGGCCAAGGGTGACGTTGTCGAGGATGGTTTTGTGGGCAAAAAGGTTGAAGGATTGGAAGACCATGCCCACTTCGGCGCGGAGTTTAGCGAGGTCGCGGCCTTCTTGGGGGAGGTCTTTACCGTCGATAGTGATGGTTCCGCTGGAGGTTGTTTCGAGGCGGTTAATGGTTCGGCACAGGGTTGATTTGCCGGAGCCGGAAGGGCCGAGCAGGATAATGACTTCGCCCTTATTGACGGAGAGGTTAATGTTTTTGAGCACATGGTTTTGCCCGTAGTACTTATTGACGTCGTGAATACGCACGAGTGGGGCTTCGCTCATAGGGTTCTCCTTTACACACGGTGGGGCTATGCCCAACAGATACAACGCGGCGCGTGGGCTGTGAGCCGGAAGAATCACGCGCATCACGGTAGTAACCTAGCTTACGCCGGGGATGTAACAGGAATGTTAAAGATTCGGTAATCGGTGTAAATATTCCGGTGTTTAAGGTATTGGGTGGGGCGTATTCCCGCGAAAACTCAAGGAAACCAAAATTGAGTTGAATATATCACAGAAGCGGGTTGTGCGGGTGTTCGGGGGTCAGATGCTCGGTGAATCCCGTATTTTCAGGGGATTTGGTGAATGCGGTGGGCGGGCCAGTGGGGGAGCGCGGGTGCGGTGGCCCTGTATGCGCAAAAATCCTGCCGGTAAATCGCACATAAACCCACCCAAAGCGCCCCAGCAGGCGGGTGCCTGCTGGGGCGCGCATAGCGGGGCACTGTAAGCCCCTATTGGCTATTGTTCTTCATACCCGTTCGGGTTGTTCTTCTGCCAGTTCCAGTGATCGCGCACCATCGTGTCAATATCCCGGGATGCGCTCCACCCTAAATCAGCCAGTGCCGAGGACGGGTCGGCGTAAGAGACAGCAACATCGCCGGGGCGGCGCGCCACAATCTTATAGGGCAGCTCCTTACCGCAGGCTTTCTCGAAGGCGTGCAGCACCTCAAGCACCGAATAGCCGTTGCCGGTGCCCAGGTTCCAGGTGTGCAGCCCGCCGTGCTCGGTAATGTAGTCCACCGCCTTGAGGTGGCCATCGGCAAGGTCAACCACGTGAATGTAATCGCGTACACCGGTGCCGTCCACAGTGGGGTAGTCGTTGCCGAACACGTTCAGATGCTCGCGGCGGCCCACCGCCACCTGGGCAATAAACGGCACCAGGTTATTCGGGATTCCTGACGGGTCCTCACCGATACGCCCGGACTCGTGCGCGCCCACGGGGTTGAAATAACGCAGCAGCGCAATATTCCAGCGGTCATCGGAGGCCGCCAGGTCCACGAGCATATCCTCAATATGTTCCTTGGTGCGCCCGTAACAGGACTGTGCGTCCATATTCAGCTTCTCCACCAACGGCATGGACTCAGGCTCACCGTACACGGTCGCTGACGAGGAGAACACGATGGAGCGGCAGTTCGCCTCCTCCATGGCGTAGAGCAGGTTCAGAGTGCCGGCGACGTTCGTCTGGTAGTACCACAGCGGCTTCTCCGCGGATTCGCCCACAGCCTTCAGCCCCGCAAAGTGGATGACCGCGTCCGGTTGGGTGCTGGTGAACAGCTCCTTCATGCCCGCCAGATCCAGCAGATCGACGTTGTGGAACTCGGGGGCGCGCCCGGCAAGCTCGGCGACGCGCTGCAGCGAAGTTTCGGAGGAATTCGAGAGGTTATCCATGACCACCACCTCGTGGCCCGCGTTCAGCAGCTCAAGCACAGTGTGGGAGCCGATATAGCCGGCGCCGCCGGTGACCAGAATCTTCATATTTATCCTTTCGGGCACGCCGGTGCGCACCGGATACGGTAAGTTCAGTGGTAGCACTTTAAATAGTAGCCCGCCGGACGCTCCCCAGCCGTGCATTGACGTGCGGGGGCACCCAGCGGGTTGCCAAACTCACTGGCCTCTCACGCCCCTTGGGGCATCAGAAAGGTATAAAAGAGCTAGTTCGTGTGCAGCGCCTCGTTCAGCTCCACACTGTTCTTAGCGCGCGGAAGCACCTCAACCGCGCCGGTGACCGAGTTGCGGCGGAACAGCAGGTTCGACACACCCGATAGTTCGGCGGCCTTCACCACACGCACATCCTCACCCGGGATAAGCACAATCACGCGGGAACCGGCGGTCACGTACAGGCCCGCCTCAACCACACAGTCATCGCCCAGGGCGATACCAATACCAGACTCAGCACCCAGCAGGGAACGCTCACCGATTGACACACGCTGAGTACCGCCGCCGGAGAGGGTGCCCATGGTGGAGGCGCCGCCGCCCACATCGGAGCCATCGCCAACCACCACACCCTGGGAGATGCGGCCTTCAACCATAGAAGTGCCCAGGGTGCCAGCGTTAAAGTTCACAAAGCCCTCGTGCATGACGGTGGTGCCATCAGCCAGGTGCGCGCCCAGGCGCAGGCGGTCACCATCACCCACACGCACCCCGGCGGGAACCACATAGTCAATAAGGCGCGGGAACTTATCGACATGGCTTACGCTCAAATGCCCCAGCTTCCGCAGGCCCAGCGCGAGCTTGTTCAGCTCGGTGGCAAGTACCGGGCCGTGGTTCGTCCACGCCACGTTCGCCAGGTGCCCGAAAAGCCCCTCAAGATTCAGGTCATTCGGGCGCACCAGGGTGTGCGAGAGCAGGTGCAGACGCAGGTACCCATCGACTGCGTCCTCAGGGGCCTCATCCAAATCGATGGAGGCGGTGCGCACCTCAGTGCGGGCATTGCGTTCGGGGTGCTCGCCGGTGAGCTCTTCAAGCTCATCCGCGAGGGAAAGATCGGGGGTTTGGGTGAGCGCAGGCGCGGGGAACCACGCATCCAGTACCGTGCCCGCATCGGGGCCGGAGGCGACGACATTAACGAGGGCCACGCCGGAAGCGTAACGAGTTTCGGTTGAAGCGTTTTCAGACATGCCTTTAATTATAGGGATGCGCCGGGATTGGGTGTAGGCGCCCGCAGGGCGGGGTTCTTGAGAGTTAATTGCGGGTAAACCTCAGGGTGCAAAGGCTGCCAATGGCTTCAATGACGGCCCCGATAACCAGATGCCGCCCCGCAAACGGTTCCTGATAAGGGGCAATGGTTAAGACCCCGCCCCGCACCCAGCGTCCGGGGGCGGCTGAAGGTGGCTTCCGGGGCGCAGATAAGGTTGAATATTAGGGTAAAGAACCGCGCCGCTAATGCGACTGACACTACAGCTAAGGGACCCATGAGCCACCCCACCGCAGCCATCGACACGAACGTCTCCATGCCCGAACTGACCCGGGTTCTGCTTGATATTTACTCTGTCTCGGGGGAAGAGAAAACCCTCGCCGACGCCATCTACCGGGCCCTGGAAGCCCACCCGCACCTGCACCTGGTGCGTGACGGGGACGCCATTATTGCCCGCACCGACTTCGGGCCGCAGAACGGGCAGCAACGCACCCGCATCCTGCTTGCCGGGCATCTGGACACCGTGCCGCTGCCTACCGTGGCGGGGTCGCTCGGTACGGTGCCTTCCCGCGTGGTTGAAGAGGACGGCGACTGGGTGCTGTACGGGCGCGGGGCCACCGACATGAAAGGCGGTGTGGCGGTACAACTTAAGCTAGCCGCCGAATTAACTGCTCACGAAACGGACTACGACCTCACCTACATCTTCTACGACAATGAGGAAGTGGCCAGCGAAAAATCCGGTTTGGCGCGGCTGATCCGCAACCACGGCGAGCTGATTACCGACGCCGATTTCGGGGTGCTTCTAGAACCCACCGACGGCACCATCGAAGGCGGCTGCAACGGCACAATGCGTTTTTACCTTCGGACCACCGGGCTGGCTGCGCATTCCGGGCGGGCCTGGAAGGGGGAGAACGCGATCCATCACCTGGCTGATGCGCTCACCACACTGGCGCACTACACGCCGCAAACCTACCGGGTGCAGGGACTGGATTACCGGGAAGGGCTTAACGCCGTGCAGGTGAGCGGGGGAGTGGCGGGCAATGTTATCCCCGATGCGGCTGCGCTTCATGTGAACTACCGGTTCGCCCCTAATAAGACCCTGGACGAGGCCGTGGCCCACGTGCAGGAACTCTTCCAGGGGTACGAGCTGGACTTCGTTGACCTCTCACCGGCGGCCCGCCCCGGCCTTGACACGCCGCTGGCTGCTTCCCTCATCGACACTGTGGGGCAGGAGCCCAAACCCAAGTACGGGTGGACGGATGTGGCGCGACTAAGCGAAATCGGCATCCCTGCGGTGAACTTCGGCCCCGGTGATGCCTTACTGGCGCACACCGACAATGAGCATGTGCGTTTTAGCGAACTCAACCGGTGCTACAGCGAACTGCGAAACTGGCTCATGAGCGACTAGCGGCCCACGCTGCCTGACAGCACCGATACCGCAATGACCCACCGGATGGAACGTGCCGCCGAATACGCGCCCAAGTCCGGTTCATTAGGTTAAACTGGAACCCCGCCCTTTTTGCCCGGAGGTACCCGTGAACATATTGATAACGTTACTTGCCCTCGCAACCCTGCTGATTGTTATCTACAGTGCTGTAGTCATCAGCAGCGACCGCGCGTTCCCCGGGCGAGCCTTCTTCGAGCATGTCGCGGGGGACGGGCTGAACGTTTTCGGTGCCCGCACGCAGCCCGCCCCCGAGCTGGCGGGGCAACAGGTCGTGGTTCTTGAACCCTTGCCAGACACCCCCGCAGCGGCAGATAATGCAGCAGCCGAGGCCGTCCCGCAGGAGTCTGAAACAGGCGAAGCGGATGCGGCGCATGAGGCCCCCGCAGCGGCAGCAGCTGGTACCTCCGACGTCGAAGAAGAAACCCCCGAAACCCCCGCAGCAGCTCATACGGACACCGGCCGCACGGAACAGGCACCGGATAACGATGTGCGGGACCACAAAGAGACTGAGGCTCCCCAGGGCTCCCCGTCGGATGATCCCCTCACCTCCGAAGACTCCGCCAAAGCCGCCGCAGACACCGGCACGGCACCTGATAGGGCGCACCCCGCCACCTCCCAGCAGGTACTTCCCTGGTCCGAAGCGGGACGCGCCGCCCACGCCGCCAACACTGCGGCCAACACCGTGGTAGCGTCCTCCGCGAAAACCACCGTTGAAACCCCCGCAGCGGCTAAGCCGCAGGAGGATGACTCCGAGCAGCACAAGAGCAGCACCAGCGGGGCTATTGTCGCCATTAATAAGGAAATCGCGGATAAAGAATCGGCGCACACCACCGATAAGGCGGACTCCTGACCGAATGAGTACCGACAGCACCATTCTCGACAGACTCTACACGCGCCTTCACGGCTGGGGCCACTACCTGTGCACCCTATTCGTTGAACTGCCGGTCATCCTGCGGGTGCTGCTCATCTACGGGCTCAGCAGACTGTGGGGTGTGGCCGTCTTCAGCATGGTCGGCAGGCAGCAGCTGTGGGGCCCGTGGGGGGAACGCCTAGGGTACCTCGAATTTATTAGCACCTGGGACTCCGGGTGGTACTGGCAGATCGCCGACAGAGGCTACCCCGTTGAACTACCTCAGGATATGAGCGGGACGGTCATGCAGAACCAGTGGGCGTTCTACCCGCTTTTCCCGCTCACAAGCGGCTACATTTCCCGCACAACGGGCCTGGAATATTATGCGGTCGCCTCAACTGTGGCCCTGCTGGCCGGGTTCATCGCGGCCTGGATTGTTTACAAATTATGCATCGCCAGCCTGCAGGCTTTAGGCCGCACCGACGCAGCAGAGAACACCTCCCTGGGGTGCTGGGCCGTGGCGGTCTTCGCGTTCCTGCCCGTAGCCCCCGTACTGCAGGCACCCTACGCCGAATCCGTAAACCTGATATTCCTCGCCTGGACACTGTACCTGATGGTGCGCGCACGATACCTGCTGCTGCTGCCCGTGGCCGCCCTCGCCTGCCTGTCCCGGCCTGTGGGTGTACCCCTGGGTGCTGCCGCCGGGCTGTGGTGGTTTATCTGCCTCATCACCGATATGCGCGCCGATGCGCGCCGCCGCGCCGACGGGGAAACCCCGAGCGGTTTCTGGCGTATTTTCGCCTCCCGCGCGGTGCAGCTGTGTAGCGCCCTTATGGTGTGCGCGTGCGCTCTTATCTGGCCCGCCATCGCATGGGCTGTGACCGGGCGCGTCGATGCCTACACGGCTACCGAAACCGCCTGGCGCAGCTCCCACCTGGCTCTGTTCGAGCCGTGGCTGAAGCAGGGGTCCATTTACTTCGGGGTGTTTTCCATCCCCCTGCTGGTGCTTCTGGTAGTGGTTTTCGCCCTCGTCTTGCTTTCCCCCGCGGTGCGTGGGGTACTGTCAGGGCCGCTGATTCTCTGGTGCGCGTGCTACGCGGCGTACCTGCTGATCTTCTTGAACCCGCAGTCTTCCACGTTCCGGCTGCTGCTGCCGCTCTTCCCCCTGGTTCTGCCAATGGTGGCGGTCTCTGCCTCCCGCGCGTACCGGTGGCTGCTGGTGCTCTCAGGTGCCACCCTGCAGCTGGTGTGGGTGGGGTGGCTGTGGCATTGGAAGCAGAACCCCGGTGGCGGCGACTACCCGCCCTAAACCGGTGAGTGCCGCGGGCGCGGGGTTTCTGACGGTGCGGCATCTGCCTGCGCTATCACCCCGCCCGGCAGGTAAATATTTGCAGTGAATAAGTAACCTGTGGGCGTAGGATGTTACGCCCCACCGTAAATCCTGATAGTCTAACTGTTGTGTTTGGTATTAGTGGTCTCGAATTTATCGTTCTGGTCGTTCTCACGTTCTTCGTGATCGGCCCCGAACGTATGCCCGAGTACGCCCGCCAAGCCAAAGAATTCATTAAAACCGTACGGCGCATGGCCTTTGACGCTAAAGACGACTTCAAAGATGCGCTGGGCGACACCGGTCTTGACGACATTAACTGGCGTCAGTACGACCCACGCCAGTACGACCCGCGTGTTATTGTGCGTGAAGCATTCGCTGAGGACGACGCCGAACGTGCCCGTGAAGCGAAGGAACGGGAAGAGAAGAACAAACCCGTCGCATCGAATATTACCCGGCTGCCGCGCGGAGCCTACGCACCGTTCGACACTGAAGCAACCTAACCGCAGATGCAGGCAACTGCTGGAATCCCCCGCCCCCACGGGCCGGGGGATTTATTGTGCCTGGGGTGGTGCTGGTGCTTGGTATTATAGAAAAACCCCGCGAATGCACCAGTATCATGGAGAAGCTTACAAGAATGAGCGAGAGAACCCGCCCTGTTATAGATGATGATGCGGATTCACCGCGACAGCCTCCCTCACGCGGTTTAAAACGCTTTGACCCCACCCACCGTGCCGCAGCTGTGCAGGGTGGGCTTTCACCGTTTGATGCGATAACCGCCTCTGCCGCTGCGGCGTTACACCGTGCGCACAGCCGCTTCGCCGCACTTCCCGCGTGGGCGCAGGTAGCAAGCGTGTGGGCGTTAAGCCGCCTCTGGGGCTTTATAGTGTTCTGGATTGTGAGTATGCAGCAGGTAGCCGCCCAGCATCGCGTAGGGGACGGGCACAGACCGGGACTGCTGGAATATATGGGGTGGTGGGACGCCGAATGGTATGAGCGGATCTACACGGACGGGTACCCCAGTCAGCTGCCGGTTAACGGCAAAGGCGTGGTCGCGCACAACACATGGGCGTTTCTTCCGGCGCAGCCCAAGATCGCAGGCATTATTGCCGACACACCGGAATACCCTTTGCTATCAGTACGGTGCTGCTCAGCGTGGCAGTCAGTTTCGCTCTCGCCTGGGTGCTGTATCTGCTTTTCGTGGGGTGCCTGAACTGGCGCGAACACGGGGTATTTGAAACCCGTGTGAGCCTGAACTCCCCGCACCGTTCTACGGCCGTGTGGGCTGTTGCCGCCTACGGGTTCTGCGGTCCGGCCGCCGTATTCGTGACCGGCTACGCGGAAGCGCTAACTATCTTCGCGATTGCCCTGTTTGTGCTGCTGTTGGCCCAAGATCGGTACCTGTGGGCCCTGCCGGTGGCGTTCCTCGCCGCACAATCCCGCCCGGTGGGTGTACCGCTGGGTGCGCTCGCGGGTATGTGGTGGCTGTACTGCCTAGTCGCAGAATACCGTGTCCGCTCCGCCGGGCAGCCCCGTGCCAGTTCAGGCAGGGTGTTTCTGGCGGCTTTCGCGGCGCGTGCCGTGCACCTGCTCAGCGCCCTTACCGTGTGCTTTTTCGCCTTCACGCACGCTCTGCACGCGGCGTATAAAACCGGGCGGTTAGACGCCTACCTGGCCACCGAGCTCGGCTGGAGCGGCCGCACCGTTGAGGAAGGGCAGCACTATGTGGTGCAGTGGGTGAATGAGCTGAGCCTCTACCTGAACCGCTGGAGCACCGGGGCCATCATTACGCTGATCGTGGCCGGGTTCGCCGCCTATTTCCTGTGGCTCTTCTCCCGCAGCACCCGTACCCTGCTGCACCCCGTCATGCTTATCTGGTGCGTATGTTACGCAGTGTACCTGGGGATTTTCTGGCTGCCGCAGTCCTCAACATTCCGCATTCTGCTGCCGCTCTTCCCATTCGCTCTGGTGCTTATGAGCTACGGGAAAGACTCAAAAGCGTACCGTTGGCTGCTGGTGCTTAGCGGTGTTTTGATGCAGCTGGTGTGGGTCGGCTGGCTGTGGCACAGCCACGGCCCGGGAGATATGCAGCTGAAGTACAGCGTATTCCCCGCCCCGCCCGCGCGTGCGGCCCCGGTGCGCCCGCCTAGACGTTCAGCCGCAGCGGCTTGCCCGCCAGCGACTCGTCGCGGTGCAGCAGCTTACCGGCAATGGCCTGAATCTCGGCGGATGTGGGGGAGTTGGGGTCGCCCCACACAATGGGGGTGCCCTCATCCCCGCCGGTGCGCAGAGACACATCCAGCGGCACCGAACCCAGCAGTGGCACCGGGTAGTTGAGCACGCTGCTTAGGCGCTGGGCCAGCTGGGCGCCCCCGCCGGAGCCGAACATTTCAAGCGCCGTGCCATCCGGTAAGGTCATCGCCGCCATATTCTCAATGACGCCGCTGACTTTCTGGTGGGTTTGCAGGCTCAGGGTGCCGGCGCGCTCGGCAACATCAACCGCCGCGTGCTGCGGGGTGGAGACCAGCACCAGCTCGGCGTTGGGCAGCAGCTGCGACATTGAGATCGCAATATCTCCCGTACCCGGAGGCAAATCAAGCAGCAGAATATCGAGCGCCCCAAAATGCACGTCAAGGATGAACTGCTCCAACGCCCGGTGCAGCATCGGCCCGCGCCACGCCACCGGCTGGTTACCCTTGAGGAACATGCCGATGGAAATCACCTTGACGAACCCGCCCGGCGAGCCGCCGCGCACCTGCCCGCGCTCCCGGGGCGCATCCACTGCGGGCGGGATAATCAGGTCATCCAGGCGGGTGGGTGCCTCCTGAACGCCCAGTAGCCCGGGGATGGAAAAACCGTGCACATCCGCGTCAATAATGCCCACGGCCAGCCCACGGGAGGCGAACGCCGCCGCCAGGTTAGCGGTCATTGACGACTTACCCACCCCGCCCTTGCCGGATACCACGGCAAACACGCGGGTGAGCGACCCGGGGGCAGTGAACGGGTTGGTGCGCTCAGGTTTGAGCTGCGATTTGAGCGCGCTGCGCTGATCGGCGTTCATGGCACCCACCTCAACCTGAACCCGGGTGATGCCTTCAACGGTGCTGGCGGCCTTGCGCACATCCTGCTCGATCGTGGTTTTCAGGGGGCACCCCTCAATGGTGAGCAGAATTTTCACATCCGCCACATACCCGCCGTCGTCCTCGCTAACGGCCTGGGCGCGTTCAACCATCCCCAGCTCCGTGATGGGGCGGCGCAGCTCTGGGTCTTCAACGGTGCCCAGGGCCGCCCAGAGCGCATCCGCCAGCGGACTATCGGAGGCTGGAACGTTCGCGTTGGTCCCCTTGAGGTTGTGCTCGCTCATTCGTTCATCCTTTCCGCGACAAAGCATACGGTGCGATATACGCGTTCATAGAGTCCATGGGGTTACGGGGGCGGGTCTTGGGGTTATACGGGATTGCAGGATACGGGGATGGTTTGCTCGGGGCATGGGGCTGCGGCGGTAACGCAGGGGCGCGGAACCACACTCACAGCCCACCACCATACGCACCCTAGAAGAAACACAACCCCGCCGGAACGACCCCTGCCTTTCTCATCATGCGCCCGGCAGCAGGCACCGGGCTAGGAGCTAGCTAACGTCCTTGCGTTCTTTCTTATCCGCCGCACTGGCTGCCGCATCGCCCGCCGCGGCGCTATCGCTGCTCTCGGAGCCCTGCTGCGCGCCGTCCTCGTGGGTGTCTTCGTCCTCGTATTCCTCGCCAATATCGTGCAGCTGCTCAGCCTGGCGTTCCTGCTCTTCCTGAATAGATTTCAGCTCTTCCAAAATATCCCGCAGCTCACTGCGCACAAAGTCGCGGGTGGCAACCTCACGCAGGGCAATACGCAGCGAGGCGATCTCACGCGTCAGATACTGTGTCTCCTCAAGGTTCTGCTGGTCACGTTTACGGTCCTCGGAGGCGACCACGCGGTCACGGTCATCCTGCCGGTTCTGCGCCAACAGCAGCAGGGGAGCGGCGTACGATGCCTGCAGGGAGAGCATCAGGGTGAGCAGGGTAAAGTTGAGGCTTCGCGGGTCAAACTGCAGCTCTTCGGGGGCGAGCGTGTTCCACCCTAGCCACACGCCACAGAAAACAGTCATCCACAGCAGAAACTGGGGTGTGCCCATGTACCGGGCAAACCCCTCGGTCATACGCCCAAACGCATCCGGGTTCGGGCTGTAGGTGAACCTCCGCACCTTACGCTCAGCAGGTGTGCTCAGCTGCGACTCGGCACGCGAACGGGTCTTTTCCCGCCCGCTTTGGCCGCCCTCGGCATACCTTTCGGAGTATTTTTTCTCCAGCCGATCCTTCAGGATGCGCGCCTTATCAATGCGCGGGTTTTCTTCGGTACGCAGGTGGTTCTGCTCAGACAAATCGGCGTCCTACCTTTCGTACAGGAGTCCCATCGTCGAAGGTTCGCCAGTCCTCAGGCAGCAGCGCATCGAGTACGTCGTCGATCGTCACCGCCCCCACCAGCCGGTGTGATTCGTTCACAATGGGGATAATGGTCAAATCGTAGGTTGCCAGCACGCGCGCCAATTCCTCAAGGCTGGCCTGGTCAGAGACCGGCTCAGTGTCCGTGTCTAGGATGCGCCCAATCGACTCGCTCGGCGGCACCCGCAGCAGCTGCTGCATGTGCACCATCCCCAGGTACCTGCCCGTGGGGGTTTCCAGCGGAGGACGGGCCACCAGCACCGCCGCGGCCATCGCCGGGGGGATCTCCTCAGCCCGAATATGCGCCAGCGCCTCCGCCACCGTCGACTCGGGGGAGAGAATAATCGGCACCGGGTTCATGAGCGAACCGGCGGTACCCTCATCGTACTCAAGCAGTCGGCGCACATCTTCCGCCTCGTCGGGCTCCATGAGCTCCAGCAGCTTCTCACGCTGGGCATCCGGCAGCTCAATCAGCAGGTCGGCGGCGTCATCCGGTTCCATCTCTTCAAGCACCTGCGCGGCACGCTCATCGTCAAGATGCGAAAGAATCTGCACCTGATCCTCTTCCGGCAGCTCCTGCAGCACATCCGCCAGCCGCTCATCCTGCAGCTCGTGCGCAATCTCAAGCATGCGCTTATCGCTCATCTCGTGGATGGCATCCGCAAGGTCGGCGGCGCGGGCATTCTCGTGGTTGGCGACGAACGTGGTCGCCTCCTGCGGCTCAAGGTCGGTGGAAAGGATCGTCTCGTCCCAGTCCACCACCAGCGTCTCCTTAGACCGGCGCCGCCAGCCGCTGCTGGATTTTACGGTGCGCGAGACAAACAGCTCCGTAATGCCCCAGTCGCCGTTACGGCGCTGCTCAATGGCCACATCCTCAATCACGGCATCCCCGCTGCCGTCAAGCAGCCGCACCCGGCGGTCAAAGAGCTCCCCAACCACCAGCACCTCAGAATTACGCTGCTCAAAACGGCGCAGGTTCACCAGGCCCGTCGAAATAATCTGAGACGCCTCAATGCTGCGCACCCGGGTCATCGGCATGAACACACGTTTTTTGCCCAGCACCTCAATGATGATGCCCACCACCACCGGCTCGTTGCCTTTCGTGGGGCGTGAACCTGCCGCCATGGCGGCACCAAAACCGCGTTTGAGCACCACAACATCACGCAACCTGCCCAGGCGGTCACCGAACGGGTCGAACACGTCAAGGCCGAGCAGGCGCGCAATATAGATTTTGCTGGGGGCGCTGGACTTAGTATTGCTCACCTCTCTAGGGTACGCCCGAAAAAGAGAATGCGCACTTTATATAAGGGTCCGCTGGCTGTGGGCGTAACCCGGTGCGTGAGCACACCGGCCCGCCCGTGCGACCTCAAAAACCGGTTCAGCCGATGGCGCACCCACCCTGCGGCGGGCCCACCCGCCCCGGTAAGATAGGGGTATGACTCAGACCCCGCCCTCCTCATACCTTGCCTCCCGCCTCGCACAAGCCAGCGGTCAGCCGCTTCCCAACGGCGAGGCGCTCGCAGCGTTCACCCGACGTGACGACGCGCTCGCCGCTTTTGACGTGCTCAGCGCCGCCGGGTTCCCGGTGACCGCCCTGTACCTGGTGAATGAGGGCGTGAAACAGGTGGAGTACCCGCTGCAGCGCAGCTACGGGCGGATGCTGCTCTCCTCCCTCATGTGGGGGATTATCGCCGGGCTGGGGTGTGCGGCTTTGACCATTGGTGACGGGTCTGATTTTTTGGCGCGCGCCGCCTCAACGGTGCCGCTGAGCGTCGCCATTTTTATGGTGTGGACCCTGGTGAGTATCCGCCGCGGCGGCAATAGCCGCTACCCAATGCGCGGGGAAGCAATCCCCGAACGCACCACCATGTATGCGCTGAGCGAGTATGCCGGGCAGGCACGCATGATCCTGCGCGACACCCCCGGTTTTGCCCAAGCGATGCGCTCAGTACACGGGGCGGCATACGGCGGCGGGAACGCAACGCAGCAGCCGGGCACAACAGGCACAGCCGCACCGCGTACCGGCAGCGCCCCCTCCGCCCCGGCCGGTACGACGGCAGGCACCGCAGCGGGCACCGAGTCTGAGTCTGCTAAAAACACCACCGGTGCCCTCAGCGGCTACGGGCGGGGCGCCTCACCGGATGCGGGGCGGGCAGCCGCAACGGATGCCACCGACAGCACCGCCCCTGCGGCAGAGAGCGGTACCGAACCCCAGGGTGCTGAACGGGCCCCCGCCCAGCCAGCGGCACAGCGGTTCGGTCTGCGCATTGACGACCCGGAGGAATACGCCAAAACTATCCGGCAGGCCCCAGCCCGCGAAACCCCCAAGCCTAAGGGAGTTAAAGAAGACTAATAACTTCCAACACTACAGAGGCATCTGATACAACGAAAAAGTCCCCGCAGCCAGGACAGTACTGGCTGCGGGGACTTTCCGTCTGTGAAAGTAAGAGACTACTGGGCGAGCTTCGCCATCCACGCTTCAATCTCTTCAACCGTGCGGGGCAGCGCCGCCGAGAGGTTCACATTGCCGTCCTCGGTGCACAGCACGTCATCCTCCAAGCGGATACCGATACCGCGGTACTCCTTGGGAACAGACAAATCCTCATCCTTGAAATACAGCGCGGGCTCAATCGTGAAGACCATGCCCGGCTCCAGGGTTGCGCCGGTGTACAGCTCCGCCTTCGCCTGCGCACAGTCGTGCACATCCAAACCCAAATGGTGGCTGGTGCCGTGCGGCATCCACCGGCGATGCTGACCACCCTCAACCGTCAAAGAAACCTCAGCCGAAACGGGCAGCAGCCCCCACTCCTCCAGACGATGCGCCAGCACCTCCATCGCAGCATCGTGAATCTCATGGAACTTACGACCCGGCACAGCGACCTTGAACGCCGCATCCGCAGCATCCAGCACCGCGTTATAGACCTTCGCCTGAACCTCGGTGAACTTGCCGTTCACCGGGAACGTGCGGGTCACATCGGCGGTGTACAGGGTATCGTCCTCAACACCGGCATCCAGCAGCAGCAGCTTGCCCTCATCCACGGTGCCGTTATTGCGAATCCAGTGCAGAATCGTCGCATTATTCCCGCAGGCTGCAATCGTGTCATAGCCCAGGTCGTTGCCGTCGGTACGTGCCACCGAGAAAAACGCGGTCTCCACCACGCGCTCACCACGATGATGCGCCACCGCCTTCGGCAGCTCACGCACAACCTCCTCAAAGCCCTTCACCGTCATATCAACCGAACGCTGCAGGTTCTCAACCTCGATCTCGTCCTTAATCAGGCGGGCCTCAGAGAGCGCCACCGTCAGCTCGGAATCGAGCTTATCGGATTCCTCCAACGCAACGCCCGTGTTGTACCGGGAGGTATCAACCAGCGCATCAATAGAAGGATCAACCTCACGCACCAGCCGGATACGCACCCCACCCAAATCCTGGGCCCCAGCGTTCTTCGTAATCGCAACCTCAAGCTCCGAAAGGTCCTTCGTCCGCACACCGTAACGCTCCGAAAACTCCTTAAGCGTGGGGCGCGGGCCAACCCAGAACTCGCCGTAGCGCGCATCCGCATAAAACTGCGTGGTATCACGGCCAGCCAACGGGCGGAAATACAGGGTCACCTCATGGTTCGAGCCGTTATCGCCGGTACCCTCCTCCACAGGCTCAAAAACCAGCACGGCGTCAGCCTCATGATCAACACCCAACCCGGTCTGGTGCGCAAACGCCGAATGCGGGCGGAAACGGTAATCACAATCGTTCGAGCGAACCTTCAGCGGCCCTGCGGGCAGAACCAGACGCTCACCCGGGAACTTCTGGGAAATCTTTTTACGGCGCTGCGCCGCAAAATCGGCAACGCGCTCGCGGGTATAACCGTCATCGGCTGCTGGCTCCCAATTTGATGCGATGAACTCCTGAAAAGCTGATGCTTTGGGGGTATCGCGGTGATCTGTT
>ERZ772997.353-NODE-353-length-15385-cov-26.8918_pt1 | contig 15385 bp, 10 predicted proteins | sample MGYA00511127_ERZ772997 | MGnify/ENA primary metagenome ERZ772997 (study PRJEB29015, sample SAMEA2738070) | human oral metagenome | biome: human oral; feature: human-associated habitat; material: saliva | place: China | collected 2215 ... | reverse complement strand
CTAATGATAAAAGGATTTCAGCCTTTTTAGTTTATCTTGTTACATTTGATTTTTATATTAATACACCTTATCATTAACGGAAACAATAACAGTATTCAAAACAAACCGCACTTATTGAAAGAAGGGGCAAATAGCCACTCATAACCAATCTTTCAAATGTGCCGCACATTCGTCATTCTTCTCACGTTTTTTTAATAATCTACTTTTAAAACAAATGAAAAGAGAGGCTTATGTCTGCCATTCCTTTGTCGCGTCTGAAAAAAGGCGCAGTCGTACATATTGATTCCATTGCTCCCAATCCTGTTTTTGGTGATTTGGATACCTTGGTAACCCGTCGTCTTGCGGATTTGGGTTTTTCCAGCGGAATGCCGTTGCAAGTGATTGCAGTGGGTGGTTTTGGGAGAGGCCCGTTTGCGGTACGTTTGGGTAACCAATCCCAATTTTCCCTGCGTTTGGAAGAGGCCGGGAAGATTATGTGTCGTATCGTTGAGGCCGTTTAAGGCCGTCTGAAAGAATAAGGAAAAATGATGGAACTAAGCTATTTTGCCTTGATTGGCGCGCCAAACTGCGGCAAAACCGTTTTGTTCAACGGTTTGACCGGCGCCCATGCCAAGGTTGCCAATTATCCGGGCGTAACGGTCGATAAGCGCGAGGGCGCCTTCCTCGACGACGAGGCCGTCCGCATTATCGACCTGCCGGGCACATACAGCCTGCGCACGACCAGCCCCGACGAAGCGGTGGCAAAAGATGTGGTCGTAGGCAAACTGGGCATTCCGCCCGATGCCATCATCGCCGTTGCCGACGCGACCAACCTGCGTATGACCCTGCGCATGATTTTGGAACTGAAAACGCTGGGACTGCCTATGGTGGTGTCGCTGAACATGAGCGACGTTGCCCGAAGAAGGGGCTTGAATATCGACGCAGCCAAACTGAGCGAGTTGTTGGATGCACCTGTTTTGGAAACAGTCGCAGTGAGCGCGTCGGGCGTACAGGCGGTACGCGAAGCCGTGGTGAAGCTGCCGCGCAAACGCTCTTTCCCCGCCAATCCCGCTTCTGCCGAACGCACGCTCGATGCGCTGGATAGCGACAAACTTTATCAAGAAGTCGAGTCGATTTTGGCACAAGTGGTACGCACCCAGATGACGCTGCCCGCATGGCACAAAAAACTCGACGACATCGTGCTGCACCCCGTCTGGGGCATGATTATGCTGCTGGTCATCCTGTTTATGGTGTTCCAAGCGGTTTACACATGGGCGGCGCCGATTATGGACGCCATCGAAGGCGGCTTTACCGCACTGGGCGAATGGGTGGGCGCAAACATGGCGCCGGGCATCCTCAACGACTTGCTCGTCAACGGCGTCATTGCCGGTTTAGGCAGCGTGTTGGTGTTCCTGCCGCAGATTACGATCCTGTTCGCCTTCATCCTGCTTTTAGAAGACTCAGGCTACCTGCCGCGCGCGGCTTTCTTGTTGGACAACCTCATGGCAAAAAGCGGTCTGTCGGGACGCTCGTTTATCCCGCTTCTGTCGAGTTTCGCCTGTGCCGTTCCCGCCGTGATGTCGGCGCGTACGATTAATGACCCGCGCGAACGCCTCGTTACCATCGCCGTCGCCCCGCTGCTGACCTGCTCCGCGCGGCTGCCCGTTTACGCGCTGATTATCGCCGCCGTCATTCCTAATCGCACCGTAGGCGGGATTTTCAACCTGCAAGGACTAACGCTGTTCATCCTCTATCTCGCAGGCATCCTGTCTGCCGCCTTGGCAGCGTATATCATGAAACGCTTGGCGCGTATGAAAGGCAACGTGCAGCAATTCCCGCTCTTGATGGAGCTGCCGACTTTCCGCACGCCCAACTTCAAACACATCATGACCAGCCTGTGGGACAGGGTAAAAGCCTTCCTCAAACGCGCCGGTACGATTATCTTCGCCCTTGCCGTAGTTTTGTGGGGCTTGGTAAGCTGGCCGCAACCGCCCGCAGGTGCAACAGGCGCAGCAATCGACTACAGCTTGGCGGGTATGCTCGGCCACGCTATCCAACCATTGTTCGCCCCGCTGGGCTTCACTTGGGAAATGTGTATCGCCATGATTCCGGGCATCGCCGCGCGTGAAGTCGTCGTTGCCGCGCTGGGTACGGTCTATGCCGTCAGCGCGTCGTCTGAAGACGCGGTACAAAACGCGCTGATTCCAATCGTGCACAACAACTGGGGCCTACCGACCGCCTTCGCCTTCCTGGCTTGGTATGTGTACGCCCCGATGTGTGCCGCGACATTGGCAGTCATCAAACGCGAAACCAAATCCACAAAAAATATGGTGATGATTACAGGCTATTTGTTCCTGATGGCTTATTTTGCCGCATTCGTGGTTTACCAAATTTCTTCAAGGATACTATCGTCATGACTCAATATATTATCGTCGGCTTGATTATGCTCGCCTGCGTATTCTTCCTTTTGCGAAAATTCGTGTTCAAACCGAAAAAACGCGACTGCAGCAGCGGCTGCGGCAAATGCGGCGGTTGCGGTTAAATAAAGAGGGTTAGATAAGTAAAAGGCCGTCTGAAACTATTTCAGACGGCCTTGGTTATTTGAGAAGGCTTATTTCAATGCTTCCAACAGCTTTCCGTGTATTCCGCCGAAACCGCCGTTGCTCATGACCAAAATATGGTCGCCGGCTTCGGCATTTTTCACGATTTCGGCAACGAAGGCATCGAAGTCTTTGCCGACGTGCAGCTTGCCGCCCAAAGGCGCGAGGGCTTCGGCGACGTTCCAGTCCACGCCACCGGCGTAGCAGAACACTTGGTCGGCATCTTTGAGGCTTGCGGGCAGGGCGGCTTTCATGGTGCCGAGTTTCATGGTGTTGGAACGCGGCTCGAGGACGGCGAGGATGCGGGCGTTTCCGACGCGCTGGCGCAGGCCTTCGATGGTGGTTTCGATGGCGGTCGGGTGGTGGGCGAAGTCGTCGTAAACGGTGATGCCGTTTACCGTGCCTTTGATTTCCATGCGGCGTTTGACGTTTTTAAACGCGCTCAAGGCTTCGCAGGCCGTCTGAATATCGACGCCGGCATGACGCGCGGCAGCGATAACGGCGAGGGCGTTCATCCGGTTGTGTTCGCCCATCAGTTCCCAAGCGACGTGTCCGACCGTTTCGCTATGATGGCATACGTCAAACGAGCCGTCGGCATGAACAGTGCCAACTTGCCAGCCTTGTTCGGTACCGAATTTTTCCACCGGCGTCCAGCAGCCTTTGTCCAAAGTGTCTTGCAGGCTTTGTTGTTGTCCGTTGCAGACGATTAAGCCTTCAGACGGCACGGTGCGTACCAAATGATGGAATTGGGTTTGAATGGCACCCAAATCGGCAAAAATATCGGCGTGGTCGAATTCTAGATTGTTCAAAATAGCGGTACGCGGACGGTAGTGTACGAATTTGGAGCGTTTGTCAAAAAAGGCGGTGTCGTATTCGTCGGCTTCGATGACGAAAAACGGAGATTTACTGTTCGGGTCTTGGCGAGGCGTTTGCGGCAGACGGGCGGAAACGCTGAAGTTTTCCGGTACTCCGCCGATGAGGAAGCCCGGTGCGAGTCCGGCATATTCTAAGACCCATGCCAGCATGGAGGCTGTGGTTGTTTTGCCGTGTGTTCCGGCTACGCCGAGCACCCAGTGCCGGTGCAATACGTTTTCAGCCAGCCATTGCGGGCCGGAAGTATAAGGCAGGCCTTTGTTCAAAATGGCTTCAATCACATCCATGCCGCGTTTGGCAACATTACCGATAACGTAAATATCGGCTTTAAATTTGTCCAATTGAGCGGCATCAAAACCTTCGTGTACGTCAATACCCAAGGCTTCGAGCTGGGTGCTCATCGGTGGATACATCTTGGCGTCGCAACCGCTGACTTTAAAACCTGCTTCTTTGGCAATAGCTGCTACGCCGCCCATAAATGTGCCGCCGATACCGATAATATGGATGTGTTTCATGATAAGACTGTCTTTGGATAAATTAATTGTAAAGCCGTCATTATAACGGAGTTTGGATAAAGAAAGGGGTCGTCTGAAAAGTTAGGCAACAATAAGAATAGGAAAAAAATACGAGGGATTTGATTTTAAAGGGAGGGCGTTGAGGTTTTGATTGGGTAAGCACTACTTTGGAAAGAGTTATTTAAGATGGTAAAGTCGTTCATGAAGGTCAGGTGAAGCATTGCCTTGAATTCATCCATGCTTGTGGGTAATAGGGTTACTTGGATAGACTTTAGAAAATTGGGAGGTTATTTAAATAATGCCGTCTGAAAAATAAGTCCTGATTAAAACAAGTCATGACTTTTTTCAGACGGCATTTGTATTCTGTATCTTGTGATTTCTATTAAAGCGCGGCATCCGAACGTTCGCCGGTTCGGATGCGGATAGCTTCTTCAACTGGATAAATGAAGATTTTACCGTCACCGATTTTGCCGGAATGCGCGGTTTCCAAGATGGCATCAACAGCTTGATCGACTTTATCGTCAGCTAATACCAATTCGATTTTTACTTTAGGCAGAAAATCGACTGCGTATTCCGCGCCACGATAAATTTCTGTGTGGCCTTTTTGGCGGCCGAAGCCTTTGACTTCGCTGACGGTCATGCCGGTAATGCCGATTTCGGTCAAGACTTCGCGCACATCATCGAGTTTGAAAGGTTTGATAATGGCTTCGATTTTTTTCATATTAAATCTCCTTATTTGAGAAAAGGCCGTCTGAAACATTCAGACGGCCTTTGTTCCATTAAGTTCGTTCAAACTTTATTTGAGTGAACTTATTTCTTTTTCTGAGCCGGCAGATCGGTACATACACCCAATGCCACTTCCGCAGCCATACCGATGGATTCGCCCAAGGTTGGGTGTGGGTGGATGGTTTTGCCGATGTCGGTTGCATCGCAACCCATTTCGATGGCCAAGCAGACTTCGCCGATCATATCGCCGCCGTTAGGGCCAACGATACCGCCGCCGATGATGCGGCCGGTTTCAGCATCAAAAATCAGCTTAGTGAAACCATTGTCGCAACCGTTGGCAATCGCACGGCCGGAAGCAGCCCATGGGAAGTTGGCTTTGGTAATTTTGCGACCGGAGGCTTTGGCAGACAACTCGGTTTCGCCAACCCATGCCACTTCAGGAGAGGTGTAGGCAACGCCCGGGATAACGCGTGCGTCGAAGTAGGCTTTGTGGCCGGCACAGTTTTCAGCGGCAACGTGGCCTTCGTGAACGGCTTTATGCGCCAACATCGGTTGGCCGACGATGTCGCCGATAGCGTAGATGTGCGGCACGTTGGTGCGCATTTGTTTGTCGACTTCGATGAAGCCGCGGTCAGTTACGGCAACGCCTGCTTTTTCTGCGCTGATGAGTTTGCCGTTAGGCGCACGACCGGCAGCCACCAGTACGGCATCGTAACGTTGTGGCTCTTTAGGTGCATTTGCACCTTCGAAGGTAACGTAAACGCCGTCTTCTTTAGGCTCGACAGCGACGGTTTTGGTGTTGATCATGATGTTGTCAAAACGGTATTCGTTTTGTTTTTGCCATACTTTAACCAAGTCGCGGTCTGCGCCTTGCATCAGGCCGTCCATCATTTCAACGACGTCGAGGCGTGAACCCAGCGTGCTGTAAACTGTACCCATTTCGAGACCGATGATACCGCCGCCGATGATCAGCAGTTTGCCCGGTACTTCTTTCAGGGCCAAAGCACCGCTGGAATCGATGATGCGTGGATCTTCAGGAATGAAAGGCAGTTTGGTTACGCGGCTGCCTGCTGCAATGATACAGTTTTTGAAGGCAACGATTTTTTTCTCGCCGGTAGGTGTAGCTTGTTCGTACACTTCGCTGGTCGTCAGAGAAACTTCCAAGTGGTGCGGATCCAAGAATTGGCCGTCACCTTGGATAATGTCCACTTTGCGGCCTTTCGCCATGCCTGCCAAACCGGTAGTTAAGCGGGAAACCACGCCGTCTTTGTAAGCGCGCAACATGTCGATATCGAGTTCAGGCTCAGGATATTTGATACCGTTGGCAGCCAAGTGACGTACTTCATCGATCACGGCAGCATTGTGCAACAGGGCTTTGGAAGGGATACAGCCGACGTTCAAACAAACGCCGCCCAAAGTTTTGTAACGTTCAACGATGGCAACTTTCAAGCCTTCGTCAGCAGCGGCAAATGCAGCAGAATAACCGCCAGGGCCGCCACCCAATACAACTACGTCGTATTCGGCATCAGCAGAACCGCCGAATTGAGCAGCTTGAGGAGCAGGAGCGGCTGCTTTAGGCGTTTCTTGTGCAGGCGCGGCAGGAGCTTCGGCTTTAGGGGCAGCAGCTGCACCTTCGGCCTCAACGACAACAATCAAACCGCCTTCAGAGATTTTATCGCCGACTTTAACTTTAACTTCTTTGACTACGCCTGCAACTTCGGCAGGTACGTCCATAGTCGCTTTATCGGTTTCCAAAGTAATCAGGGTATCGTCTACAGCAATGGTATCGCCCACATTTACTTCAACCGCAATAATATCTACATTTTCGTGACCGCCAATGTCGGGCACTTTCAATTCAACTAAGCTCATGTCTAATCTTTCTGAATGATATTCGGACTTCTGTTTTCAGACGACCTGTCGGATTATTTGCCGAAGGTCGTCTGAAATACGCTCGGATTACAGGGTAATGCGGCGGAAGTCTTTCAACAGGTTCGCCAGGAATACGGTGAAGCGCATACCGGCGGCACCGTCGATGACGCGGTGGTCGAAGGACAGGCTCAACGGACACATCAGGCGTGGAGCGAACTCTTTGCCGTTCCAAACCGGTTTGATTTGGGATTTGCACACGCCCAAAATAGCGACTTCAGGTGCGTTCACAATCGGAGTAAAGCCTGTACCGCCGATGCCGCCCAAGCTGGAAATGGTAAAGCAGGCGCCTTGCATTTCTTGCGGTTTGAGCTTGCCTTCGCGGGCTTTTTTAGACAATTCGGTCAGCTCTTGGCTGATTTGTTTCAAGCCTTTTTGATCCACGTCTTTGATGACGGGAACAACCAAGCCGTTCGGCGTATCGGCTGCGAAACCGATGTTGAAGTAGTTTTTCAGAACCAGATTGTCGCCGTCCAAAGAAGCGTTGAATTCTGGGAAGGCTTTCAGCGCGGAAACGGAGGCTTTGATGATGAACGCCAATGGAGACAGTTTCACGCCTTCGCGTTCCCATTCTTTGTTCAGCTGTTTGCGGAATTCTTCCAATTCGGTCATGTCCGCTTCTTCGTGTACGGTAACGTGAGGAATCACAACCCAGTTGCGGGACAGGTTTTGACCGGAAATTTTCTTAATGCGAGACAACTCTTTAACTTCGACGCTGCCGAATTTGGAGAAGTCGACTTTAGGCCATGGCAACAAGTCCAAACCGCCGCCCAAAGAGGCAGCGGCAGGTTTGCCAGCACCGCTTTGCATAACGGATTTAACGAAGGCTTTAACGTCTTCGCCCATGATACGGCCTTTCAGACCGGTACCTTTGACTTGACCCAGATCTACGCCCAATTCGCGTGCCAGTTTGCGTGCGGAAGGACCGGCATGTGCTTTGGCAAAAGCAGCTTCGTCAATTTTGGCAGCTGCAGGTGCAGTCGGAGCAGGTGCAGCGGCTGGTGCTGGAGCGGCAGCCGGAGCCGGAGCAGCGGCTGGTGCAGGTGCGGCAGCTTGAGTGGCAGGAGCAGCTGCGGCAGAACCGGCAGTTTCTACTTCGATAATGGCAGAACCTTCAGATACTTTGTCGCCAACTTTTACAAATACGGCTTTAACCACACCGGCTTCTGTACATGGTACGTCCATAGTGGCTTTGTCGGTTTCCAGAGTAATCAGAGTGTCGTCAACGGCAACAGTGTCGCCAACTTTGATTTCAACGGCAATAATGTCTACATCTGTATGACCGCCAATATCCGGTACAACGACTTTTACAGTTGCACCGCCTGCAGGGGCTGCGGCAGGAGCGGCAGCCGGAGCTGCAGGAGCTTCAGCTGCAGGAGCCGGAGCTGCATCGGCAGCGGCGGCATCGGTTTCAACGGTCAGAATCACACCGCCTTCGGAAATTTTATCACCGACTTTAACTTTCACTTCTTTTACTACACCTGCTGCATCGGCAGGTACGTCCATAGTGGCTTTGTCGGTTTCTAAAGTAATCAGGGTGTCGTCAACGGCAATGGTGTCGCCTGCTTTAACTTCTACAGCGATGATGTCGACGTTTTCATGACCGCCGATATCAGGGACTTTGATTTCTACGATACTCATTTGAGTTCCTTTAACATTTTCAGTTTGATGCCGTCTGAAAACTGTTTCTTACGGCATCGGTACAGTTTGTTCAAGCCATTCAAGCATTCGGTTTCCAGACGGCCTGATGTCTGAATAAAGCAAACAGGCCGTCTGAAACATCAATTAGCGTTTCCAGCTTGGAGCCACATCGGCATTAATGCCGTATTTTTCAATGGCTTGCTGAACGGTTTCTTTGCTGACTTTGCCTTGCTCTGCCAATGCGCTCAATGCTGCCACGGCAACGTTGTAGCGGTCCACTTCGAAGAAGCGGCGCAGGTTGGCACGGCTGTCGGAACGGCCGAAACCATCGGTACCCAAGACATGATAGTCGTTCGGGATGTACGCGCGGATACGGTCGGCATAGCTGCGGATATAGTCGGTAGCGGCGATAACCGGACCGTCATGACCTTGCAGTTGTGAGGTAACGAAAGGCACTTTTTCAGCTTCCAGCGGATGCAGGCGGTTGAAACGTTCTACTTCGATGGCATCGCGGTGCAGCAGGTTGAAGGACGGGCAAGACCAAATGTCTGCTTCTACGCCGAAGTCGGCTTTCAGCAATTCGGCACCGGCAATCACTTCTTGCAGGATGGTACCGGAACCCATCAATTGAACTTTCTTGTCGCCTTTACCGCCGGCTTTCAGCAAGTACATACCTTTCAGGATGTCTTGTTCCACGCCTTCGGGCATATCCGGATGAGTGTAGTTCTCGTTCATCAGGGTGATGTAGTAGAACACGTCTTCATGGTTGACGTACATACGGCGCAGGCCATCATGTACGATAACGGCCACTTCATATTGGAAAGTCGGATCGTATGTTACGCAGTTCGGGATCAAATCGGCTTGAATATGGCTGTGGCCGTCTTCGTGTTGCAGGCCTTCGCCGTTCAAGGTCGTACGACCGGCAGTACCGCCCAACAGGAAGCCGCGCGCGTGCATATCGCCAGCAGCCCATGCCAAGTCGCCGACACGTTGGAAACCGAACATAGAGTAGTAAATGTAGAACGGAATCATCGCGAAGTCGCTGTTGGCATAGCTGGTCGCCGCTGCAATCCAGTCAGCCATCGCGCCTGGCTCGTTAATACCTTCTTGCAGGATTTGACCGTCAACAGACTCTTTATAGAACATCAATTGGTCTTTGTCTTGCGGGGTGTATTGTTGGCCTTTCGGATTCCAAATACCGTATTGTCGGAACATACCTTCCATACCGAAGGTACGGCTTTCGTCAGGAACGATAGGTACGACGCGTTTGCCAATTTTTTTGTCTTTCAACAGAGTAGACAAAATGCGGACAAATGCCATAGTGGTCGAGAATTCACGGTCGCCGCTGGATTTCAGTTGAGTCTCAAATGCAGACAACTCAGGCACTTCCAGAACTTCTTGGGTAGGCTTGCGTTGAGGCAGGTAGCCGCCCAAAGCTTCGCGACGTGCGTGCAGGTATTTGTACTCTTCGCTGTCGGGAGCGAAAGTCAGGTAAGGCAGATCGCCGCTGTCGATTTGCTCGTCGGTAACCGGAATGTCAAAGCGGTCGCGGAATTGTTTCAAAGACGCTTTGTCCATTTTTTTGGCTTGGTGGGCAACGTTTTGACCTTCACCGGATGCACCCATACCATAACCTTTAATGGTTTTCGCCAAAATTACGGTAGGTTTGCCGTCTGCATGGTTAGCTGCGCGGTCATAAGCGTTGTACACTTTTTGAGGGTCGTGACCGCCGCGGTTCAATGCCCAAATTTCGTCATCGGTCATATCGGCAACCAATGCTTTCAATTCAGGAGTATTGAAGAAGTGTTCGCGGACGTACGCGCCGTCTTTGGATTTGTAAGTTTGGTAGTCACCGTCCAAACATTCTTCCATGCGTTTGCGCAGAATGCCATCTTTGTCTTTTGCCAAGAGGCGGTCCCAACGACGACCCCAAATCACTTTCACAACATTCCAGCCGGCACCGGAGAAGTTGCCTTCCAGTTCTTGAATAATTTTGCCGTTACCGCGTACAGGGCCGTCCAGACGTTGCAGGTTACAGTTGATGACGAATACCAGGTTGTCCAAGCCTTCGCGTGAAGCCAGAGCAATAGCACCTTGGCTTTCAGGTTCGTCCATTTCGCCGTCGCCACAGAATACCCATACTTTACGGCCTTTGGTTTTAGCCAGGCCGCGAGATTCCAAGTATTTCAGGAAACGGGCTTGGTAAATCGCCATCAATGGGCCAAGACCCATAGATACGGTTGGGAATTGCCAGAAGTCAGGCAACAGGTGAGGGTGAGGATAGGAAGGCAGACCATGACCGGCAACTTCTTGACGGAAGTTGTTCAATTGGTCTTCAGTCAGACGGCCTTCAACGAAAGCACGTGCATAAATGCCGGGAGCGGCATGACCTTGGAAGAATACCAAATCGCCTTCTTCGCCTTCGCCTTTGGCTTTCCAGAAGTGGTTGAAGCCGACTTCGTACATGGTCGCAGCAGATTGGAAAGATGCAATGTGTCCACCCAATTCCAGATCTTTTTTACCCGCGCGCAATACGATAGCCGCGGCATTCCAACGTACGAAAGCACGAATACGGTGCTCGATGTTTTGGTCGCCGGGAATGCCTTTTTCGTTTTCAACGGAAACAGTATTCAAATATGGAGTAGTGGTGCCGTGAGGCATGCGGATGCCTTTGTCACGGCTGTATTTGACCAAACTTTCCAGCAGGTATTGGGCGCGTTCGCTGCCTTCATATTCTAAAACAGAGCTTAACGCGTCTAACCATTCTTTGGTTTCAATTGGGTCAACATCGTGTAATTGGGTGGACATAATATCTATCCTTGTGTTGAGTGTTTTTCAATGACGGAGTAGTACCCCGATATTTTCGTTTGTGAACAAATACGGCTTATAAACGAAAATTCCAAGAGTCAAATTCGAAAAAATTTTAATTATTTAAATATTTTCAATACGTTATATTAAGCGATGAAAATTCTGAAAAATTAAAATTTTTTGCAAACTGGCTAACCTGCAAATGCTATCAGTAATTGGGCAAACTGGCAAATCGCGCTGTTGATATTAATAGGAGGGTAGAGGTTGAATTGATGATTTTTTGAGAGTGCCGTTATGATGGTTTTAAAATTGGAATATTAAACAGACACGGTAAAAAATCTCTGTTGTTTAGATAAATAAATTCGAATACGAAAATTAATATTCAAAATTTGTCTAAAATAGAAAATTAAATTTAGACTTTGAGTTTAAAAAAGAAAATTCAGACCGTGTTATTTTTTACAAGCGAATGGGCCGTCTGAAGATTTTGGAAGAGGTTAAGAAAGAGTGAAATTCTAAGAGGACGATGATTGAGGAAGGGAAAATTAAAAAATGACATGCACAGGCTAGTTGAATAGCTGGGCATGTCATTTATTAGTAGTCTGAGAATTTCAGACAGCCTTTAAACTGCAGAGGATTTTTGAGCAAATTGCTTCCATTGGGCTAAAAGCTCTTTGAGAACATCTTGCTGCTCATGTCCATGTTGGATGGCTTCTTGCAGCCAAAAACACGCGTTATTGATGTCTTTCTCTACACCTAGGCCGTGGTAATACAGACAGGCAAGATTATATTGAGCCATTGTATCCCTTTGTTTGGCTGCCGCTTCAAACCATTTCGCCGCTTGGGCATAATCGACAGGTACGCCTTGTCCGCTGTAATACATCATGCCAAGATTGGTTTGTGATTTGCTGTGTTCTCGTTCTGCAGACTGAAGGTATAGCTCTAGTGCTTCGGCATAATTTTGTTGGCGTTTTAAACCATAGTGAGCCGCAAATGCCAGTTTGTATAGGTGCTCGGCCTCTTGGCGTTGGAGGGCGATTTCTTTGGTCAGCTCGTAGTTTTGCTGGTTATTCAACGCGCTGTCAGATAGAAGTTTTTGGTAAGCGACAAGATTGCCTAAGTCGGCTGCGCGTTGATAATACTGACGGGCGGTGTCTGCATCAACTGCTCGTCCCAATCCGTAGCGATGGATATCTCCCAAAAGGCGCAAGCCTTCCGGGTCATTTTGATCCGCAGCAGACTTAGCGTGTTGATAGGCCTTTTGAGGGTCTCGCTCGGTGTTTTTTCCCAAAAGATAGATTTCGGCAAGTGCTCCATGCGCATTGCTGTCTCCTTGTTCTGCTGCTTTTTCAAACCATTCTAATGCCTCGGCAGGGTTTGATGCCGACAAGAGTTCTGCAAGAGAAGTTTGCGCCGGAACAATGTCGTAATGGGCGGCAATGCGTAAATGTTCGATTGCTTTTTCAGGATTTTGTGCGATACCTTGCCCCAATTTATATTGAAGACCAAGTTGCCAGTGTGCAGCAATAAACCCCTGTGCGGCAGATTGCTGGTAGAGTTTATGGGAATATTCTAAATCGGGGGTGCTTGAGTATTGGTAGTGTTGGGCTAAGAAATATTGCGCCTGAGGGTTTTGTTGCTCGGCAGCTTTCAATGCCCATTTGACTGCTTGCTGTTCATTGCCGCTATCCGCATATAAACGCATCAGGCGCAGCTGGGCCGGGACCAAGCCTTCTTCGGCAAGTTCTTGATAGGCTGAAATAAGCGTTTCTACTTCTGCGCCGTTATTTTCTTGTAATTGGAGAAGATTGTAGCGGGCATAGGGATGACCGGCTCTTGCCGCTTGTTTTAAATATTCAACTGCAATTGCCAAATCTTGTTCGTTTTCGTGGTTTTCAAACAGGCATCCTGCCAGCTGAAATGCAGCCTCGATATGTCCTGCCTCTGCGGCCTCGCAGAGCAATGGAATAGCTTGCGCAAAGTCAGGCGGGTCTTGAGTAATTAATTTTTTTGCCAGAAGAAAAGATTCTTCATATTGTTGAGCATTCATCGTTTTTTATATTTATGAAGGATTCAAGGATAAAATAATCGGCCGACAGGGTGCGGCCGTTATGATTTTGTAATTTTGGGGTTATTTACAAAAATAGGCAACCGTATTTGTATTTTTATACTTAGAATGATGGAATAAATTGTTTTATGCTGCATAAATACAACAGAAGATGGAATAAAGTGGGTTGAGAAAATACTTCTGCTGTTTGTCCAGTTCGAATTACTCTTCGTCCGGTTTTTTACGCCATAAAACAAGTAATTTACCAATGTGTTGAACCAGTTGGGCACCCAGTGTCTCACACAAGGCATTGCAAATTTCAATACGTTCTGCACGGTCATCGCCAAAAACGCGGACTTTAATCAATTCGTGTGCTGTCAATGCGGCGTCGGTTTCTTTAATGACAGAGTCAGTCAAACCTTGTTGGCCAACCATAACAACGGGATGGAGGTGGTGTGCTTGGGCTTTCAAGGCCAAAATTTCTTTGGTGCTTAGTTTGTTGTCGCTCATTTTGATAAGTATCCAATTAAAAAGAATAATGGCTATATTGTACGCGATTTAGAACATTTACGGGGGAAATAACGTACAATGCTGATTTTAACTTAAGCATTTCAAATCAAGATGGCTGTACGCTCAAAATCTTCAAAAGCATGGCTGCATGAGCACGTCAACGATCATTATGTCCATATGGCACAAAAGGACGGATATCGTGCCAGAGCGGCTTATAAATTATTGGAAATTAATCAGAAAGACAAATTAATCAAGCCAGGTACGGTTTTGGCGGATTTGGGTAGCGCGCCGGGAAGTTGGTCACAGGTGGCGGCCAAGCTGGTCGGTAAAACAGGGGCAGTGTTCGCTTTGGATATTTTACCGATGGATGCTATTGAAGGCGTATCGTTTATTCAGGGTGACTTTAGGGAAGATGCTGTTTTGGAACAGTTTGAAGCCTTATTGGATAATCGTCCGTTAGACCTTGTAATCTGCGATATGGCACCCAATATGTCAGGCAATGCCGTAACAGACCAGGCACGCAGTTTTTATTTGTGTGAACTGGCTTTGGATTTTGCCTCCCAACATTTGGAAACCGGAGGTAGTTTTTTAGTGAAGGTGTTTCAAGGCGCGGGTTATCAAGAGTATACGGCGGCTATGCGTGAAATTTTTGCCAGTGTACAAACTCGAAAGCCGGATGCTTCCCGCAATCGTTCCAGTGAGATTTACCTATTAGGTAAAAATAAACGCTGACAATGTAGGGTGGGTGCTTTAAAATTCTTTCCCTTGATTTTATTTATTTTGTAACCATGGAGCCTGTTCAGTGGGGAATACCATTAAAAACATATTAGTCTGGGTAGTGGGTGGTGCTATGCTTTTAGCAGCATTCAATGCGCTCAGCGATAAGCAGGAAGATAAACAGCAAATCGAATATTCTCAATTTATTCAGCAAGTTAATAGTGGCGAAGTATCCAATGTCAATATTGAAGGATCTGTTGTCAGCGGCTATCTGATTAAAGGTGAGCGCACCGATAAATCTGCCTTCTATACCAATGCGCCTTTGGATGACAACTTGGTTAAAACACTGTTGGACAACAAAGTACGCGTCAAAGTGACTCCGGAAGAAAAACCAAGCATGTTGGCCAGTCTGTTTTACAGCCTGTTGCCTGTTTTGTTGTTGATCGGTGCATGGTTCTACTTCATGCGCATGCAAAGCGGCGGTGGCGGTAAAGGCGGTGCATTCTCCTTTGGTAAGAGCCGTGCACGTTTGTTGGACAAAGATTCCAATAAAGTGACTTTTGCCGATGTTGCCGGTTGTGATGAGGCAAAAGAAGAAGTACAAGAAATCGTAGATTATTTGAAAGCCCCCAATCGTTATCAAAGCTTAGGCGGTCGTGTGCCGCGCGGTATTTTGTTGGCAGGCAGCCCCGGTACGGGTAAAACATTGCTGGCCAAAGCGATTGCCGGTGAGGCAGGTGTGCCATTCTTCAGTATTTCAGGTTCTGACTTTGTGGAAATGTTTGTCGGTGTCGGTGCGAGCCGTGTCCGCGATATGTTCGAGCAGGCCAAGAAAAACGCACCATGCATCATCTTTATTGATGAAATTGATGCGGTTGGCCGTCAGCGTGGTGCCGGTTTGGGCGGTGGCAATGATGAGCGTGAGCAAACATTGAACCAATTATTGGTTGAAATGGATGGTTTTGAAAGCAACCAAACAGTTATTGTGATCGCAGCAACCAACCGTCCTGATGTACTTGACCCTGCGTTGCAGCGTCCGGGCCGTT
>ERZ772997.351-NODE-351-length-15586-cov-2.70234_pt1 | contig 15586 bp, 12 predicted proteins | sample MGYA00511127_ERZ772997 | MGnify/ENA primary metagenome ERZ772997 (study PRJEB29015, sample SAMEA2738070) | human oral metagenome | biome: human oral; feature: human-associated habitat; material: saliva | place: China | collected 2215 ... | reverse complement strand
CATAACCAAGCTTCAAGTTATCAAGCATTGTGTAGTGTTTTAATAGAAGCATAATGAAATGTAAATTTGGTACTCTTTCTGCATAGTCAGATGAGTTTTTTGAGTTTTAATAGAAGCATAATGAAATGTAAATTAAAAATCAGAATCGGTACAGCGATAGAGGCTATAAGTTTTAATAGAAGCATAATGAAATGTAAATAGGTTGGCGTGCCTGAGATTGGCGTAGCTGAGGTCGGGTTTTAATAGAAGCATAATGAAATGTAAATTATTATAATATGTCCGCCAAATTGTAAGTTTAATCCGTTTTAATAGAAGCATAATGAAATGTAAATGTAACTATTGATGAGGTGTTCTCTGCACTTCATAAGGTTTTAATAGAAGCATAATGAAATGTAAATGTAATATAACGGGAATTTCCATTGATTTACAGGTGTAGTTTTAATAGAAGCATAATGAAATGTAAATATGCACCTGTGGCAAGTAAAAATACAATCAGCATAAGTTTTAATAGAAGCATAATGAAATGTAAATAGATGAATGAAACAGAGCGTGCTCAGTATTTAGATCAGGTTTTAATATAAGCATAATGAAATGTAAATCTCAGTCTTAAAGTCTCTAATCCATCTATTTCAGCAGTTTTAATAGAAGCATAATGAAATGTAAATATATTTGCCTCCATCATCAAGGGCACCAATTAAATCGTTTTAATAGAAGCATAATGAAAGGTAAATTAATCATAAACTATGTATTCATATTCCATGTTAAGAAGTTTTAATAGAAGCATAATGAAAGGTAAATTAAACAATGAAGCTGGAGGAATCGCAGTATTAACACGTTTTAATAGAAGCATAATGAAATGTAGATAAAGCCAGGTATCCTGCATAGGTCAGATTTATAATACTTTATAAGGTGGTAGAAAGGCATTTTTAGGGCGTTAATGATAAAAAAGATATCAGAATGTAATTAAGCAGAAAAAGAGTCTTAAAAATTCGAAATAGTTTTCTTGTTTGAATAAGTGAAACTCAATAGAGCTTGATGTCAAAAAAAGATATATCAAATATGGAAATTGGAAGATAGAATAAAAAATATATTATGCCACGCAAATTATTCCTATTGGTTGAAATTATTTTTTGAATATAATAAAATAAGTGCAAATAAATAGTGTGGGACACTATAAAAATTATTTGTAAATAAGGAAGTGGTGGTACGGCTATAGAAAGAAAACAATATTTAACGGAAGAATTAAGATCATTACGGGTATCCGAAGATGTGGCAAGTCATATTTGTTGTTTGAACTATACAAGAATTATATATTGAAAAATAATATAGTTGAAAATCAAATTATTGAAATGACTCTCAATGACATTGAAAATAGTTAGTATAGAGATTCGTTTAAACTCAATGAGTATATAAAAAGCAAAATAACTGATGATAAGAGGTATTATATTTTTATTGACGAGATACAATTTTCAAAGTCAGTGAAAAATCCATATATTGATGATGGGGATGAAAAGATTACTTTTGTTGATACTTTACTTTAGCTTATGAAACGGAAAAATCTTGATATTTATGTTACCGGAAGTAATTCCCAAATGCTTTCTAAAGATATTTTGACACAATTTATAGATAGGGGAAATGAGATCCATATTTATCCTTTATCATTTGCTGAAATGAGTAGCTGCTATGGGATAAAGATATAGCATGGGCAGATTATGTACTTTGTGGCGGAATGCCATTTGTACTTGAACTTGAAACCTTTGAAGAAAAAAGCAAGTATTTAAAAGGCCTATTTGAAGAAACATACATTAAAGATATTATAGATCGAAACCGGATAAAAAACAGGGAAGAAGTATTAGAAGTTTTACTGGATTTTGTATATTGGCAGTGGGATCACTTACAAATCCCCTTAGGTTATCAAACAGATTTGCTTCGGAAAAAAAGATAAGTATATCGAATAATACTATTTCGAAATATTTAACCTATTTTGAGGAAGCCTAGGTTTTGTATACGGCTAAAAGATATGACATTAAAGGTTCAAAATACTTTTCTACACCACTTAAATATTATTTTGCTGACATTGTACTTAGAAATGCAAGACTGAATTTTAGACAAGTGGAAGAAACACATATTATGGAAAATATTATTTATAACGACTTATTAAGAAGAGGATTTAATGTAGATGTAGGCGTTGTGGAATATTTTCCTAGTGTAGATGGAAAAACAACAAGAGTACAGTTAGAGGTTGATTTTGTTATTAACAGAGGAAATCTCAGATATTATATTCAATCAGCCTTCGCTATAAATAGCGAGGAGAAGAAAGAACAAGAAAGAAACTCTCTAAAACGAATTGACGATTCCTTTAAGAAAATCATTATAGTTAGAGAAAATATAGTGCCAAGATACGATGAGTATGGAATTTACTACATTGGAATCAGAGACTTTTTGTTAATGGATGATTTTCTTGAAGCATAGTCGATAACCTTTAAATATTCAGGGTGACAATTTGTGACCTTGAAAGAATGAAATGAAACGACTGGAAACTAAAAAATCTAGTTGTTTTTTAGTGCCTTGAATTGTCAAGTCAAGTAACCTATGAGGTTATTGTCCATTTTAACGAAAATGCAACAGAAACAATGTAAGACTGAAACCTATTATATAATTATTAATAAGCATTTTGATAATTCTAGAGGTGTTGATAAAAAGTGTAGTCTATGAGACAAATAACAAAGTTGTTGCAAAAAAAATCAGCATATATTGATAATTTGAAAGTTTGTGATACAATATGGTGCAGAGGTTAATAAAACCTTTGTTGGTGCAAATGAATTTGGAAAAAGTAAGAAGAAAGGGTGGCTGTGATAATTAATCTTTTGATTATCATATAGAATGGTATGAAAATTTTAAACAATTCTGTAGTAGAGTTTACTTTGGAACAAATAACATCAATGGTTCACTTTCAGGGAAAAGAAGATGGTGCGGGAATTAGAGCAAGTGATTTAAAACCGCGTTTTGATGCTTTTTTGCAGAGATACTGGTATGGTTATAAAATTGAGGATGAGAAAAAGGATATAAAAAAATATACTTTAAATAAAGAAACACAGAATAACAATAGTGAGAGTGGAAATCAACATGAAAGACAAAGAGAATCATTTGATTATAAAGTGAAAATTATTAATCATAAGAATGACCCTGTTAACTTGGATGATGGTAAAGAAGATAATGACGGGGCAGGAAAGTCTGTTTATGCCTCATATTATATAAAGAAGAGGTTAGGAAATGATTGTAAATTGAAATTTTATAATGATATAAAAATTGAATTTATTTCCCCTCACCAATATTTGAGGAAACAAATCAATTGTCTTTTTCCTATTTTTTTAGCAGTTAATGGTTTTGGTTTGGGAAATAATAAGGGGTATGGCTATTTTAAGCGAAAAGGTGATGATGAAAACAAACTGATAGAGAATATCAAAACATATCAATCTCTTGAAAATGAATATATAAGGCAAGAAGGCAAAAACAATAAGGAAAAAGGTGTAGGGATATATCAGTTTGAAAAAAAAATAAAAAAACGAGTTCAATTAGAAGAGATTGAGCGTTTTCATAAAATATTAAAGTCGGGATTAAATTCAAAGGAAAATGATGGTAAATATATCCCATCATTTATGTTAAAAGAGGCTAAAGTGCGAAAGGGAGTGACGAGAGAGAAGAAAGCTTTAAAATTGTTTTTGAAAAAAGAAAACTACGATATTTCATCACTTACAAGAAAAAGTGATATCAATAATAATGATAGCTTTGATAATTTAGAAAAAGAAAAAATTTATTATGTTAGAGGACTCTTGGGTTTGCCACTTTTTTACGAATTCCGGCAAGTTTCTGCTAAATTTAATATAAAAATAGAAGATGTGGACAGGTTTCCTTCTCCATTGAAATATATTCCAATTTCTGATGAAAAAGTAATTATTTTGGTAGATTATAGTAAGATTGAAGAATTTCGAAATAAAGTAAGCAATGTAGAATTTGTTTTAAAGGAAAAGAATAAAAAAGAAAAGAAACTTTGTTCTAAGTTGCCAAGCGAAGAAGAATATAGTATCCACCAATTGTTCAAGAAAGATGGGATAATTATGAATAATATTTCGGGTAAGGAATTTGATTATAGTATTATTTCTGATATAGAATGTGAAAGGTGACCTATGTATAATAAATATATTGGGATAACGATAGGACCAATTGTTAAAACTTTGATGTTGACGACAACTCCTGCTGGTTTGTGGGGAGCAAGCTATATTTTTTCTTATTATACGAAGAAACTGATTGAAAGTTTGAAGGAAGATTTAAATCTTTCAGATGAGTCCTTTTTGGTTCCTTCGATTAGCAAAGAGGTTGATGATATCATTGAAAGCTGCCCTTGGGCAGGATTATTTCATGATAGAATTATATTTCATGCAAATGAGTCTAAGATATTAACTAAAGTGAATGATTGTATTATAAAGGCGAAGAATAATTTAGCACGAAAAGTTTTAGATAGTAGTTTAGACTATAAAGAGAGTGATAGCAAAAGAAAAGAAGCGGAGGAGTATATTAAGGACTACTTGCAAGTTCAGGTAATTCAAAAAGATGTGGAAAAATGTGAAAACCCAATATTAGAGTTAAGTGGCTATCTAGATGTTTTAGAATTAGGGCAAAGCTATATCCCAAGAGAACATAAGAACTATGTATTAAATTTTTTAGAAAACAGAGATAGTTTGGAACAAAGAAAAGCTGGACCTGGATATCATCAATAGCAATAATCTTTTTTCCCTCTCTGTCAAAATGAAAACCCTGAAAAATGGCATTTTCTTGACAGAGAGGGAAAAAAGATTATTGCTATTGATGATATAGTAGGGAAAGATAAAGAAGATAGTGGTGCAAATACCCAAATTAAAAATTATTATGCTCTTGTAAAAGCAGATGGGGATAATTTAGGAAAAGTACTTAAGGAAATGAAGGGAGATAAGGTTTCAGAGTGCATTAAAAAATTTTCAGAAAAATGCTTTTTTTATGCTAAGTCAGCTTTTAAGGAAGTGGAAGAATATGGTGGAAAAATGATTTATGCAGGTGGAGATGATTTGTTATTTATTGCACCGGTGAAGAATCAGGAAAGGAGCATATTTCATCTAATTGCTGAGTTAAACGCTAAATTTAAAGAGAATTTTAAAAATTTCTCGTTCTATGAAGATGGAAAAGAAAGGAAAATGGGATTTTCAGCAGGGGTGATGATTTGTTATTATAAATATCCTTTGCAAGAAGCATTGAAAGGTGTTTTAAAGCAACTGGATCGTTCCAAGGGAATGGAACGGAAAAATACAGTTAGTATACATTTTGAAAAGCACTCGGGAACGCAGCGAGGAATTCAATTTAAAAATTTTTTTGAAGAAGGTGGGAAAAATAAAATTTATAAAAGCTTTTTGGATTTATTGGAGAAGTATAGTCGCCCAAAGCAAGATTGTCAGGCAAATGAAATTTTGGGATCAGTTGGAAAAAAATTGCAAGATTATCAAAAACTATTTGTTATTGCTTTAATACAAAATGGTGAAAATACTGTAAATGTTTTAAACGAAGTTGTTAAAAATCTCTTTGAAGAATATCCTAACATTTTTGATCAGGAGGCAGACGATATTCAAAAGTCTGGAGAAACAAGATATATTGAGGAAATTATTGAATTATTAAGAGAGGTTTATTGTGTAAACTTGTCTTTGTCGCATGAAAAAACGATAAAAGATAAAGAGAAGATTGCTATAAAAAGCTTGAAAGAGATAGAAGCGATAATAGGGTTGCTAAGTTTTTACAATGAAAAGGAGATAAGATAAATGACAATATATAAGGTCTTATTTCGTCCATTAGAAGAATATTTTTTTGGAAAAGATGGCTCTTTTAGTGCAGGTGTAGGAGATGCTGAATATTTTATAACTTCGCATTTATTTCCAAGTCAAACAACATTATTTGGCATAATGCGATATTTAAATTTAAGACATTTAAAGGATAGAGGAACATATTCGGAACAAGAAAAAGAGGAAAATGTAAAAGCAATAGGTAAAAAGAGTTTTTGTATGGAAACGGCAATCAAGCCGGAAAATGGAAATAAGGAACAAGATTTTGGTATAATAAAGGCGATAAGCGGTGTTTTCCTTCATGAACATGATTTACAAAATAAAGTTAGCCGTATTTACTTACCATTACCAAAGGATGCAAAAGAACAAGAGGATTCAAGGGGGTATGAATCAATCTTTACAGAAGGAGAGGATATTATCATAGATACCTTGTATGGTAAAAAAATAATACCAAAGGAATATGATGCAAAAAAGGGCTTGAGACATGGGTTCATTAGTACTGATGCCGGTATTACCGATACTGGAAAGCAGTTACATGGTGAACTGAAAATTATAGATTCACCATTTGAATATGTTTTAAAAACAGGTTTAAGAATTAACCAAAAGAAACAATTAGAAGGAAATAAAAAGATAGGATTAGATATGACTAAAGAGCCAATGAGCTCGTTGTTTAAAAAAGAGTATATACGATTGAAATCAGAAATGGGTCAAAGGGAGTATTCTTTTGGCATTTATATGAAAATTGAGGATAATAAAAAAGTTAAAACTTTAAATAGACTTAATCGTATTGTCGGGATGGGCTTAGGTAGTTCGCTGTTTAAGGTAGAAATCAAAGAAGTGCAGGGAGAAGAAAGTAATCGATTACACGATGACTTGGTTTTAAAAGTTGACAAGATTTTTGAAAACCATCCTCAAAAAGAAAAAATGGTGTATTGTATTTCGCCGTGTTATACTGAAAATCCGCAAAATCTTTTAGATAAATCACAATTTTCTTCCATAGAAATCATAGCAAATCGCCCCATGAGTAGCGGTAGTATTGATACAACATGGAGAAAAGAAGAAACTTTATATCGGATGCTGGATGCTGGAAGCGTTTTAGTTGCAGAAGATTTAAGTCAAGTTATAGAAACCTTTGATAAAAAAGGCTTACAACAGATAGGCTATAATCATTATTATATAGGAGGGAAAAAATGAAAGCGGAAATGCTAGGTGTAAAATGTATTACGAATTTACATATTGGAACAAGCGGGAGTGTTTATGGCGATATAAAAAGTGAAGTTGAAAAAGATGCAATTCTTGGAACACCGCTTATACCCTCTTCAGGTATAAAAGGTGCATTGAGAGATTTTTGGCAAATAAATAGAAAAGAAGATGTAATGGATATTTTTGGTTCAGATGCAGAAGAAAAAGCTGAGAATAAAAAAGGAAACTGCAAGTTTATAAGCGGGCAGCTCTTGTTTAGACCAATGCGAGTTTCCAGGGGAAGTTACGCATATTGTTTGGTAACTACACCTGAACTTATTGAAATTATGATGAATACAGTAGGATCTTTTCAAATTGACTTAAATGATATATATAAAACAAGTGTAGAAGATTTAAGAAAAGAATTTTATGAGATAAAGAAAGAATTGAATGAGTTTCAAGATGAAGTAACAGCAGGGATTGTTAACACAGAAAAATGTTCTATAGAAGAGGTGGAGGGCTATAAAATAAAAAAGTTTAAACCTGAAAATGGATTATATAAATTTTTATCAAAAATAAGTGCAGATATACCCGTTGTTATTATGAAAACACAGTTTTTTCAAATGATAGATTTACCTATCGTAGCAAGGAATTATCTGAAAGAGGGAAAAAGCAGTAACCTATGGTATGAAGAATTTGTACCTCATCAAAGTTATTTTTATTTCGTTTTACTGTGGGAAAAAAAGGAAATAAATATTTTCTTAAATTTTATTCAGGAAATTTGCAAACAGCCGGTTGCTTTTGGTGGTAATAATTCCGTAGGTTATGGTTATTGTAAAATTACTCCTATGGGTGAGATGAAGGAGAAGAACAATGGAAAATAAAAGGAAAATTGACGAATATATCCCTAAAGCAATAAATAGCCTGTCTAATAATAGAAAGATAGTGAAAGATGGAAAAATAGCGAGCGGATTTGCAGGTCAAATAGCCACTTTTTCGGTGGCAGTGTCAATGGGTAGCCTGTTGTCAGCAGTGGCATTTTTTAGCGAACAAAAGCAAGCGTCAGTTGAGCGTCAAGAGCTAATGAATGTGATATATGAGATCATAACGGGAGAAGTTTCAGGAATAAAAAGAGAAACTGATAATAAGGATCCAAAGCTATTATCTTATGTAAAGAAAAAATATGAAGAAACGAATAAAAATAAAATTTTAGAGTATAGAAGATTTCAAGAAGATATTTTAAATGCTGCAATTGCAGTCAAACTAGCAATCAATTTTTTCCACAAAATAGAAAAAGGCGAAAAAGAGGATAAGATGGATGAGTGATGATTGGAGAAAGAAATTAAAAGAAATGGGTAAACAATTAAAATCTTCCTGTAAAGAAAAACCGGCAAAAGTACGAAAGTCTAAATCAAATAACCCAAAAGACAGTAATAAAGAGCGGAAGGATGAGAGTATTGAAGAGAAAACACCAAATTTAGGATATAAGTTTCAAACACAGGATTATTATGTGCAGGAAACAGAAGTGAAAAAGGATGTCGAAACAATCATTAACTTTCAGATAAAGTCTGATATTAATGAAATGGTTAAAAAGCGTCAAGAAGAATTGTCAAGTTTAGTAATGAATGATGAGGTAATATCTAATACCTGTTCGTTTCAAGCAGAGGTTAATTATCCGGGATTAATTGTAGGAATGTCAAATCCTGTTATGTGTAGTTTGAAAAAGGATATGAGCCGAGGTAAAGACAATCAAAATGATGCTTTTAAAACAGGGTTTAGTTTTGATTATACAACAGGCTTACCTTGTATACCGGGATCTTCAATTAAAGGAATGTTAAGGGCATCTATCACTAAATATCAGAAAGATGTGATGGCTTGGCTGTGTAACAATATTGATATATCTAAGACTAAAGAAATATCCTTGAATAATCTAATAGATCAATTATTCGGTGATGATAACACGGCAGAGATGGTAAAATATTGCGATGAGAAACACTCTACAGTATTGGAAAGGGATGTTTTTTTGGATGCAATGATTGTCAGTGGAGATGAAAAAGGAAACATTCTGAAGTCTGACTATATTACACCACATCCATCGATGTTTAAAAATCCTAAACCGATTCATATTCTGGCTTTGAAACCGGGAGTAAAGCTTGAATTTTGTTTTTTATTAAGACCTGGGAATATTGCTGAAATCAGTAAAGAGAAAAGATTTGAGCTCTATAAAAACTTAATTCTCGAATTAGGTATTGGTGCAAAAACTAATACAGGTTATGGAAATCTTACAGAGTCTATGAGAAAGTAGAGGAAAAAATAATGGCAACGCAAGGCAAAGAAATACGACCATTTAGTTCCCATACTTTTTTGCTACCATTTGAAATCGCAGATGGTAATAAGGAAAGAAAACGGGATAGCAAAGACATAGTGAAAAAAATAAGGAGAATAATAGATGTTTCTGATCCGGGGGATTTGATAGATAGCAAAAAGATAGTGAAAAAAATAAGAGGTAATAGTAATTATTGGGCAGAAATCAAAAAACATAATATTGATTCGGTATTTGATGCAGTGATATTAAAAGAAAGTGAGAAAGAGAGACAAGAAAAAATTATTCAGGCTATTAAATACAATCAGGAACAATATTTTCATGAAAACGTAAAAAAGGCAATTCATAACTACGATGAAAGTAATATTGTTCATGAGTTTGTATTTAACTTTGATAAGACGAGTGAAAAGAGTTGTAGCATTAAATCCTTGGAAAAAGAATATATTATAAATGTTTCTAATATTCGGCTTAAGGTATTTAATACAGGAGTTTGTATATTAATTTTAGAAATGTATAATAATGACTATAGAAATCTTAAGAGTGTAAAAGAAATTAATGCCTTGGGTCGTCAGATTAGCCTGCCATATATTGCACAGGATAGCGGCAAGATATCCTGTGCACAAGAGATAACCTGGAATTTTTTGCATAATAAAACATATAGTTTTAAAGAAAAAAATGAAGGCTTCTGGAAATCTGATGAACCTGAGGAAGAAACATATACAATAGATCTCATTTCAAATATTATAATCGGCGAAGAGAAGGGAGACAATTATAAAGTAATTCCATCTGTAGATGATCGCATGTTTACTTGCTCCTTAATTCAAGACGATAAGGGATATATAGATGACATAGAAAGAGACGATAGGGCATCAAAAAGCTTATACGAGTATATATATATCGATAAAGACGGGAATTGTTCGGCTCCAACTTTTGAGTTTAGAAAGGATGTTCTTGATGCTTCGCTTTATCGTCGTTGGACGGAGTTTGGCACGCTTTATGGTGCTTCTCACACTTCGTTAGTGGCGATTAGCGGTGAAGGAGACGATTTGGAGACTATAGTAACTCGACCATTTTTAACACAATATGTGGAAATTGCCATTTTGGTTTTAGCCCAAAGAGCATCCATTCTTAGATTTCAAAAACAAATTATTAACGATATCAAAAAGAAGGATATTCGAAAACTTCAAGCGGAATATATAGACTACCGTAATCAGTTGCATTTTTTTGAAATAAGCCCACAAGAGCAGGGGATTGAGTTATATGAACTTATCAAAAAGCAACTGTATATTGAAAAGGAAGTAGAGGTGCTTGAAAAGAATTTGGGAACATTGTATGAGAAGGTGAATATAGATAATTCTTATATGTATTCTCGATTTGGAATAATTATAGGATTGTTTGCTATAGGGTCTTTTATCCTAGAGCTTTTCGGCTTTATATTTGGCACATAAGTTGGAACAGATTTTTTTGTACAGTTATGTGCACTAAAATGGAAAATTTTAGGTATGATTTTATTTTTTATAGTTTTGTTAATATTATTATATAAATTTGCTATAAAAAATTTTTTAAGTAGTGGTGACTGTTATTCTCTTGAAAATATCCATATCACTTTCTTTTCTACATCTTAAAATGCTACGGGAGATTTACCGTAGCATTTAATATTCTTACAGATAAAGCGATTGTAAGAAATTTTACTATTCCTTAAACCTTTTATCGGCAATCGGCTTCCAGTTCTGTGCATAGTCATGGCATTTACTGCACAGGTGTTCCACCGATTCGGCATCTGCGTAATTGGTGTTATGCGCATCAGCTTCATTAACTAGTCTTTCCAGTATTTCCGGGTTTTCAAGCATTGGGCACGGTCTTAAATGATTCTTATTAAACGGCTGACCCCGGTGATAAGCCATAAACAATGGACTTTGTAGTATTTCAAGGATAGAATTATCATGGATATTCGCATTGGAGTAGTGAATAAACACGCACGGCTCTGCATCTCCTGCCGAGTTGATATGAAAATAATTTTTTCCGCCGGCAATACATCCTTCAACATATTCTCCGTCATTTTGAAAATCCATAGGAAAGAATTCCAAATCGCACTCATCTGAGCGTATATAACGAATACGATCTATCATATATTCCCTTTGCTTGTGAGTTGGCAGTAATTCCACTTCGGCATTATTGCCAACAGGCATATAGTGAAAATAGAAACCGAACCTTGCACCTTTGTCGGCAATCATCTTTAAGAATTCATCGTTGGTAACGGCCTCAATGTTAGCTCTCGTGTAACAAATAGAAGTTCCGAATATAATTCCGTACTTCTTTAACATATCCATCGCCTTCATAACACCTTCATAGTGTCCATCGCCTCGTCTTGAATCATTGGTTGAAGGCGTTCCCTCAATAGAGAGTTGGAAAGTGATGTTTCCTAATCTGACGACTTCCTGACAGAACTTCTCATCTATCAATGAAGAGTTTGTATAAATTGAGAAATAACAATCATGATGTTTTTCGGCAAGTTGCAAAATTTCCTTTTTTCTCACCAAAGGCTCTCCACCTGTCATCATATAAAGATAAACGCCCAGCTCCTTACCCTCTGTTATTATTTTGTCCATATCTTCAAAGCTGAGGTTGTGTTTGTGCCCGTAAGTCCCGCTCCAGCAGCCTACACAGTGCATGTTGCAGGCATCAGTCGGGTCAAATAGGATAAGCCACGGAACATTACAGTGATATTTTTCTCGGTTTTCATTGATTAGTTTTGTTCCTCTTAAAAATGCTTCGTACCCGAGATTTAAAGCGGTCATCTTCAGAACATTGTGGTCACTTTCATCGATAACCCTGTTGATGAATTTCATCCAGCGATTATTCGGATCCTTAATTGCCTTTTTAAAATTTTCATAATCTTCATCAGTGAACTCGTCTCCATAAAATGTTTTAGCAATATCAACAATTTTTAAAAATTCTTTTTCTCTATCTTTTTCTAATCCATTTAACACTCTATCAATAATTCCACTCATGACTTTTCTTCCTACACTATGAGATATATTATTGAATACTGTCATTATAACCCCCTCCTTAAATTAATCGCTAAACATCTTATATAACCTATTCTACTCGTATTATTTTTAATGTCAAATTTAGCCAAGGTTTTTATTTTAAATTTAGCCTTGAAATTTTCCTTTCAGAACTACACAATTGTTTTAAAATGAAAAATTGATGTATAAATAATACATTAAATAGAGAAAAAATCCTGCTATAAATCAATCTTTAGACTGTAAAAATCCGGTCATCAATGAGAACTCAGATTATCGGTGCTCTTATATCGCTGTGTCTTAAAACAGTGGCTTAGATTGGTTGAATTTTTTAGATTGTCAGTACCATAATATGCTGAATCGGGAGGAGAAATATGAAAATTTATCAGTCAGTTGATCAAATTGTGGGACAAACGCCACTTCTTGAGCTTACCAATATAGAGAGAGAGTTAGGTTTAAAAGCACATATAATAGTAAAATTAGAGTTTTTAAATCCTGCCGGTTCTGTGAAAGACCGTGTTGCTAAGAAGATGCTGGATGATGCGGAAAAAAGCGGTAAATTGAATAAGAATTCTGTAATTATTGAACCCACATCTGGAAATACCGGAATCGGACTTGCCTCGGTTGCCGGTGCAAGGGGATATAAAGTTATAATTGTAATGCCGGATACGATGTCTGTTGAGCGAAGACAGATTATGAAGGCTTATGGTGCCAAAATAGTATTATCAGAAGGAAGCAAAGGAATGAAAGGTGCTATTGAAAAGGCGGAGGAGATTGCTGAAAATACACCGGACAGCTTTATTCCGGGGCAATTCACCAATCCGTCAAATCCAAGGGCACATTATGAAAGCACCGGACCGGAAATATATGAGGATACAGAGGGAAATGTGGACTATTTTATTTCCGGAATCGGAACCGGCGGTACAATATCAGGGACGGGGAAGTATTTAAAAGAAAAAAATCCTTCTGTAAAAATCATTGCAGTTGAACCCACAGGTTCGCCGATCCTTTCAGAGGGTAAAGCCGGACATCATGAAATTCAAGGTATTGGTGCAGGCTTTATCCCCGAAACCCTTAACACGGAGATTTGCGATGAGGTGCTTACCGTATCAGGTGAAGATGCCTTTAAATATGGAAAGTTAATAGGCAGATGTGAGGGTTTTCTGGTGGGAATCTCCTCCGGAGCTGCGTTAAAGGCTGCTGTGGATATTGCAGAACGCCCGGAAGCAGAGGGGAAGAATATAGTTGTTTTGTTTCCGGATACCGGTGATAGGTATCTATCTACGCCTTTATTTAATGAATAATGAAAACATTCGGCAGTAAATAAAAGTGAAATAGTTTCAAATTTAATTTACTTTTTAAAGAGTAGTTGACATATAGTAGGTTTGACCTTATAATGTTATTGACATATGTCAATAAAGGAGGGGTTATGGCAAGACCGAGGAAATGTAGAAGAATTTTGATGGAGCCGGAGTATTGTTGTTTTACTCCGGATGGAGAAGCCTCTGGAGATGATATTTTTCTTACTGTTGATGAATATGAAACTATCAGGTTAATTGACTTTGAGAGGAGTACTCAGGCTGAATGTGCCGAGAAGATGGGAGTTGCCAGAACTACGGTTACACAGATGTATGACAGGGCAAGATTTAAGGTTGCAGAATGTCTGGTTACAGGGAAAAGGCTGCATATTTCAGGCGGGGATTATGAGGTGATCTCAGAGAAGGACAGCACTATATGTAAGACGGGTATGAAATCCCAAGAATATAATATTACTGAAGGATTGAATAGAAAAGGAGAGAATCAAATGAGAGTGGCAGTTACTTATGATAACGGAAATGTTTTTCAGCATTTTGGTCATACAGAAAATTTTAAGGTTTATACTATTGAAGATGGAAAATGCATCAGTTCAGAAGTTGTAAGTACTAATGGACAGGGGCACGGTGCACTTGCAGCTGCACTTCAGAACCTTGAAGTGGAAACGATTATATGTGGAGGTATTGGCGGAGGAGCCATAAATGCCCTATCAGATGCAGGTATTGAAGTTTATGCAGGAAATAAAGGCGAGGCAGATGCGGTGTTGCAGTTGTATCTGGAAGGAAACCTGATTCAGAATACGCAGTCTAACTGTAATCACCATAGTCACGAAGAAGGGCACAGCTGTGGAGAACAGGGACACAGTCACGGAGAAAATCACAGTTGTGGCAAACAGGGACATAGTCATGGTGAAAATCACGGATGTAAGGGACACGGTCATAGCCACAGAGAAGGACATGGCTGCGGAAGTCAAGGTCATAGTCACGGGAGCCGCAGCAGTGAAGGGAAATGTCCGCACCGCAAAAATAAGTAAATATTTTATATGACAAAGAAAGCCAATCCTGAAGGAGTGACTTTCTTTTATTAGTATGACGGGCACGCCGTCAGTCTGTGGTGAAAGTCCACAATATTATATCTAAAGTGGATGTTTTCGATTTCAGGGGAGATACCTGCTGAAACTTACCTATCAGGCTGATTTATGGAAAAAGCTTCACATACCCCATTCAAAAAAGTTTGTCTTACTGCTCCACATACCTTTTTACTTTTCCGGTTGTAGTTTTAATCATTTCTTCATCAGTGACAGATATACGATGAATTCTTTTATAAGATGGAAGACTGTCAGACAGCTTATCAATGTCATTTTTTATAATGTGTTGAATCTTGTCACGATCCAAAGCTCCGAAATCTGACTTGAAATAATCTTTATCATATACGATCTTAGCACACAGTATGAGATCTTTTGCATCACCGTCTTTATGTCTGGGTTTACCGAAAACCAGACTTTCTTTTACATACGGAAGACCGGAAATCAAAGTTTCTACTTCTTCAGGGTAGATATTTTTGCCATTCTTCAAGACGATAACATTTTTAGCTCGTCCTCTTAGAAAAATAAAACCATCGCTGTCTATTTCCGCAAGATCTCCGGTGTGGAGCCAGTCGCCAACCAGAGCTTCCGAAGTTGCTTTCGGGTCTTCATAATAACCTGCCATAATATTGCTTCCTTTAGCTATAAGCTCACCTGTGCCGTAATCGTTTGAGTTGATAATCTTAAGGGAAACACCCGGCATGGCTTTGCCGATGGAACCGGCACGTCTCGTCTCGGGATTTTCGGCGGCTAAAACAGGCGAAGCCTCTGTCATTCCGTATCCCTGCACCAG
>ERZ772997.347-NODE-347-length-15774-cov-5.97532_pt1 | contig 15774 bp, 6 predicted proteins | sample MGYA00511127_ERZ772997 | MGnify/ENA primary metagenome ERZ772997 (study PRJEB29015, sample SAMEA2738070) | human oral metagenome | biome: human oral; feature: human-associated habitat; material: saliva | place: China | collected 2215 ... | reverse complement strand
TCTGTTGCTGCTTTTGCTTTCGCTTTTGCATCGTCCTTAGCTGCTGTTTTTTCTGCGTCAGTTAAGTCAGTTCGTGCATCGATTGCTTTTTCTTTCTCAGCTAATTCATCCGCAACTGCTTTCTTAGCTGCTTCTTTCGCTACTGGGTTTACAGCTTTAACGTCTGCTACACCTTTATCTTTTGCACCATTTACTGCTGTTTGTGCTGTTGCTGCTGCTTCTGGTGTTTCTGCGTTATCTGGCTGTGCATTAATAGCGTCTGTTGCTGCTTTGGCTTTCGCTTTTGCATCTTCCTTAGCTGCTGCTTTTTCTGCGTCAGTTAAGTCCGTACGTGCATCGATTGCTTTTTCTTTCTCAGCTAATTCATCCGCAACTGCTTTCTTAGCTGCTTCTTTAGCTACTGGATTTACTTTCGCAATTTCGCCAGTACCAGCAGTTTTAGCTGCATCTACTGCATCGTTTGTTGTTGCAGAGTCGATAGCTTTAGTTGCTTCTGCTGCTGCCGTATTATTTTTCGCAATTGCTGCGTCTTTTTCTGCTTGTGTTAGATTTGGATTTGCTTTAATAGCGTCTTCTTTCGCTTTACGAGCTGCTTCAACATCTGCTTTTGCTGCATCTTTTTTCGCTACTACTGGGTTATCTGCTGCGATTGCAGTTGTACCAGCTTCTTTAGCTTTGTCCAATGCATCTTTTGTTGTAACTTCAGGTTTCGCTATTTCATCAAGAGCTTTTTTCTTATCAGCATTTACTTTATCGATTGCTGCTTGTTTCTCGTCATCAGTAGCATTTGGAGTATTATTGATGGCAGCAATTTGGGCTTCTGCTGCTTTTTCTACTGCCTCAATAGCTGGTTGTTTGTCTAAAGTTACAAATTCTGATAATGGTTTTTTATCTGTAGATCCATCTGTATATGTTACAACAAGATTTCCATCAGCATCTTTTTCTACTGATTTAATCTTAGTCTTAGCATCTGCAGCATCTACAGTTTTACCTTTTTTGTCAGCTAAGTTAGCATCATCGTTGTTATTAGAGTACTCAATTTGTAGTTTTTCTTTGATTTTATCTAATTCTGCTTCTGTAACGTTAGCTGGGTCTGCTACAGCAACTTTTTCAGTTGGAGCTGCGATGTCATATTTAGATGTTTGATTTTTAACGATGAATTGAACATATCCTGGTGTCTGAGTTGCATTTGGATTTTGATCTAATGCATTAAAATCTGTATTTGATGGTGCATTATCATTGTCATTAGCAACAACAAAACTTGTCCAATAATTTGGAGCTTTAAGAGTTGTGACACCAGTCATCTTGATAGTTGCTGTTCTCTTATCGTCAGATACTGTTCCTTCGCCATTTGTAACTACATCGTTATCAATCTTACCTGTTGTAAATCCATAACTTGCAGTGTTATCATTTCCAATACCACCTGGTCCACGTAGGTACAAATCTTTAACTTCTGCATCATCTGAAGCCTTGAATGTTAGGTCAGTATTCTCACCAGTGTAGACATAGATTTGTTTCTTATCTGGGTTTGAGTATGGAAGTTCTACTGTTGGAGCTGGGTTTGTACGTGCAAAGTCAGTTAATGGTAATGTATCTGTAGATCCATCTTTATACGTTACCACCATATTGTTAGCTACTTTTTCAACAGATTTAATCTTAGCTTCTTTATCGTCAACATTTTGACCTTGTTTCCCAACTAAGTTAGCATCTGCATTCTTTTTAGAATAGTGAAGTTTGATATTGGCATTGTTTTCACCAACTATTTTCTTAAACTCTGCATCTGTTACGTTATTAGCATCAGCTACTGGTACTTTAGCCGCTTCGTTTTCAGGTGTTGTAACATCATATTTTTGAGTTTGTGGCTTCAGCATGACACGGAAAGCACCTGGGTCAGTTGCAGTTGAAGAACCTACAGCTCTATTCTCGATAAGTGCGCCATCAGCATCAGTTGCAGTAGCATAACGCCATCCTAAAGCTACTCCTGGTGGGTTTTCTCCTCTAGTCGCTGCATCTAGATTTGCTTGTGTAAATGTCCCTTCTGGTGCTGGTGTACCTGAGTAAGTGATTACCGCTGGATTTGCATCTGTTGCTGGTGTTTCAGCAGTAATAGTATTCGCTGTATATCCGTATTGAGTACTAATTTTATTTGTTGCACCTGGAACTTCATCGAATGCTTTGTTACCACCTTGTTTTACAGTAGCACTTGTAATTTTTCCGCTATCATCTTTGAATTTGATATCGAATGAGTTTTCTTCTCCACCATACACATAGACTTCTTTATTAGCTTTATCTGAATATGGAATTTCTACTGTTGGTGCTGCGTTTGTACGTGCAAAGTCAGTTAATGGTAATGTATCTGTAGATCCATCTTTATACGTTACCACCATATTGTTAGCTACTTTTTCAACAGATTTAATCTTAGCTTCTTTATCGTCAACATTTTGACCTTGTTTCCCAACTAAGTTAGCATCTGCATTCTTTTTAGAATAGTGAAGTTTGATATTGGCATTGTTTTCACCAACTATTTTCTTAAACTCTGCATCTGTTACGTTATTAGCATCAGCTACTGGTACTTTAGTCGCTTCGTTTTCAGGTGTTGTAACATCATATTTTTGAGTTTGCGGCTTAAGCATTACACGGAAGGCACCTGGGTCAGTTGCATTTGTTGCTCTCCCTGTAATTTCTCCTCCATCAGCATCTGCAACTCGTAGGAAACGCCATCCTAAAGCTACTCCTGGAGGATTTTCTCCTCTAGTAGCTGCATCTAGATTTGCTTGTGTAAATGTCCCTTCTGGTGCTGGTGTACCTGAGTAAGTGATTACCGCTGGTGATGCTTCTGTTGCTGGTGTTTCAGCAGTAATAGTATTCGCTGTATATCCATATTGAGTACTAATTTTATTTGTTGCACCTGGAACTTCAGCAAAAGCTTTGTTACCACCTTGGTTTACAGTAGCACTTGTAATTTTTCCGCTATCATCTTTGATTTTAATATCAAATGAGTTTTCTTCTGCACCGTAAACATAAATTTCTTTAGCCGCTGCATCAGAGAAAGGAAATTCCGCTGTTGGGGCTTGGTTTTCTCTTACGATTACTTTTCTAGTAATAGTATTCGCAGAGTCTTTACCTTGACTATCTACCGCTTTAAGAACTAATGTGTACTCACCTGCTGTTGCAGTACTAAATGTTGTCGCAGCAGTTCCATTAACTGATACTAATTTAGCTTTTACTGGCTCACCAACTGTAAGTTGTGCATCATCTTCTTTGTCTGCTACAGTTGCTAAAGTTGCAATATCAAATGCTGCACCTCTTCTTACAACTACATCGCTTCCATTATCTGTTGCTGCAATTGTAGGTGCTTCATTAGTTGCAGTTAATGTTGGACGTTTAGCTTCTGCTGCTTCTGTTGTTCCAGGTTGAGCTCCTCCTGCTGCACTGTAACCAGATTGCGCTTGCAAGTTAATTCCGTTAGCACCTTCTTTAATTACATTTTGAAGGAATGTTAATTTTACTGTATGGAAGATAGGATCATCTTGAGTATCTGCCATAGCTGCAGTTACTGTTGATGTATCTTGAGATTGCGGATTATTTCCTCCATTCATAACAATTTGACGATCCCAAGAATCTGTGAATCCTACCCATAAGTTATCCGCGTCTTTCGGAACTTTTACAAGTACTTCTTTTTGACCTGCAACTACTGTATCGTTAACAAATTTTGGACGGCCAAGATAAACTCGTGTATCATCGTTTAATTTATTATTTTCACCTTTGTATTGAACAGTAATCTTAGTTTCATCTTCAGCTTTATTAAATGGGTCTCTACCAGATTTTAATGGTGCTTCTAAATTCACAGTCCATTTTCCATTAGTTACTACTGTTTCATAAGTTTTTGTAGCTCCTCCTGGAGTTGCGACTGTCACTACTACAGTTTTACCGTTAGTTCCAGCCCCTGATAAAGTAGAATCTGAAGATGTTACACCACGGCGATGTGTATATGATGCATCTCTATAATCTACTGTATCTGTAACTTGAGGAGCTCCTGAATCATTTCTTCTAAAATCTGAACCTTCTTCGGCATTTACAGAAATAGCATGTGAATTAGCTGCGTTTGGTTCAGTGTTGTCTGCTTTTTGACCTACAGTTGCTTTACCCTCAGTTGTATCTACTGCTGGAGTTTCTTTTTTCTCTACAGGTTTGTTTTTTAATTTAGAGTTAGCTGTAGTGACAAGTTTGCTGTAAGCTTTTTTTAGTTCAGCTTGAGTAGTTGCATTCGCTAATGTAGCTTTTGCAGCTTCTAAGTCAGCTTTTAATACTGCAACACTTTCTTCTGTTTTGTTATCGTAAGAACCGTTAGAAAGTTTTGTCTCAATTTCTGAAATTAAATTTGTCAACTCTGACTTGTCCAAAGTTGGAGTTATTGCTTCTACTGGTTTAGCAGTAGCCTCTTCCGAAGTTGGTTTGTCTTCAGTGGCTTGCGCTGGAGCTTCTACAGATGGTGTAGGTGTATCTTGTTTGCTTAGCTCATTAGCTGATACAGCTCCATTACCTAAGAACATGAAAAGAGCAGCGACTGCTACACTAGCCGCTCCAAAGCTATATTTACGAATCGAATAACGCGTGACCTTTTCACGGTGCAAACGTTCAACACGACTCATAGGATTTTTGTGTTCCATTTTATTCTCCTTTTGGAATTAGTTGATTTAGCTTCTACATAACAAAATTTATTACTTAAAACGAATAAGCAATATTCTCTTATGCATGCAGAAACCTACACTCGTATTTTACCCTATTTTCAATATATATGCAAACTTTTTGACTTCAAATTTTTGCAAAAAAAAAAAAAGTTTTGGGAAAGTAAGGAATTTTCGGACAATTTGAATTTGCATTTTTTTACGCCTAAATATATATTTAATCGTTATATTATACTATTGTATTTTTGTTCGATTTATACATAATTGCAGAAAATGTTACATGTATATAATTAGAATTCGAGTAAGTTTAAAAACAAGCATTGACTATTAGCCCAAAATAAAACATGCTATCTAATTTGATAACATGTCCCCATTCTCATTATAGTAAAGCCTCAAACTCAGCAACAGTCATGCCCAATTGCTCACTTGCAACCTCGGAAGTCAGAAGACCTTGATGGACTAGATTTAGTAAACCTACTTTCAATCCCTCTTCGATACCCTCAGCTCGTCCTTGTTCAAGACCTTCTGCACGACCACGTTCTAACCCTTTTTCTTCAGCTTGTTCCAAGGCATAGTCCTGTGCTAACAAAGCTTGTTCTTCACGCATCCGTAGTTGACTAAACATTTTTCTGTCCTCCTCGGACCAGCTCTTGTAGTCCAGCAGTTGATCTGCCTGGCTGATGGCTCGCTCTGGTTCTTGGGTAAAGGGTTTGTTCCCGAAAAACTCCAACCATGGTTTGCGAATGCTATCTTTGCTGGTTTCTCTATATTTTTTTAATTCCAAGAATGCCATCTTGACTAGATGGTTTTCTTGTCCATTAGTTGTGATGGTTAAGACTTCACCTGTCGTGTCCTCGCGCATACTAAAGCTATGAAAAGCCAAATCATCTGAGAAGTAATTACTATCTACGATAGCAATAGCATATACTGGTGCGATGTGTTTATAACTCTGATGGGTATCACCTTCTTGTTGGCGAACTTTTTCAAGATTTTGATTGACCTGACTGCACAAATAAGCCCATAGGCGATTGATGAAAAAATTCTGATGATGAACTTGAATCTCAATGATTACTTGGGTTCCATTGTCCAACTCCGCTAAAACATCTATACTGGTATAGAAATCCTGAGCCGAGTACGGCAGGGAATGCAAGACGTGAATATTGCTTCCCTCCAAAATGGTCACATTTTTGGCTGGTAAATCCAACATATCGCGGATAAATTGACAAGTGATTTCTGGATTGCTAAAGATTTTCTTAGCTACCAAATCATTGGTCGGGCTGATGCCCGGATGTCTTAAAGTCATCCATTTCCTCCTCTTATTATATCACAGTTTTAAATCTAATTTTACTAGATTCGATGGTTCTATCTATTTATTCGGAAAGGAAATGAATTGTGAAGATATTTTATCTCGTTTCAACTAAAATATGAGCTTGATCAATCAGCTGTCCATCAACAGTCAGATTCAGATAGAAATCCAAGGTCTTATCAGCAGCAAAATACAGGGTTGGTAGGCACAAATCTTTTTTGCTTTCCCCAGCTTGAAACGCAAGGACTTGAATCTCGTCCTGATAGGCGACACCATGCACACCAGTCCCCGGTTGAATCGAAATCTTAGCTTCCAAAGGAGTATGACTTTCGCTACGTTCAATCCTAAAATGAAGAGTCTCTCCCTTTGCTACAGCTAGACTTTTTTCTGCAAATGCTAGTCCCTGAACAACTTCTTGTTTTGATAAGCTAGGAGTTTTATAGAGGGCAATCTTGGTCAATACAGGCATAGATTGTGCCTCTGTAATGATCACGCGCACCTTCTGTGCCTCTACTAGCGGCCCTCGCAGGAGGCGCTTATGACCAACTGTAAAGCCCATGCCAAATTCCTGCCAGACACCATCTACCTCTACTTGCACATGAAAAGTAGCGATTCGTTGCCCTAGCTTCAAATCTTCTCTTAACTCAATGACATCAAAAGTTTTAGGTGACCCTAAGTCGAGTTCTAAATGAATTGGCAAGTCTGCATCGCTTGCCCAAGAGCTGGTCTCAAAGCCGTCTGTCAGATGGTGACAGGCAAAGTCTGCGGAGAGAGTAGGACCAGATACCGCAGCTCCCAGAGCCAAATCTTCTTTATAGAGCTCATTGCGATAGGTCGCAAATTCATAGAGGCGTTCAACATCCTTTGCATCAAAAAGCCCATCTTGATTCGGCGGAATATTGAGTAGGAGTGGAGTTCCTCTCCCAACCGAATGAAAGTAGATTTCAACCAACTCCTCGAGAGACTTAGGATCCTGATCCTCATGGTAGAACCAGCCCGGCCGGATGGAAACATCTGCCTCACCAATTGAAAAAATCGTACCCGAAGAATCTCCGTGCTGAAGATAGTCCAGCTCTGCTTCTGTTCCTAGTTTGTCAGGATTCACCTTTTGCCACAGTGGATCACCTGCATACCCTCGTTCATTGCCAATCCAGCGAATACTGGTGCCTTCCGTTGAAAAAATCAAGCAATCGCCCTGCAGTTCACGAATGGTTTCAAACCATTTTTCAAATTCATAATTGACCTTTTGAGCCCCTTCTCCTCTGGCACCATCCATCCAGACCTCAGCAAATTTCCCTCCATTTCCATAGGCAGAATTTGATAAGATTTCCTCCAGCTGTGCCAGATAATAGGCATTATAGTCCGCTTCTCGGTCCACATGATAGAGAGGACTGTGGGCATCCCAGGGTGATAGGTAGACCCCCATATCCATATCAAATTCTGTAGCAGCTTGGGATACTTCAAAAAGCAAGTCCCCCTCTCCATTCCTCCAAGGACTGGCCTTAACCGAATAATCTGTGTGAGCTGTCGGATAAAGGACAAAGCCATCGTGATGCTTGACCACCAAAATTAACTTTTTAAAGCCCGTTTCCTTGAGCATGCGAACCCACTCACGCGCGTCTAACTGTGTCGGGTTAAAGCGTTCAGGATCCTCCTGACCTGTCCCCCATTCCTGATCATAAAAGGTATTGGGTCCAAAATGGATAAAGGCTGCTAATTCATCCTCTAAATACGCTAGTTGGGCCTGACTAGGCAAGGGGCCATGCGGTTTTACTTCTCTTACCATACTACTTCCTATCTACATTTTTCTTTACTTTTTTAGCATGTACTTGCAATTCTGTTAACGCCAGTGGGTTTACCAAGTTTTCAAATCGAAGACGAAGAGCATAGGTTTCCACCTTGTCAAATTCAAAACGAAGCTCTTCAGACTTGTCGCTTGAAACTTTTCGGATAGCTGATACAGGGCGCCAATTCTCCTCTTGCTTGAGCAGGGAATCCTTATCCAAATGATTTGGAGTCCGAGGCAATGCAGGCTCATTCCCTATATAATAATCAATAAAGCTAGGCTCCGCCGCCACGTAGTCTTGATTTTCAACATAATACAAAGTCACATTATCCACAAATCGCGGTTTTAAAATCCCTGCATCTCCAAAAAGAATGCCTACGCTGGCTTTCTCTGACTTAGCAATCCAAGTATTGGCTGTCGATTTCTTCCGAGCAATGACCTTGTCATTGAGATATGAGGCTGGGTGATTCGGTTCTGAGTGAGAAGCAAAGACCAGAGGCAGATTGGACCCTGTCCATTGATTGGAAATGACTTCCCCATCTACACTTGCATCTGTCACATGAATGGTGACTGTTGCTGGCAACTCACAGCCCGCTACCTGCCCTGTGAGCACACTTTCTCCTACCTGAGTATAGACTTGAGGTTCGAGTTCATCCCAAGTCACCTTGGCCGTATCTCGTCTGCCATCTGATAAGACTAACTTAACTCGATCAGGTAAGTGTGGAGCTTCCTTGACAAGTGTCCAAACCCTTTCAGACTCAAGAGCGCAAATCCCTTGGACACAAACCTGAGCAGAAGCCTTTAAATCCAGACCCTCTAGCTGACCAGATACCGTAAACTCATGAAATCTTGCCAAATCTTCTTCGGATATTGCCTCCCAAACAACCTTGACTCGTTTTGCCCCACCTGACTCATAGTCCACCAAAACTGAAGATGACAACTGTGGATAAGTACCCTTATCTGTATACAAGCGAAGAGGTCGTACAGAAACTGCCTGCCCTAGTGAGGTATTTTCTGCAACTTGCAAATGCATTTGATAGGTCTTCCCTTGATAAATAGCACTGATAACTAAGTCGCCTGCAGACAAGCAATGAAGCACTCCCTGATTGATAATGGCGTGGGCACTACCACTCGTCTCCCAAATCACTTCACTATTCCCCACCTTGTTCACAGGGTTATCCACAGTTTGTGGATAAAGTCCAATAGCTGGGGAATCCCCTTCTTGTAATCCTGCCTTCTTGTCCACTCGAATCTCAAACAAGCGCTGATTTCTCACTAATTGGGCATCCAAAGCTTCTCCCACTAAGAGATCGAAACTTGCTGGCTCTAGCCCTCTAGCACTAGCTTTTACTCTAACTAGACCTGCCTGCTCCAAGCTCTGAACTAAGAGGACACCTCTGCCATGAAAGGCTTTCCTCTTAAAACGACCATTTTTCTGAGCCTTGTAACGTTCACGACTAGCCTGCCTGCCATTATCCACACCCACAATGCGAGCAGGGCCCTCAATTTTAAAATGAATCTGATTGGAAGCACTCGGCCCCCAATTTCCATCCTTATCCAATACATCAAAATAGAGATAGAGGAGGTCTTGCCCATCTGGCTCCAGTTGTGTTTTCTCGGCATGTAACCCGATTTTGGCTGCCTTACCTGCAGTCACCACCCTATCTTCTGCTACAATCTGACCTTGATGGTCATAGGCCACAGCATGCAATTCTCCTGGTTGATAAACCAAACGCCATTCGAGATAGAGTTGGGCAGAATTTTCTCCCTCTTGGTATTTTCTACCATCTGAAGTCCATTTTTCCTGAAAAGTCTTCCTACCTTGGGATTTTCCATTGAGAAATAGCTCTACAGAACGGGCATTTGAATACACTCTAACAGGGATATCCCCATACTTATCCACAACTTGTTGATAACTCTTGTGAATTTCCCAATTCCAGTGGGGCAGGATATGAACCATGGGATACTGATCTAGGTCCAACCACTGACTTTGATAGAGATAATAGTCATTTTTAGGAATCCCTGCTGTGTCCACTATCCCAAAATAGGAACTCTTGACAGGCGTGCCATTTTGATTGTGCCAAGGAGTCGGCTCACCAATATAGTCCACTCCTGTCCAGATAAACTGACCTGCATAGTCTAGCCGATTTCTATCTGCTATCCAAGAAGCCGTCGCTGTCTTCCCCCAAGGAACTCGATCATTGCCATAGTCTGACTGTTCAAAATTCCGCACGCGGCGATTATCCCCAACCCATTCCTTATCTGGGCGAAAATAGCTATCACGCGTCCGTGTAGCCGATGAGGTTTCAGACCCATAAAGTCGCCACTTGGGATATCTTTTGTGAATCCCATCAATATTGTCTTCCGAGTAATTCAAGCCCACCACATCCAGCAAATCAGCAATCTTTTCATGACCTCCAGCCCCATCTCCAAAGCGGAACTGATCCATTCCCATGGTCACAAAACGGCTATCATCAACCTCCTTGACTCTTTCTAGCAAGCGCTGGATAGTCTTCAATGAATGAGCATCTCCATTTGCTTCACTAACTTCATTTCCTAAGGACCACATAAAAATCGCTGGATTGTTCTTGCCACGCTCAATCATGATTCGCAAATCATAATCTGACCAGAAATCGTCTGCTTTCGCTTCTGGATGAGTCGCTTCTTCCTCAAAAAAGCGACCATAATCATATTCTTTCTTGCCTCCATACCAGGTATCAAAGGCTTCTTCTTGGATGAGTAAGCCCATTTTGGCAGCCACATCCAGCAAGATACTACTAGCTGGATTATGGGTGATTCGAATAGCATTGACGCCCATTTCCTTCATCTGGCGCAAGCGTCTCTCGGCAGCTGACCTGTTTTCCACAGCTCCCAGCGCTCCGTAGTCATGGTGCAGACAAACCCCATGAATCTTCAACCAGCGACCATTTAGAAAGAAGCCCTTATCCGCTTGCCAATCCATATAGCGGTAACCAAAAGTCTCCTCTTCTTCATCAACCAAAATGCCATTTTTGTAAAGGCGAGTCTTCAATTGGTAAAGGTGAGGATGATTAATATCCCAAAGCAAGGGTTGGAAAATTGATATGGCTTGTTGGAAATGATGTTTGTCCCCAGCTTCAATCACTACAGAGTCTGTCGCCTGCCAGTCTGACAGCTGTTGTCCATCATACCAGATACTCTGCTCCAAATACACCGACACGGACTGAGGTCCGTCATTTGAAACCTTAATTTCAAGCTGAGTTTCCACCCATCCATCTCTTTGTTCCTTTAGCTTGGGACTTTCTATCTTAATCCCATATAAATCCAGATGCACCGAATCTGTAATCAATAATTTTACTTCTCGGTAAATACCGCTACCAGAGTACCAACGACTGCTAGGTTGCTTATTTTCCACAAAAACCGCAAGCTGGTTGGCCGTCCCATCATTTCTTAGATAAGGTGTGATATCATAAGAAAAGGGTGTGTAGCCATTGGGATAATAGCCCAGCACTTGCCCGTTGATATAGACTTGGGCATTCATGTAAACTCCGTCAAAGCACAAACGCACCGATACAAGACTGGCATCTTCTTCCAAGTAAAACTGTGTCTGATACCAGGCTTGACCACCATTTAACTGACCACCCTCATTTTGCGCTGGCGAATACTGGTCAAAATCATTGTAAATACTCCAGTCATGTGGCACTTGAATAGCCTGCCAATTTTCCCTATGAAAATCTGGCGCCAAGGCCTCTTCTTTCCCCACCTCTTGACTAAAAAACCAGTGATTTCGCAAAACTTCCTCTCTTCTCATACAGGCATTCCTCTTTAAACAACTCGATTTACTTGACTATAGCACAAAACAAAAGCGCTTTCAAGACTTCCTCCATCACTCCCTAAATCCTCAGAAAAGATTCTATAATTTGTGGAGGAGGATTTATTCCTCAAAGCTACAAGGGTAATACAAAAAGAGCCTGACTCCAGGCTCTTTTTGTATTATTTCTTCTCAGCACGGAGGGCTGACAAGATTTGTGTACGGATATCATCCACACCATTTGGCGTATTTGGTAAAAAGATAGTTTGATTTCCTTTAGAGGCAAAGGTATTCAAGGTATCCAAATACTGGTTGGTCAAGAGGATGGACATGATTTGTTCTTCTGTCATGCCAACATTGGCTTCCTTGAGTTCTGTGATAGACTCTGCCAATCCATCCACAATGGCTTTACGTTGTTGGGCAATCCCCACACCATGAAGGCGATCCTTTTCTGCTTCGGCTTCAGCTGCAGTGACGATTTTAATCTTGTCAGCTTCTGCCAATTCTTGCGCTGCGACCCGCTTACGTTGCGCCGCATTGATTTCATTCATGGATTGCTTAACTTCTGCATCTGGTTCCACCTTAGTAATCAAGGTTTTCACGATAATGTAGCCGTAAGTAGTCATTTCTTCTGCTACTTGGTGTTGAACTTCAAGAGCAATCTCGTCTTTTTTCTCAAACAATTCATCCAAGGTTAATTTTGGAACAGAAGAGCGAAGGGCGTCTTCGATATAAGATTTAATCTGAGATTCAGGACGCATGAGTTTATAGTAGGCATCTGTCACGCTCTGCTCATTGACACGGTACTGAGTCGCCACATTCATCATAACGAACACATTGTCCTTGGTCTTAGTCTCAACCACAATATCGCTTTGCAATAAGCGCAACTGAATCCGCGCTGCAATCGAGTCAATCCCAAAAGGCAAGCGAATGTGAATACCGCTATTGGCAACCTTTTGGTATTTCCCAAAGCGTTCAATAATCGCCACCGACTGCTGACGAACCACATAAACTGTACTCAGTGTGACTATCACCAATAGGAGCACACAAACCACCACAAAAATCATCAAAAATGTTGCCATTATTGCGACCTCCATCATTATTTTTTTCCTGTATTATAGCACATTTAAAGAAGGTTGTGCAGTTTTTACTGCGATTTTTCCTGAAATGTCAATAATTAGAGGTGAAACTACATTTCAAGTTAGTAATCGCTTTTTTTATTACATTAACTTCTATAGAATCTACATCAATAGTCAGGGAATAACTTGCCTTAACTTTTCCCTCGTGCTATACTAGTGATTGAAATTAATAAATAGGAGATATTTCATGAAAACAGCAAAAACTACTGTTACAATCCTTTCTGCACTTGCTTCTGTCGTCTTATTGGCTAGTTGTGCAACAAAGTCCACAGAAACACAGGCAAGCAATAATAGCTCATCTGACAATCAAATTACAATGACATATGACCAACTACGGTCAAGAGAAAACACTATGTCAACTCTTTGGTATCAAAAATCAGCTGAAACTAAAGCTTTATACATACAGGGTTATAACGTTGCAACAAATCACCTAAAGGAATTGCTCAAAACAGAATCAGACAAACCTTACTCTATCGTTTTAGACTTGGATGAAACTGTCCTAGATAATAGCCCTTATCAAGTACAAAATGTCAAAGATGGTACAGCATTCACACCCGAAAATTGGGATGTTTGGGTTCAAAAAGCTTCAGCAAAAGCCGTCCCAGGTGCCAAGGATTTTCTTCAGTTTGCTGATCAAAACGGTGTCCAAATCTACTATATTTCTGACCGCTCAGCTAATCAAGTAGATGCTACTATTAAAAATCTTGAAAGTGAAGGAATTCCTGTTCAAGGACGTGATCATCTCATGTTCTTAGAAAGCGGTGTAAAATCCAAAGAAGGTCGTCGCCAAAAAGTTCAAGAAAAAACAAACCTTATCTTATTATTTGGTGATAATCTCGTAGACTTTGCAGATTTTTCTAAGACTTCTGAATCTGACCGTGATAAACAACTTGAAGAATTGCAAAAAGAATTCGGTGAAAAATTCATCATCTTCCCAAATCCAATGTACGGATCATGGGAATCAGCTGTATACGGTGGTAACAAACTAGATGCTAAAGGTCAAGTAGAAGAACGCCAAAAAGCCTTGCAAGGTTTTGATAAATAAAACAAATAAGCTGATTCTACATAAAATTAGGCTAACTTACAATCTTCAAAAAGTGGATAGGAAGGAATTCTGATAATCAGAAAACTTTCTTATCCACTTTTATAATTGATATAACATCAAGCTTTTATACATCTGATACTATACGTTTTTTGATTTTAAAGACTTTTTGCCTATCCCCTATATTTCAAGAATTAATCAATGTTGATGATCTAAATTTAATGTGATATACTATTTTTGTCATCGGTTACCGATTACGTTCCTTACGGTTCGTGAGAGGAGGTGAAACTAATGAACCTTGCCCCAGAGCTCGTTCTTACTATTGTAGCGGACGTCATAGCAGGAATTATCTTGTATTTCGTCTGCAAATGGCTAGATGGTAAGAAGTAGACCGAATGACTAGTCTATCAACACCCGTTAAATCGCTAAGATACGTCAAAAAATCCCTTAACTACTGCAATAGTTAAGGGATTTGGTGTTCTAATGAACCTTGCCCGATAAAATTATTCTAACATACAGGTCCAGATATTTCAAGAGTTTTATTTATTTTTTACAGTTCTGAAAGTTCTATAGTAAATTGAAATAAGATATGAACAAATCGATTAGGAAAGTTAAATTAATTTCTAGAAATGTTTTAGTAGTTGCAGTGTACTATTCTAGTTTCAATCTACTATATAATGAAGTTACCATCTAGTACCAAAAAACCGACTAGCTCCTATGAACTAGTCGGTTTCTCATCAATGTGCCAACATTTCTTGGGCGATTTCTTGGCCAGATAGGTTATCTGGGTAGTAGGTTGGCCAGTTATCCATTTCTTCAAAGAGGGCTTCTTGGCTTGTGCCTCCAAAGAAGATATGGAAATGTTCTGCCTTAACTGGGGCGATATTGTGGTCACTAAACTGAACATACTTGAACTGTCCAGCATCCGCATCGGTCGCTTCAAAGAGGAAGCGCACGCCACGATTGCCTTTCTTATAAGTCAAGATTTTCTTACCAACATACTTGTAAGTATATTTCTTACTTTGTCCACCTTGAACAAATTCCATAGTGTTATCAGTGATATTAATCTTAGTCACATCTGTCTGATAGCCTTTTGTATAGTAGGCCTTGTACTCAGCCTGAGTCATCTTACCAGTCAACTTAGCCTTGTAGTCAAAGACTTGGTCAAACGTGCCATCTTCAAGGAAAGGATAAACTGATTGCCAGTTACCTGCATAGTCACTCAAGGTGCGGTCTTTGACGTCTGCATCCTCGAAGTAACCATTTTGAACTGTCTTGGTATCCTCTGCCTTTTCAGGCTCAATTGCTGGGCCTTCTTGGTCCGTTGTTTGTTTTAGAGCCTTGAGGTTTTTCTCCATCACGGAAATGTAGTTTTCTCCAGCCTTGGTATCCTCTTCTGTCAGACTTTCTAAAGGATTGAGGACATCTGTTTTGACACCTGCTTCTTTTGAAAGTGTGTTAGCAAGGGCTTGAGAGGCATTTTCTTCAAAGTAGATATAGGCAATTTTATTTTTCTTAACGTACTCTGTCAATTCTGCCAAACGAGCTGCTGATGGCTCTGCATCTGGAGAAAGTCCTGAGATTGCGACTTGTTTGAGTCCATAGTCCAAAGCAAGATAGTTAAAGGCTGCGTGTTGCGTTACAAAGCTCTTTTGTTTGGCTTGAGACAAGCCTTCTGCATAAGCCTTATCCAAGGCTTGCAATTTTTCGATATAGGCAGCAGCATTCTTCTCAAAGGTCTCTTTTTTATCAGGATAATCTGCTGATAAGCTGTCGCGGATGTGCTCTACTAGTTTAATGGCACGAACCGGTGATAACCAAACATGAGGATCGAACTCATGGTGATGGCCTTCTTCTCCATGGTCATGTTCTCCCTCTTCTTCTTCGCCACCTGGCAAGAGCAACATATCACCTGTCGCCTTGATAGTTTTCACCCTTTTCTTATCCAAAGTATCTAGCAATTTAGGGACCCATGTTTCCATGTTTTCATTTTCATAAACGAAGGTATCTGCGTCTTGGATTT
>ERZ772997.346-NODE-346-length-15790-cov-4.15056_pt1 | contig 15790 bp, 14 predicted proteins | sample MGYA00511127_ERZ772997 | MGnify/ENA primary metagenome ERZ772997 (study PRJEB29015, sample SAMEA2738070) | human oral metagenome | biome: human oral; feature: human-associated habitat; material: saliva | place: China | collected 2215 ... | reverse complement strand
AAAGCCACTTCTTCAGGCTGTTCCCCCGCTTCTACCATGCCGGCGATCAATTCTAATAACCAAGGGGAACGAGCTGATTCAGGTTGATATGCACCAATACGTACTTGCTCAACTAAAACCACTGCATCTTCTTCCGGATCGTAAGCAATCACTGCAGAAGCGGCACCTTTGACCAATAATTCACGCGTCACTACACCACTTTCGCCACCGGCAAAAAGCTTATGTTTAAACTGTACTTTCTTAAGTGTAAAAAAACCTTTATAAACAGTTTCTTCATTAAGAACTTCTATATCATGCTGACTAAACTGTTGAATTTCTGACATCATTACTCTCCTAGTATCGAGGTCGCATAATACTCCCATAAAAAAATAAAAAAAACTGAACCCTCTATTTTTTTGTCGAAACTTTGAAGCCGGTCACAAAAAAAGAAAACCTATGATGATTTCTTATTCATCATAGGTTTACATTAAAAATTTATTTAAATTAACAAACGCGGCTGGTTATCTCCCCATCTGCCACCTTCGTTTTAATGGTGTCGCCTGTTTTGACTTGCTTCACACTCACAATAGCATGTCCTTTGTCATCTTCTGCGATAGAATATCCTCGCGCTAACACTTTCAATGGGCTTAATCCATCTAACTTACCACACAATGTTGCCAACTTATTTTGACGTTCCGTGACTTGACGATTCGCCCCTAAATTTAACCGCACTTTTAACTGGGCTAAATATTGAGATTGTTTTTGTAAGCGATAAGGCAACGGATTTTGTTTTAAGCGCGCGGAAAGTGCGGTCAATTTTTGTTGCGTTTTATCCATTTGACGCTGCATCGCTAACACGAGACGATGATGTAATTGCGCCGTTCTGGCTTCCTGCATCAATAATTGATTTTGCGGATGTTGATTTTGCAGGCGTAAACGTAACTGTTGTAAACGTTGTTGTTGATGACTAAAAATACGATCTAAAGCCATCTCCAAGCGCTGTTGCTTATAAGCTAACTGTTGAAGTAATTCCTGCTGATTGCGACTCACTAACTCTGCCGCTGCAGACGGCGTCGGCGCTCGTAAATCAGCTACAAAATCTGCAATGGTAACATCCGTTTCGTGACCGACTGCACTGATAATCGGTAAATTAGAACGGAAAATCGCACGTGCCACTTCTTCTTCATTAAAGCACCAAAGATCTTCTAAGGAACCACCACCTCGACCGACGATCAATACATCTACTTCTTGACGCGCATTAGCGAGTTCAATCATTTGGACGATTTCAGCCGTTGCTTCTTTTCCTTGCACTGCCGTTGGGTAAATCACCACTTTTAAACTGGGATCGCGGCGAGCCAAAATATGCAGAATATCTTGCAACGCGGCACCAGTCGAAGAGGTCACAATCCCCACCGCTTTAGCAAAGTCCGGTAAGCTTTTCTTTAAGTTTTGTGCAAACAACCCTTCAGCCGCCAATTTCATTTTTAGCGCTTCAAATTGCTGTTGCAATAATCCTTCGCCAGCTGGGTGCATGGATTCAATAATCAGCTGATAATCACCACGAGGCTCATATAAACTGACATTCGCCCGCACCAAGACCTGCATGCCGTTTTGCGGACGAAACCCCACCCGCAAATTTTTCATGCGGAACATCGCACCGCGAACTTGGGCATTTTCATCTTTCAACGTTAAATACCAATGCCCCGACACTGGTTGGGTGAAATTAGAAATCTCCCCTGTAAGCCAAATCTGTGAAAAATTCCCTTCCAACATTTGGCGGGCGGCGCTGTTAAGCTGGGAAACAGAGTAAATGTTTTCAGACATTATTCAATCAACACCCAACCGTCATCTAGCCAGTTACAAATCGAATCAAGTAATAATTCCATTGTACTTGCAGGATCTTCTGTATCATTCACTAAATTATTTAAGAATGCCCAATCTAGCGCTTCACCATCAGAAAGACGTTTCAACACTTCCGCTTCAATAACATTCACTTCATCTAACCATTCACTATTAGCATAAATGCGGAGCGGATTTTCGGTGTAAAGTAATTTGCAGTTATTGTCCTGCATTAATACACCTTGTTCCTCTTCTAAAATTGACCGCACTTCGTCAGGATCAAACATTTCATCCGATACCAACATTTCATAACGACGTGAGCTCACTGTACTGGCTACTGCTTGTTTGAACAAGGCATCAAAGGCTTCTGACTCTGCCAATTTCGCTAAGAATTGCTTTTTCATTGCTTGAATATTTTCATCCGCCAATTTGCCCGTACTTTGCTCTGATTGCGTTAAGCGTAACGGTAATTGGAATTCGCTTAAATTCAATTCAGGATCTTGATGACAAAACGCTTTGTTCACGTTATCGAAAATGTCTGCTAAATTCGGGTAACGCAAACCAAAAGAGAAGGTCAAACAATCATCTTCAGCCACACCATAATGCGACATACGAGCTGGAATATAAAGAATATCTCCCGGGTTCATCACTTCATCAATCACCAATTCACCCATATCGTCAAAAATACGAATCGGCTGATTCGGTTTAAATTCAGTGGATGAATCACACCATTTACCTAACTGCCAACGGCGATGACCATAGCCTTGTACCAAGAACACATCATATTCATCGTAATGTTTACCAACGGAACCGCCTTTAGGTGCATAGGACACCATAATATCGTCGCGTTGCCATTGTGGGATAAAGCCAAACTTATTCCAAAGCTGACCGAGTTCAGTGCTCCATTGTTCTAAATTTTGGACGAGCACCGACCATTTCTCGGGTACAGCTGCAAAATCTTCTTCGGATAACGGACTGAAAAACACTTTCCAATTATCATCTGAAAAGGTTTTCACTAAACGCGCGGTCACATCTTCGCCTTGTGCTAATTCGATGATATCGTCAGGCTCAAATTGACCAACAATTTCAGGCAAGCCATTACGAATAATCAATGGTTTTTTCTGCCAATAATCACGCAGGAAAATTGCAGGGGTAATGCTATCAGGCAGACAATATTGGTTGGAAAGTGCGGTCATTTTTTACTCCTTTTCCTGTTTTTCTTGTTGGGCTTTTTCTTGTGCTGCTTTGGCTTGCTCTGCTGCACGTTTACGACGAATTTCTTTAGGATCGGCTAATAATGGACGGTAAATTTCAATACGATCACCATCTTTTAATTGATCCGTTAATTTGGCTGGACGGGAATAAATCCCGACTTTATTCTCGCGCAAATCAATCTCAGTAAACTGTTGTAAAATACCCGATTGCAAAATAGCCGTTTGGATCATCGTACCTTCATCCACTTTGAAGGATTTCAAATAATAACGATCCGGCAAGGCATAGGCGATTTCAATATTAATTTGGTTCATGTCTTATTCTGTCTTGATGAGTTTTCCGTTATTATAGCGGAAAAGTGCGCTCAATATTAACGATAAAATCAGGAGTTCATCATGAATTGGGTATTTTTTGCCATTGGTTCAGCCTTTTTCGCTGGGCTTACCGCTATTTTAGGAAAATTAGGGGTTGAAGGCATTAACAGCAATCTCGCGACCTTTATCCGCACAATTGTGGTGTTACTCGTTACAGCGGGTATCATTAGCGCACGTAACGAATGGCAACTGCCACAACATATTGCGGCAAAACCTCTCACCTTTTTAATTCTTTCCGGTGTTGCTACAGGTCTATCTTGGCTTTGTTATTATCGTGCGTTGCAAATGGCGCCCGCCTCTTGGGTTGCCCCTATAGATAAACTCAGTGTCGTGATTGCCATTATTTTAGGCGTGGTATTGTTAGGCGAACCTTTAAGTATGAAATTAGTTATGGGAAGTCTATTAATTCTCTCAGGCGTTTTAGTCTTAGCCTTATAGATTGAGAAATTAGCCCTTTTTCGCTACAATACGCCACTATTTTTATTCAAGCAGAAAACTATGTCTGAAATTAAACTCATCGTGGGGCTGGGAAACCCTGGCGATAAATATGCGGAAACCCGCCACAATGCAGGTGAATGGTTGATTGAGCGATTGGCTCGTCGCTTTAATGTTTCGCTTAATGCAGAAAATAAATTCTTCGGTTATGTAGGAAAAACACTGATTAACGGCAAAGAAGTCCGTTTTTTAGTGCCAACGACGTTTATGAATTTAAGTGGAAAAGCGGTAGGTGCACTTACTAATTTTTATCGCATCAAACCAGAAGAAATTTTAGTGCTACACGATGAATTAGACTTACCGCCGGGCACCGTAAAATTAAAACAAGGTGGCGGACATGGCGGACACAATGGTCTAAAAGATATCGTGGCTCAGCTTGGTAACAGCAACAATTTTTATCGTTTACGCATTGGTATTGGCCATCCTGGACACCGTGATTTAGTTTCAGGCTTTGTGCTTAACAAACCCTCGCCAGCAGAAAGAGAAGCTCTCGATAAAGCGTTAGATGAAGCCACCGATTGCATTGAATTGCTTTTCAAAGAAGGCATGGTGAAAGCTACCAATCGCTTAAACAGTTTTAAAATTTAACTCAAAAGTACGGTGAAAAAATACCATAAATTTTAACCGCACTTACGCTCACAATAAGGAAAACATCATGGGATTTAAATGTGGTATCGTTGGTTTGCCAAACGTCGGTAAATCTACCCTTTTTAATGCATTAACCAAAGCCGGTATCGAAGCGGCAAACTATCCGTTCTGTACAATCGAACCAAATACTGGCGTGGTACCAATGCCAGATCCGCGTTTAGATGCGTTAGCGGAAATTGTTAAACCTGAACGTGTGTTGCCCACCACCATGGAATTTGTGGATATCGCTGGTTTGGTTGCGGGTGCAAGTAAAGGTGAAGGCTTAGGGAATAAATTCCTAGCTAACATCCGTGAAACTGATGCAATTGGTCATGTTGTTCGTTGTTTTGAAAATGATGACATCGTGCACGTTGCAGGTAAGATCGATCCATTAAGTGATATCGAAACCATCAATACCGAATTAGCACTAGCTGACTTAGACAGCTGCGAACGTGCAATCCAACGTTTACAAAAACGTGCAAAAGGTGGCGATAAAGACGCAAAATTTGAGCTATCTGTGATGGAAAAAATCCTTCCTGTACTTTCTGAAGCGGGCATGATTCGTTCTGTTGCGTTAGATAAAGATGAGTTATTAGCAATTAAAAGCTATAACTTCCTCACATTAAAACCAACCATGTACATTGCTAACGTGAATGAAGACGGTTTTGAAAATAACCCTTATTTAGACAAAGTACGTGAGTTTGCAAAAAAAGAAGGCTCTGTTGTGGTGCCTGTATGTGCGGCGATTGAAGCTGAAATTGCAGAGCTTGATGACGATGAAAAAATCGAATTCTTACAAGATCTTGGCATTGAAGAACCTGGCTTAAACCGTGTAATTCGTGCAGGTTATGCTTTATTAAATCTTCAAACCTACTTCACTGCGGGAGTGAAAGAAGTGCGCGCATGGACGGTTTCTGTTGGTGCAACCGCCCCTAAAGCAGCAGCCGTAATTCACACTGACTTTGAAAAAGGCTTCATCCGTGCAGAAGTGATTGCTTACGATGACTTCATCCAATTCAAAGGTGAAAACGGAGCAAAAGAAGCAGGTAAATGGCGCTTAGAAGGTAAAGACTACATCGTTCAAGATGGTGATGTCATGCACTTCCGCTTTAACGTATAAAAACGCTTCAGACCGCATAACTATGCGGTCTTTTTGTATTTATAAAAGGAAAAAACAATGTCAGATAAATTAAATCAGCTCATCGAATTGTTAAAATTAGAAAAAATTGATGATCTTATCTTTCGCGGAGCCTGTGAAGACTTAGGTTTCCGTCAAGTGTTTGGCGGTCAAGTAGTCGCTCAATCTCTGTCTGCTGCAATGCAGGTTGCCCCTCCTGAGCGTGTACTCCACTCTTGTCATGCTTACTTTTTAGCGCCTGGCGATACTCAATACCCGATTATTTATGACGTGGAAACTTTACGTGAAGGACGTAACTTCTCTGCATTACGCGTAAAAGCCATTCAACATAAAAATGTGATTTGTCACGTCACCGCCTCATTTCAAGTACCCGAAGAAGGTTTTAACCATCAATCAGTCATGCCGCAAGTGCCGGGGCCAGAACAATGTATTGATGAGCACGAAATCATGTTAAAAGTGGCGCAAACTTTGCCTGAAAGTTTGAGTGAAAAATTTGCCCAAGAACGACCATTTCAGATTCATAGCCGATATTTGAACAATCCATTTGATGGCCGAGAACTGCCCCCCGAACAATATGCTTGGTTTAAAACCAATGGAGAAGCGCCACTAGATTTGCAGACTCAACAATGTCTCTTGGCCTATTTTTCTGATTTTCACTGTATTTTGACCGCACTTCACCCACATGGGAAAGGCTTTTTACAGAAAGGGATGAAAGTGGCCACGATCGACCACAGTATTTGGTTCCACCGTCCTTTCAATTTAAATAATTGGCATTTACATGCCATTGAAAGTAACAATGCTTTTGCGGGACGTGGTTTAGCGAGAGGGCAAATTTTTGCTGCAGATGGCATACTAATTGCCACCACACAGCAGGAAGGTTTAATTCGTTATCAAGAATAACCGCACTTTAAAATAAGGTGCAGACTACCCTTCGTAACCGATATCTTCGAAAGTTGGGTTTTCTGCGCCTTGTTTGGCTAATTCATCACAAATTTCATTTTCTCGATGTCCTGAATGGCCTTTCACCCACTGCCAGTCAATGTTATGGGTTTGAATCGCCTGATCTAATGCAATCCATAAATCCTGATTTTTTACCGCTTTTCCCGTACTCGCTTTCCAATTGTTTTTCTTCCAAGTGTAAATCCATTGTGTGATACCATTTTTCATATATTGGCTATCGCTATAAAGCGTCACATGGCAAGGTTCTTTTAAGCTATTTAAAGCCTCGATCACTGCTCGTAATTCCATGCGATTATTGGTGGTTTTAAAATACCCTTTTGAAATATGTTTTTCGTGCTGTTTATAGCGCAGGACAATCCCTATTCCCCCAGCGCCTGGATTGCCTAGGCAAGAGCCATCCGTAAAAATTTCAATCTGTTTTTGCATAACTAATTCGAGCTTGTGTAAAATAGACGGTATTTTAAAGGAAACAAATAGGTAGAACAATGATAAATCCGGATCGCCAAATTGTACTGGATACTGAAACCACCGGTATGAACCAAATTGGTGCGCATTACGAAGGACATTGCATTATTGAAATTGGCGCAGTGGAAATGATCAACCGTAAATATACGGGCAATAATTTTCACATTTATATTAAGCCGGATCGTTTGGTTGATCCTGATGCCATTAAAGTTCACGGTATTACGGATGAAATGCTGGCGGATAAACCGGATTTCAAAACGATTGCACAAGACTTTATTGAATACATTCGTGGAGCCGAACTGCTTATTCACAACGCGCCCTTCGACGTGGGCTTTATGGACTATGAATTCCGTAAACTTGGGTTAGATATCAAAACGACCGACATTTGCCTGGTGACCGATACGTTGCAAATGGCTCGCCAAATGTATCCTGGGAAACGTAACAGCTTAGATGCGTTGTGTGATCGTTTAGGCATTGATAACAGCAAACGTACACTCCACGGCGCGTTACTGGATGCGGAGATTTTAGCCGACGTTTATTTGTCCATGACTGGCGGTCAAACCAGCCTATTTGATGAAGAGCATGCGGATAGTTCGATTATCCAAACGACAACCAATGTTCAAGATCTTCAAAGTGCGGTCAATTTTTCGCAAAATTTAAAAGTGTTACAACCCACCGATGATGAACTCCAAGCTCATTTAGATTTCATTAAATTGGTCAATAAAAAAAGCGATGGCAAATGTTTTTGGTCAATTCGTACGGGAGATAAAACCCCTCATTAATCGGTTATCTATTAATCAGATAAACATAAAAAAAGAAAAAAAAGATTGACGGTTCTAACGTTCATCATTATTATACCCAGCACTTAGCGGAGTGGTAGTTCAGCTGGTTAGAATACCTGCCTGTCACGCAGGGGGTCGCGGGTTCGAGTCCCGTCCATTCCGCCAATTTAAAACTTGTCTTAATATGCTCACGGAGTGGTAGTTCAGCTGGTTAGAATACCTGCCTGTCACGCAGGGGGTCGCGGGTTCGAGTCCCGTCCATTCCGCCAATTAAGCCGAGATAATGAAGCACCTGAAGGTGCTTTTTTTATGCCCGAATTTTACCTGTCAACCAACATTCGCTATAATTAACCAAATTTACACTTTACAGAGATATTTTTATGACAACTCCTGTCGTTGCCTTAGTGGGTCGCCCAAACGTAGGCAAATCCACCCTATTCAACCGTTTAACCCGTACTCGTGATGCGCTTGTTGCTGACTTCCCTGGTTTAACTCGAGATCGTAAATACGGCCATGCCAATATTTCTGGCTATGATTTTATTGTGATCGATACCGGCGGTATTGATGGCACAGAAGAAGGCGTTGAAGAAAAAATGGCGGAACAATCCTTATTAGCGATTGAAGAAGCCGATGTAGTGCTTTTCTTAGTGGATGCGCGCGCAGGTTTAACGGCAGCAGACATTGGTATTGCCAATTACTTACGCCAACGTACGAATAAAACAACCGTCGTGGTGGCGAATAAAACTGACGGTATTGATGCAGATTCACACTGTGCAGAATTCTATCAATTAGGCTTAGGTGAAATTGAACAAATCGCCGCATCACAAGGTCGTGGTGTAACCCAGTTAATGGAGCAAGTACTTGCCCCTTTAGCAGAAAAATTACAAGAAAATGAAGCAGAAAATGACCGCACTTCTGATGAAGAAGAAAAAGATGAATGGGATCACGAATTTGACTTTGATTCAGAGGAAGATACGTCATTAATTGATGATGCATTGGACGAAGAGCTTGAAGACGAACAAGATAAAAATATCAAAATTGCGATTGTAGGCCGTCCAAATGTTGGTAAATCGACATTAACCAATCGTATTTTAGGTGAAGATCGCGTGGTCGTTTACGACATGCCAGGCACAACACGTGACAGTATCTACATTCCAATGGAACGTGATGGTCAGCAATACACCTTGATTGATACAGCAGGTGTGCGTAAACGTGGTAAAGTGCATTTAGCCATTGAGAAATTCTCTGTCATCAAAACATTACAAGCAATTCAAGATGCAAACGTGGTATTACTCACAATTGATGCGCGTGAAAACATTTCAGATCAAGATCTCTCTCTACTTGGCTTTATCTTAAATGCAGGTCGCTCGCTCGTGATCGTCGTGAATAAATGGGATGGCTTAGATCAAGACGTGAAAGATCGCGTCAAATCCGAATTAGATCGCCGTCTTGATTTCATCGACTTTGCCCGTGTGCATTTTATTTCTGCTTTACACGGCAGTGGCGTGGGGAATCTTTTTGATTCGATTAAAGAAGCTTATGCTTGTGCGACGCAAAAAATGACGACGTCCCTTCTCACCCGTATTTTACAAATGGCGACGGATGAGCATCAACCACCAATGATTGGCGGACGTCGTATTAAATTAAAATACGCTCACCCAGGCGGCTATAATCCACCAATTATCGTGGTACATGGTAACCAAATGGATAAATTACCGGATTCATACAAACGTTATTTATCTAATTATTATCGTAAGAGTTTGAAAATTATTGGTTCGCCAATTCGCTTGCTATTCCAAGAAGGTTCAAACCCATTCGCGGGTAGAAAAAATAAACTCACACCAAACCAATTACGTAAACGTAAACGCTTGATGAAGTTTATCAAAAAAGCGAAACGCTAATCTTAACAAACAAAGAGCGGTCAAAAATCCCTGTGAATTTTGACCGCTCTTTTTATTATAAAAATAACATAAAAACCACATTAAAAAATGAGTAATATAAAGTTATCAATTTGTTTTTTTTGATGAAACTTTTAATTTTTAGGTGGTATTGCCAAAATATAATTTACATTATTTAAAAGAATGTTTAGACTAAATTTTAATCCATTCAAAGCACATTCAAATATGAAAAAACGTAACATCATTTTCTTACTTATCCCGCTAGTTACTGCTTGCGGGGTTAATTCATTTTCAGCATCAGACCGTAACGATACTCAAATACGCTCTGCACCCAAAGCATTTGATCCGAAACACACAGAATACACCTGCGCCACTTGGACACAGCCATCCCCACCCGATGCCGAATCCCATCTTTGGTATCGTGCCGCTACTCTGATTCATGCCAAAGATGGACGCAGGAATAAACAGGAGCTGCAGAATATGATTATCTTGTACGAAGCGGCTGCATCAAAAGGACATTATCAGGCAATTAACAACCTCTACTTACTCTACACTCACGTACAAGGTGCAAGCGGTACATTGTTTGATCCTTTGCAGAAACGTGCACGTAAATGGCTGCATTATGGTCTGGACAAAAATTGGGCAATGGCAAACTATTGGCTGTTTGACGCTTTGTATGAAGGTAATGCAGGCTATAGCCATAATCCCAAACTTGGACTTGCCTACCTGCAAAAAGCAGTAGATTTAGGTGTGCCGCTGGCACAATATGAATTGGCGCGGATTTATGAAAATAAAATGAAAGATGTAAAGACTAGTGAGTCATTGTTTAGCTGCGCAGCCAAACAAGGTTTCTCTGCAGCAATGGACGAATTATCCATATCTAAGAAGATTGATGGAGATCTAAAAGAATCATTGCTGCTGATGCATAATGCAATACGTTACGGTGGTGAAGGAGGAGGGGGCGCTGCTTTACGCTTGGGGTTGGTTTATGGTAATTCAAAGTCCTATATGAAAGAATTTGAAGCGACTCCTGCGGATCCTATCCGTCAAGCAGCCTATACTGAATTGTATAAGGCACTTAAAGGCACAGGCACCAAAAGCGGCAACCCCTTTTACACCTTCCCGCGTCTGGACGAAGTCCTGCCCCTGCCACCCGCCAAAACCCACTGGAAAGGCATCTACTCTGCGATGAGCAAGGAAGACGCAGCGTTCTACCAAAATCCACCTGACACCGCCGCCCTTGCTGCCGATATTCTCAAACGCGGTATCGTCAAAAAAGAAGACGTATATTGGCCACCGCGCAAGGATTAATCGTTAACAAGCATTAAAAAGGCGGTCAGATTTTAAAAGCAATTTGCTTGAAAATCTGACCGCACTTTTATGTTTAAAATATGACTAAATTATTCGTCTATAACCACTTTGCCAATATAGCCTAAGTTACGATAGCGTTGTGCGTAATCAATACCATAGCCGACAACAAATTCATCCGGAATAGAAAAACCAATCCACTCAACGGGCACTTCCACTTCTCGGCGAGAAGGTTTATCTAATAAGGTACAAATCGCCAAGCTTGCAGGATCACGTAAATTTAAAATGCCACGCACTTTTTCTAGGGTATAACCTGTATCAATAATGTCCTCAACAATTAGCACGTGTTCATTACGAATATCGCCTTCAAGATCTTTCGTAATTTTCACATCGTGATTACTTGTCATTCCGCTACCATAGCTTGAAGTGGTCATAAACTCTACTTCTACCGGTTTTAATTCACGCACCAGATCAGCCATGAACATAAATGAACCGCGTAAAAGCCCGACGACAATCAGTTTATCAATGGCTTTTTGTTGATAAAAATGCGTAATTTCCGCGCCAAGTTCAGCTATGCGACTACGGACATCCGCTTCTGAAATCATAATATCAACGTGGTGTTTTTTCATGGTCTTTCCTTTTTAATTTAATCGTTTGCGTATTCTACAATAAAAAAGGCTGAAGTTTAAACCTTCAGCCTTTTAACCCTAACGAATTTACTTTCTACTCTACCTGTTGAAGCAATCTGCAATCGCTACTAAACAGATGTGCGTATAGTAGCAGAAAGAAATCATCTGTCAATAAGAATTATTATCATTTTTATAAATTTTATTAATTCCCTGAGATTTTCATCTTGTTGAGCAAGATTGAACCTGTTTGGATATTGGAACGATGCTCTATATCATCTGATACCGCAATAATATTTTTCAACATATCTTGTAATTGACCTGCAATGGTAATTTCGGCAACCGGATATTGGATCTCGCCATTTTCCACCCAGAAACCGGCTGCGCCACGAGAATAATCCCCGGTCACAATATTGACACCTTGTCCCATGACATCGGTAACCAATAAACCAGTGCTCATTTGACGTAAAAGTGCGGTCAATCCGCCCGTTAAATTTGGTTTCACGAGCCAGTTGTGAATACCGCCTGCATGCCCGGTACTTTGCATGCCCATTTTTCTACCGCTGTAACTGGTGAGCAAATAGGTTTGCAACACGCCATCTTGAATAATTTCAAGATTCTGTGTGCGAACCCCTTCGCTATCAAAAGGCGTAGAGGCTAAACGTCTTAACAAATGAGGACGCTCACTGATTTGGAACCAATCTGGCAATACTTGTTTTCCAAGATGATCGAGCAAGAAACTGGATTTGCGATATAAGCTGCCGCCACTAATCGCGCCCGTTAAATGAGAAATTAATCCTGTGGCCACATCATTTAAGAAAATCACGGGCACTTCGCGCGTGCTTAATTTCTGTGGATTTAAACGCGCGATCACTTTTTTCGCGCAATTTTGTCCTACCCAATCCGCGGAAGAAAGCACATCAAACTCACGTGAAACCGTGTACTCGTAGTCATTTTCCAGTTGATCTAGCTCTCCACCAATCACCGAACAAGATAAAGAATAGCGGCTAGATAAGTAACTTTGTAGCATGCCGTGTGTATTGCCATAAACACGCACGCCAGTATGTGAATTAAAACTTGCACCGTTACTATTCACGATTTTAGCATCGTATTCCAACGCTGATTTTTCAGCCTCTAAAGCTAATTTTGTAGCCTGTTCAACATCAACACTTGCCCCATGATAAAGTTCTAAATCGGGCGCTTCAAAAGCCATTAGTTCTTTATCTGCTAGCCCTGTGCAATCATCTGGTGAGGTATATTTTGCAATAGCAAGCGCGGCTTCAACGGTGTTTTTAATCGCTTCTTCACTTAAATCTGAAGTAGAGGCATTACCTTTTTGTTGGCCTAAATAAACGGAAATACCTAATGCCCCATCGTTAGTAAATTCAACATTTTCAATCTCTTGCAGACGGGTTGAAACCGATAAACCACTCACTTTTGTAACGCCAACTTCTGCGGTGGCTCCCGCTTTCTGGGCGGTTTCAATCGCAAAACTGACTGCATCACGCAATGTTTGCTCTTGAGATTTTAAAAGTGCGGTTAAATTTTCTGCTGTTTTCATGGTGATAATCCTATTAAAAATTTGCGCCATTTTATCTTATTTTGAAAGTTTATGCTAAAATGCACCAAATTTTTCATAAGGTAACAGAATGGCAAAACGGAAGAAAAAAGAAGCCTTTGATTGGGAAGATGAAGACCAAGAAGAGATTATTTGGGTAAGCAAAAGTGAAATCAAACGCGATGCTGAGGATTTAAAACAGCTCGGCGAGAAATTGGTGAACTTAACCAAAGCAAATCTGACTAAGGTTCCACTAGACGATAGCTTGAAAGATGCCATTGAATTAGCGCAACGTCTACAAAAAGAGGCACGTCGTCGCCAATTGCAATACATCGGTAAGCTCTTACGCTCAATTGATGCAGAGCCTATTCGTGAAACTTTAGAAAAAATTGAAAACAAACATAATCAGCAACAAGCTATGCTGCATAAGTTGGAAATCTTACGTGATGAATTGATTGCAAAAGGTGATGCGGCTCTGACTGATTTGTTAAATGAACATCCTTCTGCAGATCGCCAACACTTACGTAATTTGATTCGTGCAGCACAGAAAGAGAAGGAACAAAATAAGCAGTCAAAAGCTTATAGAGAGATTTATCAGATCTTAAAAACACTTATTTTAGAAGACTAAAATACCGCTATTTTTGACCGCACTTTGTGTCAAAAAAGTGCTATGATTAGCTACCCTTTTTATAAGGAAAGAACGTTATTTATGAATATTCGTTGGAATATTATTTTAGGTGTCATCGCCCTCGCTTTATTAGGTTGGTATTATTCGCTTAATCAAGATCATAGCGATTTACAAAGCCTCATTAAAAAGCCTGATAGCCCGGAATACGTCGGTAATAAAATGGAAACCACTGTATTCTCACCTGAAGGTAAAAAACAATATCTCGCGATTTCCGACAAAGTGGAATATTACACCCAAGACGGCCATACGGATTTTATTTCGCCGTTAGTCTATCTTTTTGATGTCTCTTTGGACAATAAAGATAAAGAAGCGAAAACCGATAAAATTCAATTAGAAAAACAAAATTGGAAACTTAGCGCGAAAAAGGCAAAATTAACGAAAGATCAAATGCTCTATCTTGAAGGTGGCGTGGTTGCCGAGAGCCTTGATCCTTTATCTCGCCTACAACGTGTTGAGACTGAAGCCGCAGTAATTAATTTAAAAACACAAGACATTACTTCCGATACACAAGTAAAAATTAACGGATTAAACTTTAACTCTAGCGGATTGAAGCTCGTCGGAAATTTACGTCAGCAAGTTGCAACTCTAAAGGAACAGGTAAAAACATATTATGAAATCAACAAACAATAAAATTCTGCTTTTAACAGCGTTAATGATGACTTCTTTGTCTGCTTTTGCATTAAAAGACGATACCAATAAACCGATTAATATTGTCTCAGATAATCAATCTTTAGATATGGAGAACAGCGTAGTAACCTTTACGGATAACGTTGTGATTACGCAAGGTTCCATTTTGATTAAAGCCAATAAAGTGGTTATTACTCGTCCACCAGAAAATTCAGGTAAAAAAGAAACTGTTGAAGCATTTGGTAGCCCTGTTACCTTCCACCAACAACTTGATGATGGTAAGCCTGTTGACGGTAGAGCGAATAAAGTTCACTACGATTTAGGCACTGAATTCTTAACATTGACCGGTAATGCTGAATTAAAACAATTAGATAGCAAAATTAACGGTGAACTCATCACTTATGATGTGAAAAAACAACAGTTAAAAGCCAATGGTAATGGAAAATCACGCGTGCAAACTGTCTTAATTCCGACCCAGTTACAACAAAAAGGTAAAAAATAACCGATGTCTGTATTACAAGCTGAATTCCTCGCAAAAAGCTATAAGAGCCGAAAAGTGGTTTCTGATGTGAGTTTAACCGTAAACTCCAATGAAATTGTTGGCCTACTTGGTCCAAATGGTGCAGGTAAAACCACTACTTTCTACATGGTCGTCGGTTTAGTACGTCATGATCAGGGAAAAATCACCATTGATGGCGATGATATTAGCGTATTACCTATGCATGAACGTGCACGCAGAGGAATTGGCTATTTACCACAAGAAGCCTCTATTTTCCGTCGTTTAACGGTGTATGAAAATCTTATGGCGGTATTAGAAATTCGCAAAGATCTCACTGCAGAACAACGCAGAGAGAGAGCGGATGAGTTAATTGATGAGTTCAACATTGGCCATATTCGTGATAGCCTGGGACAATCGCTTTCTGGTGGTGAACGTCGTCGTGTGGAAATTGCACGCGCCTTAGCGGCAAATCCTAAATTCATTTTACTAGATGAACCTTTTGCGGGTGTTGACCCTATTTCGGTGACGGATATTAAGAAAATCATCACGGATCTCCGTAATCGTGGCTTAGGCGTGTTAATTACCGACCATAACGTACGCGAAACCCTTGATGTTTGTGAACGCGCTTACATTGTTGGTGAAGGGAAAATTATCGCGACCGGCACACCGGAAGAAGTCATGAATGATGAGCACGTTAAACGTGTCTATTTAGGCG
>ERZ772997.343-NODE-343-length-16153-cov-2.97987_pt1 | contig 16153 bp, 14 predicted proteins | sample MGYA00511127_ERZ772997 | MGnify/ENA primary metagenome ERZ772997 (study PRJEB29015, sample SAMEA2738070) | human oral metagenome | biome: human oral; feature: human-associated habitat; material: saliva | place: China | collected 2215 ... | reverse complement strand
GCACGGCGAGTGGAAAATCACGCACTCCCCGAAGGACGGCTCATCCCCGCTCACGCGGGGAGCACGCCGGGTTTATCTGCGCCAGGTGGACCGTCTCAGGCTCATCCCCGCTCACGCGGGGAGCACACGCGAACGAACGCCTGAGGGTGCGCGGGCTTCGGCTCATCCCCGCTCACGCGGGGAGCACAGCGGCTTTGGCGCGGTAGCTGCGGTCACTGTAGGCTCATCCCCGCTCACGCGGGGAGCACACATGGAGCGTATGAACGTCCATTCCGAACCGCGGCTCATCCCCGCTCACGCGGGGAGCACAAGATGCGGGTGAGGGTGAGCTTCGCGCCGTTCGGCTCATCCCCGCTCACGCGGGGAGCACGCCATGATACGAGCCACTAGCGCCGGGTCTTCCGGCTCATCCCCGCTCACGCGGGGAGCACTTCGCGCGGGCTCATGGTGTGCAGCTCCGGTTCGGCTCATCCCCGCTCACGCGGGGAGCACTACCCCACACCCACAAGACTATCCACCAAAGCCGGCTCATCCCCGCTCACGCGGGGAGCACTAACCTTACCCAACCGTACCGTGTCCTTGGAACGGCTCATCCCCGCTCACGCGGGGAGCACCGGCCATCGAAAGACATACCGGCTCATCTCCACGGCTCATCCCCGCTCACGCGGGGAGCACCAGATTGCGGCGGCCAGCCCACTTCACATGTGCGGCTCATCCCCGCTCACGCGGGGAGCACAAGAGCACCCGTTACTACAGTAGCGGCGACATCGGCTCATCCCCGCTCACGCGGGGAGCACTGTGCGCGCCAGCCGTGTTGCCGCCTTCTCCTGAGGCTCATCCCCGCTCACGCGGGGAGCACACTTGCTGACATGGGGATTTACCCCCTACATCAGCAAAATAGAATCACTTTGGAGCCAGAGCCTGCATCCAGAATACACGATAAACAGTTATTCCTAACCACGACGAGCACGGCGATACTTACTCGCCTTACTCCACCCAGATTTCGGTACCGTTTTGCGAACCACCGGACGATAAATCAGCTTCACACCCTCAAAGTCGACAGGCTCCCAATCCGCATTATTCACCCGAAACTCAAGCCGCTGCTCATTATCCGCCGGAAACACCATAGTCGCACGACCAGTACCACCCGACTCCAACACACGTGCCCACAACTTCTCACGAATCCTAGCGCTCACACGCCCCACAAACACCCCAGGATTAATCTCCAAAAGCCATTTCGTCAAATCACCACGAAGACTCACCGGACAAGCAGACAACACAATCACAATCATGACTCGTCTCCAGAGAAATTCGCACGCGCCGTAGTACCTCCCGTGTACTCATCCCACAAAAGCATCTCAGTACTATCAAGCATCTCCTCAGGAACCTCCTCAGACAGCAGAAGCCGCTGAATATCCCGCACAACCCGCTCCATCACCTTCTCAGAACGAATACGGTCACGCACCGCCCTACGCGTCACAGACCCAATATTCATCCCCTCCGTATAGCCAGCAACCACCTCAAACGCAGCAGGAATCGTAATCTCAGCCTTATACAAATCAGCAACGTCATAGACAAAAGAAGAAGCATGCCCCGTATGTACAAACCCCAGCCCAGGGGCACACCCCAAAGACACAATCGCCGCATGAACAATCCCATGCAACGCAGCATGAGCAGCCGACAACGCCTGATTAATCGGTGACCCATCACCAAAATTATTCGGATTATACTCACGGCGCTCCCACGGAACACCAGTCCGCTCAGACCACTGCCTATACACAGAACGCACCCTAGCGCCCTCCCTACCACGCAGCTGCTGCATCGTCAGCTCGCTCGTATCCTCACCAGGAAAACGCCACTGATACATCATGCGCGCCACAGCCAAACGGCTCCGCGTATTCGACACCAGCTGCGCCTGAGCAATCAACAGACGCGAAGAACGCGCCACAGACTTACCGCTCGCATAATAACGAACACCCTGCTCGCCAACCCACACCACCGTAGTACCGCACTCCCCCAACAAAGCCATCGCCTGATGAGTAATACGAGTACCCGGCCCCAACAGCAAAGCGCTCAAACTCGCAGCAGGGCAATGAACCACGCCCTCTTCCTTCACGAACGTCACCGCGCTATCAGCACGGGAAATCGTCGCATGCTCCACATACACAAAACTCAAACGGTCAGAACTACGAAACAGCTCAGACGAGCTCGGAGGAATAGCCCCCTGCATGATCTTCTCCTATGAACATCAGCGTGCCAGCATCGGCACAAAAGTATGAGTGAATAAAGAAAGGGCGGGGCACCATCACATGGAACAGTCCCCCGCCCTTCACCCGCGTTACCTAGCGGGACAGAGGCGCCAACGTCAGAAGGCCCATGCCGTACGCCTTACCCCTGCCCATACCGGAGAGTAGAGACTTACGGAACAGCTCAACATCAGTGATGCGAAGAGCACCATCAAACTGAGCCTTACGGTGAGTCACCTTACCGACCTTGCCCTCAGCATTACGGCGGGCAAACACAAGGTCCTGACGAGAAGAAACCATCGGGCATTCCTCAATATCCTGACCTTCAACACTAGGAATTACTTCAAATCCCCACTGCGGAGCACGCTCACGAATCCACGCTTGCTGGTGGGCAACAGTCACGTGCGGGAACACCTCACGCTTACCCGTCTGCTGATTCGTATGACGCTTCACCGGGTTCGCGGCAAGGCGGAAAGCCCACTCCTGACCGTTCTCCAGCTTCGCCAGAAAACGACCATAATGAGCGCTCTCACCAGGGCGAGTCTGCCAACCAGCCTGCTCAACAAGAGCCGAAAAATCAGGCTCCTCAGGGCTCAACATATACAGAATCGGAGCATGCTTAGACTCATCCAAACGCCACAGGATGCGACCCTCAGAATAATCCGTATCCGGCGGCAAAGTCGCCATCACAGCTGCATGCATCGCCTGCGGGCTACGCAACAACTTCCATGCACCACGACGCTGCGGATTAATCATGAAACGAGAAAAATACGTCATGCTTCCACCACCGCCTTCATATAATCAGGCGCAGAAGAGTTCTTCTCAAAAGACTCTTCCTCGCTAAATTGTGAGGCCTGGCTTTGTTCATTATTCACCCGGACAGGCTCAACCGACACGACCTCACGCGAAGTATACTGACGATGTTCCGAACTGAAGCTCACCGGAATATCTTCGACCAAATCACCGCGTTCACCCGGTAGCGCATCACGCTGGATGCGCAATAATACCTGGATCGGAAGATTCTGACGACGGTGTTCGGGCATCTGCCATTCCAACGAACGCAGAGCTTTCTCAGCAGAATCCTCACGGATACCCAGGACAAGGTCGTAACCAGCCGGGCACGCACGCCGCCCAAGATACAAAGGATATACAGGCTTCTTCAGTGCAGACTCGATAGTCTCCAACTGTTCACGTTCACCTTCCAAAGCCACCACGAAGACAGCATCAGAAAGGTACATGCGGGTCGAAAGGGAAACGTCACCTTTGGGGTTTTTAGCCCAATTCTTAGCGGTCTGATAGTCACGAATCAAAGTTCCAGAGGCATCCGTACGCACTGCGAACCTCAGCGAAACCAAGTCGTCAACAGGCTCGTTACGCGAACGCCCCAGGGCTGCAGCAACCAGTCCAATCACGCCAGATTTACTCGGCTCATGTCCGGCATCACGGCGACGGAAACGGCTCTGAGTGCCCCACGACTGCAACGGCCCGCTCATCTTCAAGAGCAGGGTAGGCATTAGGACTCCTGAGAGGTGAGAGCAGTCAGCTGAGCTTCCAGGGACTCCAGCAGACCCTTCAAAGAAACAGACTCGCCAAGACCAGCCAGTTCTTCCTTGAGGTCACCCAAAGCCAGAACATACGAAGCGACCGGCTCGTAACCGTATGCTTCTTCAATATTCTTAGCCTCAGATGCAAGCGCACGAGCTGCAACTACGCGGCGGCCCTCAACCTCGGTAATAGCCTTCTCGAAGGCATTCACATAGGAGATAGGACGGTCGTTGCGGACAGTTACGATAACCGCGTCAGGCAGGGTGCGTGCAGCGAAAGAGTTCTGCTTGCCGGTGGGCATAGAACCGACGAATGCACGCACAAATGCCAGGGTTGCTTCAACGCTTGCAGAAGTATCGCCCAGGTTAGTGATCAGCGCATCCAGGTTGATGTTGGCGTAGCGGTAGAGAGTGCTCGAAGCCATCTCAATAGTGCCAATCATGCTCGCACCGGTTGAATCACCTGCTGACCGTACAACATCGTCTACTGCAGTGTAGTAGTCAAAGTCCGGTTCAGTACCGTGAACACTCAGGGCGTGCGCCACCTGGCATGCGGCGTCAACGTTGAAATCGGGAGCATCCGCCAGCATACGACCAAAGAGTGCAATTTCAATACCATGTTCGGTATTCAGAATCTCCTGAACCTGCTTCGGAGGAATCTTCTCTCCATTTGCTTCGATAATAGCTTGCGCAAGCTTATCAATCTGCTGATTACTCAGAAACAAAGCAGCGCTTGAAACAGCACGATCGGAAATCCTCTTTTCGCCTTCCTGCCTTTCAAGCTTAACGTACTTCTTGTTCTTGGGATTTTTCACAGCAGTAAAAGCCTGTTTTACAGCCTCTTCCGCCGCATCAGCGTCAAACTCCGATGCAAGGTCCAAGATACGCGCCACTACCTTGTCAGCAATCAGGCGGGTACGTACACCCAGCTTCGAGCGGTCAAGGTGCAATTCAAAATCACGGCGAATAGCAGACTTCCAGGCCTGGCTGGAAACACGCTGGCGCTGAACGCCGCCAAAGAAAGCAGACTTGGGGCTACCGGTGTCGTCACGGTTAATGTTCGACGGGGGCAGGGTCTGCAGGGCGTGGATATCAACAAAAGTAGTCATGATGTTTTCCTTCTTTCAGGAGTGCTAGTTACTTAGTAGTAGTTTCAGATTTTTCAGAACGTGGGGGAATCAACCCCTTAGAGAATTCACGGTTCCATCTGTAAAGCACATTCTTACGGGTCGAGGCATGTTGCAGGTACATGTAGTCCACCGCAAATCCACCGTAGTCGAAGGCAATCTCTTCAGACCGGAGAAGAGTGATGAGGGCCCGAAGATAATGCTGACGAGCCTTTTCCGTCTGGGCAGTCAGCAGAGAGTCAAAACGCTTCTTCATTGACGTTGTGGTGTCGCCGACCAACTTACCTACCGCGTTGCCAAAAGAAACCTCTGCATCGTGCATGGACTGTTTCTGCGACTGCTGATGCAGGGCAAAAAGCGTTAGAGCAGTATAGGCTGCAATCTCCGCATCATTAGGTCTGTCACCCTTGCCACGACACTGCTCGGGAAATGCTTGCCTATCCTTTTTATCCTCATTCTCCAACACCAACACCATGCCCATTAGGTGGGGGTAGTCCGTTGGAACTTTTCCAGCACCTCGACGAAGCTGTGCCAGCTCAGCGATAGCGGCGGAGACACCAGCGTCTTTCTGACGATGCAGATGTTTAATCTTAGTGCTAACAAAACGCTGCAGTGCATCTTGTTTAGTCATATTACTCATAAGTTTCCTCCTTGTCAGAATGAGATGTAGAGTCCTGGTAAGCCAGTGGAATAATTTTTGGTAGCTGGCTGAACAGCAACCGTTCTGCGCGTGCGACGCTGTAAAGAACGTCGTTACCTGATGAGTCCTTACCGAAAGTACCCACCATAGCTTTAGGGCCAGCGTTGTATTTAAGCAGGTTCGATTCACGCTTGATTTCTGCCCATAGGCGGCGTTGCCATTCCTTCTTTTTCTCAGCAATATCTTCCGATGCGCGCTGGTCTGCAAGCCAAAGGCGGAAAGTATCTTCCATACGGTTCAGAAGAGCTTCGGTAGCATCCGCACGGAACTCGTATTCTCGACCCGCTGCCTGTAGAAGCTGCCCAGCAAACCGCCCAAGAGCAATTGCCGCGTCCATAGTGGCTCGAATACTCTCACGCACCATATGAGACACACTCAGTCCTTCGTCAGCCAGCAAGGAAAGCTCAAGAGTCATAGAGTCTGAAATAACATTCTCAATCACAGCATTTTGGTTGCCATATTCAACACCTACTAGCTGTACCTTTACCTCAGCATCAGTCGGGAAATGTCTTCCCAAACCCAGCTGACGGATCACAGGTGCAGGCTTATTCTGCTTCTCTGACTCCGGAGTGAGCCGAGTCAGCAGAGCATCAGCACCACGCCATAAGGTGCGCTCAGCCGTATGAGCCTGAGGCATCCATACCTGTTCAGTCTTCGACGACTTATTCTTACTGTACCGATACCCCGTCAAAGGGTCAGCATAGTTGTTGCGATCAAGCCACTTATCACCATTAGCGACAAGCACTGAAGTCACGCGTTCACCATCATGGTGCAAGCGGATGCGACGAGACTGCCAGGTCAGAATCTCACACATGCCGCTTGCAGGAACAGGCTGGTCCTTGTACTGAGACGCCGGACCACCGGTGTACGCACGCGGCGCAGCGGTATCAGCTTCTTCACGTTCCCAGACAGGCAAATCATCATCAAAAGCACTCTCATCGCGCAATTGCCCGTAATCGAGGTTGTACAGAAGGGTTTCCATCATATTGGCGCCGTGCACAATGACCTTACCCGTGGCACCATACCACCCGACACCCAAAGGATATCCCTTGCCGCCTCTAACGCGCGGGTCGCCTACAGCACCGGATTTAATACCCGAGTAATCATAAGCTTGAATAGTCACCAGACACCGCGCCGCTTCCGCAAAGCTCAAAGATTCCAAAGTCTTCTCAGCACGAACCGAGAAATACTCACTCTCCGAATCCAGAACCAGGCGACTAACAGGCTTTGTATCTCCCTTAGCAGTATGCAAATCGTGCACCTGCATAAAGGGACGTTCACCACCTAGCAACCAGAAGCGGCCCTGCTCATTGAAGTAGTCCAAGTAATCCAGAACATCTTGAATATTCTCATCGCGTTGTTCTCTCATCCGGCTTACCCAATTTGCAGTTTTATTATCCGCATCAATACACACTGCTCGAGCAAAGATAACAAGAACCACACCAAAGATAGCCGTATCAGTAAGAGGGCTACCAGTTTGAATTTTACGGATGTCATATAGCTGCTTGTAGAAATCATGAAGCGACAGCTCAACAACCTTACCTGAGTCCAGCAACACTGGAATCCAAGGCTCGTACACAAGGTTGAATCGAGGCTCTTCTAAACTCGCCATTTCCATTCCTTTCGTCGTCGATTTTTTACCTTTCATCCACTCCGTGACGAGTAAGCAGGCACAAAAATGGAATCTGGTCCACAATAAAAACAGACCACAAAATTTACCCTTTGTCACTACCCGCAAGAAGGTCCAGGAAGGGGTTTGATAGCTCCACTATACGAGCGCCACCAAGACCGAGTCAATAGCACTAACAGTATTAATCATATATTTCATATATTTTTTAAACGTCACGTATCAACGAAAAATAGAGCAGAATCCCCACCCAAGCAGCTAACGCAGGGAACACACTAACAGTCAATAACCATATCGGCTCATCCCCGTCTGCTTCGGGGAACATACGCTTCGTCTCATAACGAGGCCTCTATTAGTTTACCTTCTAAGGAGAATTATGCTATCCGATTCCGAACGGCTTTCAACACCTACGACAGCCTTATTCTGGGCAAAAACCGGGAACAACCACTCCCCCACTCACGGTCTCTCTCTCGTTCAGCACATGCTCGATGCAGGTTCTGTAGCTGCACGACTCTGGGATACATGGCTTGCCCCGGGTCTGCAGAGGCGATTCAGTGAGCATCTCCACCTCTCCATGGAAGATACGCGCGCGCTCGTCTGCTGGCTTGCCGCAACCCACGATATGGGCAAAGCAACCCCCGAATTCACTTGCCAGTATGACAGGCAAGAAAACAACGAATATTTTAGTGCCTACCGCAAACGTATTAGACAAGCTAAGTTTGATCTCCCTCATAATCTTACAGTCCCTGACAAGAGTGGGGTGCACCCCCACAATAAATACAGCCAGAGCATTCTCACCCACCTGCTCACCCTCACCAACAATGTCGAGGGCATGCCGAGTGATATTGCTGTAACTCTCGCAAGTATTTCCGGCGCGCACCACGGCATACCTGCAGGTTACTTCCTCAATTCTCCCGAACGAAACATCCTCATTTTGGAGCAACTCTCCCCCCAATGGCACGCCGTTTGGCAGGAGCTCTATGACATTACCGTAGAACGATTCGGCGCAACCTCAGCACTACAGCAGCTAGCAGAACACGGACACGCTATCCCCGTTGCCGTGCAATTCTGCATTACCGGTTTCGTCATCATGTCAGACTGGATTGCTTCAAACCCTGATTTCTTCCCCATGGGAACCTTCGGCTCAGCCGAGCAGGAACAGCGAGCGCGCATTGGTTGGCAGGCGCTCGGGCTTGAACAGCGCTGGACTGCCGCGCTGGATACCAACCCCGACACCCCTGCAGCTGATCTCTATGCTTCCCGTTTTGGATGGAACAACCCGACCCTACGCCCCATGCAGGAAGTCGTAGTCGAAGCGGCACGCTCTATGCAAAGCGGCGGCATGATGTGCATCGAAGCACCCATGGGTCAAGGTAAAACTGAAGCTGGCCTCATCGCTGCCGAGTTCCTTGCGCAGGCAACCGGTCGCACGGGTGTGGCCTTCGCGGCACCGACCCAGGCGACTTCTAATGCCCTCTTTGACCGTGTTACCGAATGGGTGAAATACCAGACAAATAATGTGGCACAAGAACACGGTGAACCCGTAAAGCCCCATTCCATGTTCCTGGGCCACTCCAAGAACCGATTCAACAAATCTTATGAGGAACTTGCTCACGTACAGACTTTTGATGAGCAGCTTTACCCTGAACACGGAAACGACAAAAAGACGCTTCCTCCGGACACAGCCCTCGCACGTCACAATTGGCTCAGCGGTACCAAGAAGGGGCTTCTCTCCAGCTTCGTTGTGTGCACCATCGACCAGGTTCTCATGACTGCCTTGCAAGCACGGTATGTGATGCTCCGACACCTTGGGCTTGCATCTAAGGTCATCATCATTGATGAGGTTCACGCCTACGACGCATACATGAACCAATACCTTTCCAGTGCGCTCTACTGGCTGGGTCAGATGAATGCGCCCGTTATTCTCATGTCAGCAACACTCCCTGCAGATATTCGTACACACCTCATGGTTAGATATGCTGAGGGTTTGAAAGTAAGGACAGATAGCTCATCCCCCCAGTCTAAACAAAATTTGTCACCCAGAGAAAGATATGCCGCAAGGCAAGCCAGAACTCAGAGCAATACTATCCTCGATTTGGACTACCCAGTCATTCACACCCTCACCGCCGAGGATAACGGAACTCCCAAGAAATGGAAGGTTGAACAGCCAGCAGAACAAACCGAAATTGAGTTGAAGCTCATTGACGACAGCCCCGAAAGCGTCCTACATGTGCTCGAGCCGCTCGCTAACGACCACGGATGCGCCGCAATCATCTGCAACACCGTTGGACGAGCCCAGGAAATGCACGCATTCTTGAGTGAACAGTTCGGTGAAGAGCATGTTATCCTCACGCACTCTCGCTTTACCGCCACGCATCGCGCCGAGCAAGAAGAACTCCTTGTCTCAAAGCTCGGCAAAAAGGCGCACTACAGCGAAGCTGACGGGGAGGATTCTTCGCGCCCGCACCGCCTCATTGTTGTGGGTACACAGGTCATCGAGCAGTCGCTTGACCTGGACTTTGACGTAATGATTACCGACTTCGCGCCGGTTGACCTGGTGCTTCAGCGTATGGGACGTCTACACCGTCACGATAGCCGCAACAGCTCAGAACGCACCCCCGCATACCGTAAACCTGTGTGCTACGTGCGAGGAGTTGAAACTTTCGGCTCACACAATGAGGCACCCGACTTCCCGCGTGGATCCAAGGCAGTCTACGAGCCAGTGGTTCTGCTTAGTAGCTACGCGCAGCTACTCCCCCACTTCGACGGTGAGCCGATTCGAATTCCTGCGGACATTAGTCCCCTGGTGCAGAAGACCTATCAGAAGAATAAGGCTGCTGAGATTCCGGGAGCTTGGTCAAAGGATTATGATCGTGCTGAAGGGGATTATCGGCAGGGTCAAAACTACGCTGAGAGACGAGCTAGAGAATATCTTCTACAGCCCCCGAACGGCGACCAGGATACTATGGCAGATTGTATGCAGCGCCTCCTCAAGCCTGACGACCGGCGGTTCTCTGACGACCAAATCGGCGAGGCCAAGGTTCGCGATACTGACACATCCCTAGAAGTTATCGCAATCGTTGTGGAGCGGAACCAACCGGGCAATCACGAGAGCGCGATTAAAAGCTACTGGCTCTTGCCTTCCATCAACGGCACAGACGAGGCTGGTTCCCTCCGATTTACTGCTTCAGCCGATGAGCCGCTGACTTACTGGCAGAGCATGCAACTTGCGGCTTCTTCAATCCGTCTCCCCTACCAATACTCAGATGCACCCAACCATCGCATCAAGAGTGGGAAACTCCGATTCGACGATGCGCTCGACCAGCTGGAAAAGGAACGCATCGAAAACTGGCAGAAATCATTCATGCTGGAAGGGCAGCTCATCCTGCCCTTCGAAGAGGTCGAAGCAGGCGTGTACTCGTACAAGCTCTGCGATTACGAACTGGTGTACACCACCCAGCTAGGCTTGCAGAGCATCGACACTAAGAATAAAAACTAGCCAAGACAAACAAAGACCCCCTCCGGATCCTCTCATGGAGCATCCGGCGGGGGCCTTTAGCATATAAAACTTTTCGGCGCAGTTCACGCATTCACGCTGCACGGTTTCGCAGCATCAGGCGGAGGCTACTCAGACTCGCCGAGCATGCCCTCACGAGCCAACGCAGTCAAACGAGACACCGCACGGAAATACTTCTTCTGATAACCACCAGCCAGCATCTCCTCAGTAAACACCTTGTCAAAAGGCACACCCGAAGAAACAATCGGCAAGTCCTTGTCATACAGGCGGTCAGCCAACACCACAAAACGCAGCGCCACCGACTGCTCAGTAATCGGGTGAACATCACGCCACGCAATACCATTCAGACCATCAATCAGCTGACGGTAACGCGACGGGTGCACCTTCGCCAGGTGATCCACCAGGTCAGCGAAGTTATCAACGCCAACAGTCTGGCCGCCGAACACTTCCTCAACCTTCGCGTCAAACGCATCATCAGCAACAGGCTCCGGCGCAGCAGGCAGGCCACGGTGACGGAAATCCTCACCATCCACACGGTGCACCTCAAACTGCGAAGCGAGCACCTGAATCTCACGCTTAAAATCCTCAGCCGCGAAACGGCCCTCACCCAGCGCACCAGGCAGCGTGTTCGAGGTCGCCACAAGTTTCACGCCAGCATCCGCCAGCTCACGCATCAGACGAGACATGAGCACAGTATCACCCGGATCATCCAGCTCAAACTCGTCAATACACACCAGCTTGTAGCTGCTCAACGCCTCAACCGTCTTACGGAACGTCAACGCACCCACCAGGTTCGTGTACTCCACAAAAGTACCGAACGCCTTCGGGCCGTCCACATAATGCCACAGCGACGCCAACAGGTGAGTCTTACCCACACCAAAACCGCCGTCAAGGTACAGGCCAGCCTTCGTCGAATCCTTCTTCTTGCCACCAAACAGGCGACCAAAGAAACCGGCACCAGCGCCGCCACCATTAATCTTGTCGCCAAAATCCTTCAGCTTCTGCACAGCCTCAGCCTGCGACGGCTGATTCGGATCAGGAATGTAGCTATCAAAAGACACTTCACCAAAACGCTCAGAGGGGCGGAAACCCGCCAGCAACTCATCAGCAGAAACGCGAGGGATGCGGTCGGTCAAGTGTACGGTCGTGGTGGGCACAAAAACTCTTTTCTTCAGTGACGGCGATGTGACTTCCGCTTTAAGTGTAGTACTGTCTAACACCCCGCGTGAGTCGCATGAGTTGCCCGCCACATTATGGGCCTGGGGAGGGAGTGGGGGTGCGTGGGGCCGCTCTGTTTTGCTTGGGCCGTTCAGTGCCAGTGGAGGTGCTGCTCAGCACCGGTGGAGGTTCGGTCATGACCTAGCAATTTCAGTCATGACTTAGCGTCTTTGGAGGTGGTTAAAACCCCAGCCTAAAGTCACTAACCCATTACCGAAAAACCTAAACCATAACCGGCTCCCGCCCACATATCCGACGCAGACCCAAATTCGGTAATGGGTTACGGATTTGTGCCATAGGTTAGTGTCTTTGGTCGTAGTTAAAAACCATGGTCAAAGACGCTAAACCATGGCACAAATTCTGCCGGGGCGGCGCCTCCGTGAGTGTAGATTTATTTGATGCATAAAGCATTGATGTGTCCAAATAATGACGTTCAGATACTATTGCACTCAAAGTAACGCAAATAGACACAAAGATGCGGTAGGATGGTAACTGTAGTGTTCCATAACGCATTGATGCGCTTGATGGGTGCACTACGGGGCTGTTTTTCTTCCGGCAGTCAACGCAACCTGTGAATAACGTCCCGACATGCACATATATCACACCATCACCGACGATAGGAGCGCATCTTCTATGGATTCGACCATTTTCAACCGCCGTACCCTGCTGGGCAGCGGCACACTTGTGGGCATTGGCGCCCTGCTTGCGGCGTGCGGCCAGCAGGCAAATAACGAGGCGGCAGCCACCGCCTCTGCTACCCCGACTGAAACGACCTCGGTTTCTGCAGCGGCGTCTGACGCCGCTTCTGCTTCCACTACTCCTAGCCCGGTCATTACCCGCGGCTACTCTGGCGGATCAAAGGCGCCTGATGGGGAATACCGCAAAGCCGACGGCAAAGGCCCTGCTCAGAACGTCCCCAAGCCTCGCAATGAGCCTGCACAGTATCCCGAAACTGAAGAAGGCCTCAATCATATGATGGAGGACTGGGTTGTTGCCCATAACTACGCAATTCAGACTGGTGACTGCTCCTATGCATTCAAGTATGTAACAGAAGATACTGAAGAATATGGGTTCTACAAATATATTGAAATGCTTTACAAAAATGGCGGATGGGCTGTGGATTCCCTAGATTCATATCAGAGTGAAAGCGCCCTATTTTATGATGAATCTAAGAAAATCTATCGCATGAAAGTCCGCAGAATTTGGTCAACTGAAATATACATTGAATCAAATGGAGATATAACAAGAAAGGCAAATACGGATACAAGTGACGACACTTTCTACTTCCTTTACACCTATTCTAATGGTTATTGGAAAATAATCGACAGCAAATACGAGAGCGAACTTTAGAGGCTAATTGAAACATGAAGAACATTAGCAAAATCTCTACGCTTTTTATACTTTCAACATTAATTGCCTCCACCTTAAATATCCCCCCAGCATTAAGCAGTGAGTGCACCACGGGAGATTCAAATGGACATTGCGTTAAAGTCTCCAAAGATAAGCAAGTTCCGGGCTCAAGTCGCAAAGGAAACAAATCCGAGAATAATACGCAAGACTTAGTAAAAGCTAATTCAACTCCATCAAGATCAGCGATTTCTCCAGAAGAGGCAGTCCAAAAATGGAATGAAGAACATCCACCACAACTCGATGGAGCAAAGCAACAGTACCTTGCAAGTAGTGCCGAAGCTCGAAAAGCTGGAGATGCAGAATGCTACACGAAAGTAGACCGACGTCCTGGTCACTACGTTATAGGATCTCTGCCTCTGGGAGATGAAGCTAACAGAATACCCAACCACGTTGGCGGCCGCTACTGCGTACCCAACGATACCAAAACCCTGACCTCAAATAACCCCGAACAGCCCAAGGGCCCTTCTCCTGAAGAAATGCTCCAAGAGATTGAGGACCAATTCGCTAAAACCGACATCCAGGCCCCCGTGCTGAAGCAGTCCTACAACCTCGGCACCGGCCTCAGCGAAGACAACCCCAACGTCTACAAGGGTGACCAGATCAACTTCTACGTCGACGCACCCACCGCACGATGGGAAGGCGACCTGATGATCGGGCATGTGGAGATGGAGTCCTACCCCACCCAGATGACCATTCAGTACGGCAACGGTGACGAGGGCAGCTTCTACACCATGGGCAAGCCGGTCAGCAGGGCACGCGGTAAAGAATCACGCAAGACCGCAACGAGTTACGCTTACCAGCGCTCTGGTAACTTCCATGCCTACGCAACGGTCTCTTACTCTGGTCGTTTCCGTGTGGACGGCGGTGACTGGCAGGCGCTGGATGTCGTGTTGACGAAGGAAACTGTCGACCCGCTGCTGGTGCGTGTGTGGTGGGTTGATGTGGGCCGCGTAGCCGGTGACTGCAGCTACGACGACACTCGCTGGGGCTGCAAGAACGACCCGACCATGGGCAAGCCGGATAATCCGAACCCCAGGTTGCGTAAGGCTGACATCCGTACCGGCCAGCGCTGGCACCTGAACGATAACGGTGACGGGGATACGGAGTATTCGTTGCACCGCGACTGGCCCGACATGTAAAGCCTCCCGTGGGTTTTATGCTGAGAAGCCACATGTTCGCCGAGAAGCCACTTCTTTGGTGGCTTTTCGAAACACAGGTGGCTTCTCAGCTATCGGGGTTCTTCTCTTCGGCTGGTTAGTCTTCCGGTTTCTCACCAGCCACCTATTCACACACCACACCGATATAAGGAATGCATTTCCATGACTTCCACCATTTTTACCCGCCGCGCGTTGTTGAACGGCGGCGCACTCATGGGACTCGGTACCCTGCTTGCGGCGTGTGGCCAGCAGGCAAATAACGAGGTGGCAGCCACCGCCTCCGCAACGCCGAGCGAAACCGCTTCAGCTTCTACTGCGGCTTCTGAATCTCCCTCTGCGAGCGCAACCCCGTCTACTGTTCGAGGCTACTCGGGCGGATCAAAGGCACCCGATGGGGAGTACCGCCCTGCAGATTCGAAGGGTCCTGCGCAGAATGTCCCCAAGCCTGCAGCACCCGAAGAGGGGTATCGAGAAAAGTCAATTTCCGGTTTGGAGAAAACGATTCGTGCCTGGGCAAATTGGCGCAACTATGCGGTAGAAACTGGAGATTTCACTGAGGTCCGACAATATATAGCGCCGTCGCTAAAGTCAGAAGTAAGTTTCTATGATGAGATGAGCGGTCTTTACCAAAAGGGAGGCTGGATTATAGACGGCCATAACGAGTTCGTATCGGAGGAAAACTCTCAGAAGGTCGACGATCAAACTTACCTTTGGAAGGTTTACCGCAAGTGGAATTTCGTTATGTACGTTCAGCCTGACGGTAGCTGGGAAACCCGCGAGAACCGAGAAGTAGACAATAATTCCTGGGAACTTTCCTGCACATATACAAATGACCGTTGGCTCATAACTGGTTTGAAGAAAATCAACAAAACCAGCTAAAAATCACCTTCACCGACATGAGGAATACACTTCCATGACTTCCACCATTTTGACCCGCCGCACCCTGCTGGGCAGCGGCGCACTTGTGGGCCTTGGAGCCTTGCTTGCGGCGTGTGGCCAGCAGGCTGCTAATGAGGCGGCAGCCGCCGCCTCCGCGGCGGCATCTGAGTCGCCCTCGGCTTCTGCGGCAGCTTCTGACTTGTCTTCGGCAAGCGCTACCCCGAGAGTAACTCGCGGGTATTCAGATAACTCCAAAGCCCCGGATGGTGAGTACCGTAAAGCCGATTAGTACGGCCCTGCTCAGAATGTTCCCAAGCTTCGTAATGAGCCCGCTCAGTACCCCGACCTCTACCGCATGATGAAGGACTGGGTTGTTGCACATAACTATGCTATCCAGACCGGCGACTGCTCCTACACTTTCAAATATGTAACGGAAGATGCAGAAGAATATGAGTCCTACCTGTATATTCAGGGTCTTTATCAGCGCGGAGGCTGAGGTGGTGTGCTCCCCGGGCTGGGTCTATATTCCTACTTTCTATTTTAATTTTCTGACAAATAAGATTATAATAAGGAGTGTTTATTTTCGGAGGTTTTTATGTCATTTCTATCAAAAAATTGGGCAGGACTGTCAGTCTGTCTGATCATTTCTATCATCTCTTGGGTTTTAGGAGGATTTCTGCCTGTTGTGGGAGCACCTGTTTTCGCCATTTTTATCGGAATGATTCTCC
>ERZ772997.338-NODE-338-length-16342-cov-5.09179_pt1 | contig 16342 bp, 11 predicted proteins | sample MGYA00511127_ERZ772997 | MGnify/ENA primary metagenome ERZ772997 (study PRJEB29015, sample SAMEA2738070) | human oral metagenome | biome: human oral; feature: human-associated habitat; material: saliva | place: China | collected 2215 ... | reverse complement strand
GCGTACATCTCCACCACGCGGGCGAGCTTGCTCAGGCCGGTGACCTTGCCGTCCGGGCCCGGGATGTAACCCACGTGCGCCACGCCGTGGAAGGGCACCAGGTGGTGCTCACAGGTCGAGTAGAACGGGATGTCCTTCACGAGCACCATCTCGGAGTGGGCGATATCGAAGGTCGTACCCAGAATCTCGCCGGCGTCCTGGTGCAGGCCCGAGAAGAACTCCGCGTAGGCGCGCGCCACGCGTGCAGGGGTCTGCTGCAGACCGTCACGGTCCGGGTCCTCACCGATTGCGAGCAGAATCTCACGGACGGCAGCCTCAATACGCGGCTGGTCGACGGCGTTCTTAACCTCGCTCATTCTCTGCTCCATTCTGGTTCGGGGTGCCGTTCTCCGGGCGCTGCGCCGGAGGGGCGGGGTAGTTCGGGTACTGCTGGGCGGGCATTGCGACGGTCGGGTCGGCGTCCGGGTTGGTGAAAGGCGCCTGAGGCGGCAGCGGCTGCGTAGGTGCTACCGGAATAGTAGGTGCCGTAGCAGGGGCTGCCGGTGCGGCAGGTGCGTCCTCAGCCTTTTCGGCTTCCTTCGCCAACTCGCTCGGTGCCTTCACCGGCGGGATGTCGGTGCGCTCGCGGGTCGGCTTGGAGTACCAGTACTCACGCTCGGGGCGCTTGCGAACATCCTTGAAGATTTCGGCAATCTCGTTCTCGAGCAGGGTTTCCTTCTCGAGCAGGGCGTACGCCAGGCGGTCCAGAATATCGCGGTTTTCCAGCAGAATCTGGAATGCCTCATCGTGTGCCTGATCCAGCAGGGCGCGAATCTCAGCGTCGACCTTTGCCGCGGTTGCGTCGGAGTAGTTGCGTGCCGAAGCGCCGCCGCCACTGAGGAACGGTTCGGTGTCTTCGCCGCCGAGCTTCACGGAACCAATGACGGCGCTCATGCCGTAGTCGGTGACCATCTTGCGGGCGGTGTCGGTCGCCTTCTGAATATCGTTAGACGCGCCGGTGGACGGGTCGTGGAAGACGATCTCCTCAGCCGCACGGCCACCCATCGCGTACGCCATCTGGTCGAGCAGTTCGTGGCGGGTCGTGGAGTACTTGTCGTCCTGCGGCATGACCATGGTGTAACCCAGGGCGCGGCCGCGCGGAAGAATAGTAATCTTGGTGACCGGCGCGGAGTTACGCAGTGCCGCCGCGACCAGGGCGTGACCGCCCTCGTGGTATGCGGTGACCTTACGCTCGTGCTCGTTCATGATGCGCGAGGAACGCTGCGGACCAGCCATGACGCGGTCGATTGCCTCGTCGATAGCGCGGTCGTCAATCACGTTGCCGTTATCGCGGGCGGTCAGCAGTGCCGCCTCGTTCATGACGTTCGCCAGGTCAGCACCGGTAAAGCCGGGGGTGCGCTTAGCGACCTGAGCCAGGTCAACGGTATTAGCGATCGGCTTGCCTGCGGCATGAACGCGCAGGATGTGTTCGCGGCCCTGCATGTCAGGGGCGTCCACACCAATCTGGCGGTCAAAACGGCCGGGACGCAGCAGTGCCGGGTCCAGAACGTCGGGTCGGTTCGTTGCCGCAATGACGATGACGTTCGAGTTGCCGTCAAAGCCGTCCATCTCAACCAGCAGCTGGTTCAGGGTCTGCTCACGCTCGTCATTACCGCCACCCATACCGACGCCGCGGCGGCGGCCAACAGCGTCAATCTCATCGACGAAGACGATGGCGGCGGGGTCGCTCTTCGCTTCCTTGAACAGGTCGCGCACGCGGGAGGCACCCACACCCACGAACATTTCAACGAAGTCAGAGCCAGAAATCGAGTAGAAGGGCACGCCAGCCTCGCCCGCCACAGCCTTGGCGAGCAGGGTCTTACCGGTGCCGGGAGGGCCGTACAGCAGAACGCCCTTGGGGATCTTTGCACCCAGGCGGGTGAACTTTTCGGGTTCAGCCAGGAACTCGCGGACTTCTTCCAGTTCGGCGAGCGCCTCGTCCACGCCGGCGACGTCGCTGAAGCGCACCTCCGGCTTGTCCTTGGTGAACTTCTTCGCGCGGGACTTGGAGAAGCTCATCACGGAGGAGCCACCTCCGACGCGTCCCATCAGGAACCAGAAGAGCACACCAAAGAGCAGAATCGGCAGCAGCAGGGACACCAGGGAGCTCAGGAAGCTGTGCTCAACCGGCTGATCCGTGTAGCTTTCCAGTTCGGCGGATTCCATTGCCTTAGCAACTTCTTCGCCGCGGGGCTGCACGTAGTAGAAGCGCACCGACTTACCGTAGTTGTCGTTGCCCTTCTTGTAGTCGTCCTTAAGCTGCAGCTCGACGCGCTGGTCGCCGTCGTAGATCTTTGCGCTCTTGACCTGGTGGTCCTTGAGCATCTGAAGACCCACGTTGGTGTCCACCTGACGCGAGGGCTGAGTGAAGAAGGAGGTCATGAGGAAAGCCAGCATGATCACGAGAGCTGCGCCCGGCCAGAACCAGGGGCCGTTAATCAGCTTCTTCAGGAATCCCTCCGAGCCTTTCTGCGGAGTATTGGGGTTTTGCGCCAATGCTTTGTCCTTACGTTGCGGCTGTAACTCGTTGGGGTGCGGCATGCCAGCCAGAACACCCAACGATGCAACCTTAAATGTACCCTACCCCGGCGAGCGGCTAGGTACCGGGCTTCTCTATTTCACCTGCGGGCTAAAGGGTTGTAGCACTCGACGGGGGTGAAAGTGCATTTTCTTTACCGGGTATCCGTGGCGGCGGCACGTCTTGGCTGCTGCGCCTCCGCATCCACCACCGGGTACAGCAACGCCCCGCTCCCCCACAAGCGTGAGGAGGCGGGGCGTCACCACCTACAGCATGGTTGCTGAGGTGAAAGGCTTAGGAGTAAACGTGCGGGTGCAGGGTTGCGACGCAGTCCAGGTTGCGGTACTTCTCAGCGAAGTCCAGGCCGTAACCAACAACGAATTCGGGCTCGATGTCCCAGCCGACGTACTTGACCTCAACGTCAGCCTTGACGACCTTGGGCTTGCGCAGCAGGGTGCAAATCTCAACGGAAGCTGCGCCGCGAGAAATCAGGTTCTGCTGCAGCCATGCCAGGGTCAGGCCGGAGTCAATGATGTCTTCAACGATCAGGACGTTGCGGCCCACCAGGTCGGTGTCCAGGTCCTTGAGGATACGCACAACGCCGGAGGACTTGGTGCCGGAACCGTAAGAAGAAACAGCCATCCAGTCCATGGTGTAGTGGCCCTTGAGAGCGCGGGAAAGGTCAGCCATGATCATGATGGCGCCCTTGAGAACACCCACCAACAGCACGTCCTTACCGGCGTAGTCTTCGTCGATGCGCGCCGCCAATTCGGCGACCTTCGCGTTAATCTCTTCCTTGCTGAAGAGAACGTTCTTAATATCGTCCTGCACGTCGATAGCCTGCACGATGTATTCCTTCGTATCTTTAGACGCTCTGCGCCTCCGCCGGGGCCCCAGGTAAGGGGTTTCATGCCTTCCCACGGCGGACTATGTGGATGGTGTTCGCCTTAAGTATGGCTTAAAACGGCGCCGCGGCGCACCTCACCACGCAGATAGTGTGTGCTGAGGATGCTTCCGCGGGCACCTAGTTAGGGTCGAGTTGGCACTAATACGAGCACGTCCAGGCGTTCACCGGTTGCCGGGTGCACAATTTTGCGGCGGCGGTACGCGCTCACGTGACCGGGCATCTGAACGGGCCCAGCTACCGCGTATTCGGCGGTGAAAGAGTCCAGCGCCTGCAGTCGCTCGAAGCCGGGGTTCTCTCCCCCGGCGGCTTTGCAGGCGGTGGCAAGCACACGCAAACGGAGCGCCGGATGCAGCGCCGCCACCTGCGCACGGTCCAGTAGCACGGCGTCTTCACGTTCGATGCCGCGCACGGCGGTTCCGGCGGGTAGGAGCGCCTGCTTGTAGGCTACCTGCGCCTGTTCGTCGAGGTATTCGGCGTCGGGGCCAGCTACGGAGGCGGTGCGCGCCAGGGAGCGGGCAACGTCCCCGCCGAGGTGCTCCTCCAGGTAGGGCAGCACGCTGTGGCGGATGCGGGCACGCATGAGGGTTTGGTCGGTGTTGGTCGGGTCGATCCAGGGGGTGAGGGTTTCGGCGTCGCAGATGTCGAGCATGTCGGTGCGGCGCAGGCCGAGGAAGGGACGCAGGTAGGTGACGCCCCCTTCGACGCGCACGGGCGGCATGCCCGCCAGGGAGCGTGTGCCGGAGCCGCGGCTTAGGCCGAGCAGCACGGTTTCTGCCTGGTCGTCGAGGGTGTGGCCAAGTAGCACGGCGCGGGCGCCGGTGGCTTCAACGGCTTTCGTGAAGGCGCTGTAGCGGGCGGTGCGTGCCGCCATTTCGGGGCCCATGTTGCCGGCGGGAACCTGTACTTTTTCGGTGATGACGGGGTGAAGCCCCAGGTCGGTGAGGGTCTGCGCGGTCTGCGCGGTGACTGCGGCGGAGTCTTCTTGCAGGCCGTGGTCGACGATGATGGCGCCTACGCGTACGTCGCCGCGGCGGGCGAAGTGCGCGGCAATGGCTGCCAGCGCGAGGGAGTCGGGGCCGCCGCTGCAGGCGACCAGGAGCAGGGGCAGGTCTGCGGCGTCCGGGGTGGATGCGGTGCGGGAGCGTCCGGTGGCTTTGATGCTTCCGGCGCCGAGGAGCTTTTCGAGGGCGGCGGCGAGGTGGCGGCGGGCAGTGCCGACGGCGGGGTGCAGGCGTCCTGCGCGTCCATTCTGCATGGTGGTTCCTTTATAGAAATTGCGAAGTGTCTATGTCAACAGATACTTCACGAGGAGAATTTAGAAATAACGAAGGCTCAAGAAGTCAGGAGCCTTAGGAGCGCGGATGAAGGTACTCTTCAAACTCGTCCTGGCGGCGTTCCAACTCTTTCTGCATGGCCTTAAACGGTGAGGCATTTGAGTTGAAAACATATCCCGGGGCGGCTCGGTCTGTGGGCCAGCGAACTGCTCGAGCCGCTTTGAGAGCACGCTTTAGGGCGTCTTTCTGCACCTTGGGTGGAAGACCGATGGTATCGGCAAGAGCAAGCCAATCGTCAACAGTAATCTTCCAGTCTTCGGGTGGTGAACCGTCACCGGGATTCGAGTTATCTTTTCCGTTCACGCTAAGCGCCATGGACAGGGATTTAATGTGTACAAGCGAACAGGGGATGTCATAGATAGGAGCTACTTCCCATCCACGGCGTCCCTTGAGGAGCGAAATATTTTTTGCGTGCAGGTCCCCATTGCCTGTCAGCCAGGCGTAGAGAAAATGCAGGTAAAGATTCCTTCGGGCAATAGCCGGGGAAGCAGCAAGCTTCACCATTGCTTGAATGACGCTTTCTGTTGTCACGGCATGGTTGTCTTCCGTGTATTTCTCACCTGAAGGAATACCCAAAATTTGGGCACCATCTTCCATGGCGATGCGTCCCCCAGAGGGTGTTCTGTCGAATCGAGAAACCATCAAACCCGATACGCCGTCTCGATCATAGACAAGCTCATGCTGAGCTACAGGAATCCCCATGAGTGCGGCTGCGGTGAGGTGGGCAGCTTCGTTTTCTACAAGCCCAGGCATGCGTTGCGGGCTGATTTTCAGAAGCGCATCGTAGCCAGCGCCCGTCCAATGCACGGGCAGGGTTTTCATGACGGCGCTCAGCTTTTCTTGAACGCCAGGCAGTCCTCGGCGGTCAACCGTGCCCATAAGTTCCGCAAAGGAAACGACCTCAGGGTTGTTCACCAATGCGGCAGGGGCGGTGTACAGTTCCCACCCGTGCTCAATAATTTGCACATCGCCTGGAACGTCAGAACCAATCACCAGCAATAAGCCCAGGGTGTTATTTTTGCTGATTTTTTTCTCGGAACTGACAACGTCAAGCCTATAGCCTTCGGGCAAAAGATTCTGAAAGAAAGGAGGAATTGATTCTGCAGTATATTCCGTACCCAAAGGCAGGCTCGTAGCAACTGCCGGACCATCATATTCTGCTCGGTAGGTGAAATGAATCAACCCATTAGCATCTCGCCTCAAATATGCGGCGAGAACACCATCTTTATAGACATCTGCCATAAGTTCATCTGTCATGGCTTTTCTCCAGTTCAGCCTTCCAGCACGGGTGTGGGGAGGGGTTAGGTGAGGGGGTTGGCAATAGTCAGCTCGATGCCGAGCTCTTGGGCGACCTTGAGGACCGCGCCAATTGACGGGCCGGGTAGCCCACGCTCAATATCACGGATTGTTTTATCGCTGAGCCCGACCATCCACGCCAACTCCATTTGGGTGATTTTTTCGTACTTGCGGACGGCACGAACCTGGGCACCAAATTCCTGCGCGAACCCCGTTGCGTCGAATGCCATGGGGTTTCCTCCTCACCACTACAGAACCTCAGATTATACGAACTATTCTTCGTAATATACCCATATTAGCACCTCAAGAAGCCCTCTGAGGCTATTTTCCGAAGAATAGTTCGGTTACACACGCCCTTCCCGGAACCTCCGAACACAATCAAGGAGCACATCAAAAGGGGGCGTGCCCACCGCCTCCAGCACGCACGAAAAATCGCACAAACCAGACACGGGGAACACGCCCCCTCCGCTCACCTACCGCTATGACAGCGACTGCAGACGAGCCGCAATGGGCGCCAACTCCTCGTGACTGTCCAGAATCATAAGAGGAATAAAAATAGTGCGGTGCGAAGCGAAGTAGTAGTCCGGCACCCTGTAGGCGTCCCATGTCACGTAATCGGCCCTGGGGTAGTTGAAGTTCATGGGCAGGTCATAATCCTCCCGCTTCGCCATTGCATGCTGGTACGCCCAGCTCATTGCTCGATGCAACTCACTACCCCGCTTAATGGGGGCAAAACGCTTCTTATATCGTGCAGCATTCGCCTTACCCAGGGGTTCCAGAGTTACCTTGGGGCTACCCGCGGCACGATAGAGGAAAGTAAAGTAGGCGCCACGGCTCGCCGGAGTGTCGTAGTGGAAGGAACCATCAGACCAACCGGTGGTCAAACCCACGCGGGTCGCCCAGATAGCAACCTTATAGCGTGCATCGTCCGGAGTCAGGTCGGTGTACGGGGACTTCTCCGGCAGGTTCTTCACCTCGGGTGAGCCAGCCAGCTGATACAGGTACTCCAGCAAGCGGCCACGCGAAATGGTCATGACCTCATTCGGCAGGGACCACTCATCGATGTTGTCCAGCTCAACAGCCTGTTCCTTCGTAATCAGGCCGGTGCACTCCGCCCACTGCCAACTGTTCATAGCGTTCCTGCCGTATTCGCCGTACATTTCGAAACAGTTGATATTAGCCTTGGGTTCTTCAATAGGCTGTGCAGGTTTCGGATTAATATGCGCAGCCTGGGCCACGCCCTGACCCATGAAGCCCATAGTCAGTGCCAACAGTGCTGCCGCGCCGCGGGTCGAAAGGTTTTTCTTCATTTTCTATCCTCGGTGAAAGGTGTGAGAACGGAAGAAGAGTGAATTTCTTTGAACATACTCGGAATCTGCACCTCGCGCAATCAACTACACCCGGTGTGCAGGCGGATGCGGCGAAAGACACAACAAAGGCGAAAGATGCAGCAAAAAAGGGGGGCGTGCCCACCGCCTCTAGCACGCACGAAAAATCGCACGAACCAGATGCAGGGAACACGCCCCCAGCAAGCCCTCCCGCTCACCTGCCGCTAGGACAGCGACTGCAGACGAGCCACAATGGGCGCCAGCTCCTCGTGGTAATCAAGAACCATGAGAGGAGTGAAAATAGTGGAGTACGAAACGTAATAGAAATCCGGTGTTTCATTGAAATCCCAGGGCCTGTACCCGTTAGTGGAGAAGCTAGTGTCATACGCCCTGCTATCTTCCCCCTTCGCCAGCGCATGCTGATACACCCAGCTCATTGCTCGATGCAACTCGCTCCCCTCCTTAATGGGAGCAGCGCCCTTCTCCGCACGCACAGCATTCGCCTTATCCAGGGGCTCCAGGGTCACCTTGGGGCTACCCGCAGCACGATAAAGGAAGGTAAAGTAGGCGCCGCGGCTCGCCGGAGTGTCGTAGTGGAAGGAACCATCAGACCAACCAGCGCTCAAACCCACGCGGGTCGCCCAGATAGCAACCTTATAGCGTGCATCACCCGGAGTTAGATCGGTGTACGGGGACTTCTCCGGCAGGTTCTTCACCTCGGGTGAACCTGCCAGATGGTACAGGTGCTCCAGCAAGCGGCCACGCGAGATAGTCATGACCCCGTTCGGCAACTTATCTTCATCGGTTGTAGCCAGCCCAACAACCTGCTTCTTCGTAATCAGGCCGGTACACTCCGCCCAGTGCAAACTGGTTATAACGTTCTTGCCGTAAAAGAAGTGCATGTCAAAACAATTAATATCAAATTCCAGCTCTTCAACAGGCTGTGCAGATTTCGGCTGAATGTATGCCGCCTGGGCTACACCCTGGCCCATATACCCCATAGCCAGTGCCAACAGTGCCGCCGCGCCACGGGTCGAAAGGTTTTTCTTCATTTTCTATCCTCGGTGAAAGATGTGAGAGTAGAAGAAGAGTGAATCCCTTTGAACATACTCGGGATTCACTCTCCGCGCAATTATTTCAGAATGATTAAACTTTTACGTCATTTTGACTATTCCGATTAATCTCATTATCTTGCGAGGTCCTATAGACCACAAAATTAATATCAATATAGAAATTGCCCCAGGGGACACTGCGATCTCTCCTAAAGAAAAGGTGCCGACCGTCATTCGAAGTCAATTTATTACCATCACGGGCATTACGCGATGAACCGGCCACAATACTAATATCATCCAGCTTATTCTCCAGATAAAACCCGTAACGCGAGGAACGCTGGCCAACTTTCGGATTAGCCGAACGCGGCGATACTAGGCGTGCTCCAGAAGCATTTCGTCCAATATACCAATTAGCTGCTTCATCAGTGCGTGCAGTTCCCTTAAGAATAAGTGAATTCTCGAGACTCGAAGACTCACCTAGACAATTCATAAACTGATTATCCTTGAAACCTACGACCCACCCGTGCCCGCCATTCTCCTGAGCGGTACATCCGATGAACATATTCCGTTCGCCAAAAATCGCCCACCCGGCACCAGACTTTCTGCGGTACTGATCTCTATCGTGATAAAGGTCGGAATTTGGCTTATTGCGAATAGCAAACCAGGCGGTACATGCCACAAATTTACATTGAGCCCCATACACCTCAATTGCCCCATGATATCCGCCACCAAGATTGGCATCAGAGACCTCAACCATCACAAACTTATTATCCGCAGCTCCAGAGTTCAAACCCTCTGTTCTACGCTGAACATGACCCACCGGCTTTCCCACCAAGAGCCCTTGTCTGCGAGTTTTACGAATGCGGACCTTATCAACCTTCATAGCACGATCATGTTCACCCAGGATGGCAATTCCGATTGCCGTATCCCAGATTTCAACATTTGAAATAATAGGGGCAGCTTCAGGTTCATTAAAAATATCATATCTTGTATGAACAATAATGCCCGCAATATTATCCGGTATATAATTATCAGCAACGTGCTTACCCTGAGCAATTTGATACTCAAAAAATCCTTTACGAATATTAGGATTCAAAAGATTAAGATTGGCGGCACGAATAAACATATCCCGCACCCCAAAACGCATTGGTATATTTGTTCCCATATCACCCACAAAGGTATTGTATGACCCCATATGAAATACTCCCTGACACTCCATATCGTCACCATCAACATCTCTTAAAATCTTCGGGTTTTTATTAAACCCAATAATTTGTGTTGAGAATCCATGACCATACACCTCTACCCTATCCCTGAGATTAATAAAATCATTACTCACAAGATAGATTCCCGAAGGAATCTCGACAGAACCACCACCGGGAACAGCGGCCACCGAGTTAATGGCATTTTGAATTGCTGGTGCGGAATCCTTCGTACCGGTTGGGTCTGCACCAAAATCCAAAACATTCACATGCTTTGATTTACTATAATCAACCATATTGTATTCCTTTCTTAAGCCATGTAGTTCAAACGCATTCAAATAGTTTGAATGCTAACCCACCAATTTTTCCTGAATATCTATACATAAAGATGATTTGATGTTTAATTCTATTAAATCTGTACCAACCCCCTATCAATCATCTCTTTTTGCAGAGCAAGATTTCCCGAATCCACAACCCTGCGATTACCCCCATAATTGTTTTATGGGGCAGCTATTGTGGTACATGTCAACACGCCTCCCGGCGTCCTAACACTAATCCGATAGGAAGCCGACACAGTAGATCCGCCGTATTCGCTACGACCCGGGAAATACACGCCAAAGCACCCTCGTTGAAACAACTCTTCCGGCTGAGAAATATCCTTATCAACCTCAAGACCCCATTCCCAGTGCTGAGCTTGAATAAACGCGCCGTCATCTCCTCCAGGAGATGCATTTCCCTTCATCTCCCCTTGGTAGACACCACAAAAATACTCAGCGCTCTCCATTGAGGCACCACGCGCACGAACCACCTTCAGACCCGAGTCCTCACGCACTGTCAGTGATGGTGCAGCCGGGTACCCCTCAGGAGAATGGCTTGTCAATCCCATAGAACCCGGCTGCCAACGACTCATCTGCACCATGTATTCTTGCGATCCACTCAGCTGTTCAAGCTCAACCACAATCTGCTGACCCGAAGGAATTTTAGACAGCCACTGCCCTGTATCACGGCGAATATGGGGGCGAATTACCTCATACAAGAATCGCTCTCCTTGATTCCCCATCAGTTCTACCGACGGAAGCGCATGCACCCCAGCATAGGGGCCCGAAAAGGGAAGGAGCTGAAACCACAGAATGACATTATCTGCGCCATTAGTCGGCAACCACGCTTCACGAAGCGGGGCAACAGTGCACCCATCTATTTGCTGGGGAGAACCAACAGAGCCCTGAATACCCCATGCCGTGCTCTGAGGTGCTACGAAGAAACTTACCAGGGCAAATGACGAAAGCCGGCACACATGCCGGCGTGACAGTTCAGACATGATAGTCCTTAAATTAAGTTGAGTGATGACAATAGTGTGTGGCGTTTACGCTTCGTCGACGTTCTTACACCACACTCCTTCAACCCTACTCTGAAAATTCACCGTTTTGAGTATTCACAAGCAAATATTTCATTCTCGTGAAAAAATATATATCAATGTAAACCTGAAGTTTATTAAAATCTCACTTTAAACTTGAATATTTATGCAACTAGAACTTTAGAAATATCTTTAAAAATCTGAACTTTCAGAAATATTACAAGCCCCACCGCGCAAAGTACTTGTTGAAATCGACCTCTACAAAGCCCTGGGCAACAACTCCGAGCACAACAAAAGGGGGCGTGCCCACCGCCTCCAGCACGCACGAAAACTCGCACGAACCAAACGCAGGGAACACGCCCCCTAAAAACCGGGTGCACCTAACGGTGCGGCAGCTTAGTGACCCTCAGCTGCGAAACGGTCGATAGCCTCCTGGACCATCTTCTCAGCAGCAGCCAGGTCTTCCCAGCCCTCGCCCTTAACCCACTTGCCGGGCTCCAGGTCCTTGTAACGCTCGAAGAAGTGCTGAATCTCAGCCTTCAGCTGCTCCGGAACATCAGCCAGGGACTTGATGTGGTCGTAACGCTTGTCGGTGGGAACGCACAGAACCTTAGCGTCGCCGCCAGCCTCATCGGTCATGTTGAACACTGCGACCGGGCGGGACTCAACCAGCACGCCGGGAACAACGTCAACGTCCAGGATCAGCATTGCGTCCAGCGGGTCGCCGTCCTCACCGAGGGTGTTCTCGAAGTAGCCGTAAGCGGTGGGGTACTGCATGGAGGTGAACAGCACACGGTCCAGGCGCAGGCGGCCGGTCTCGTGGTCCACTTCGTACTTCACGCGGGAGCCGCGGGGAATTTCAATAGTGACGTCGAGTTCCATCGGAACCTTCTTTCTCGTGAGTTAGAGTCACTTTCGCGGCGATTTCGGCGCGCAAGGTGCGAAAGTTAGGTGTTGAACTCACCCATTGTAACCCGTTCGCGCACGCCGAAACCGCGTATTCGGCGCCAAAACCAGCGTAAATTACCACGCTCACACCACAGTTAACGTTCCCCCTAGTCCCACGCCCGCCAACGCACCCCGCCACCATGCCGGACAGGTCAGATAGGGGTCATAAGGGGCAGCAGGAGCGCGATATGAGCATCCCAGCACCGGCGCGTAAATTCGATAGGCACCCCATCCGCCCGCTATGCTCAAAAGATGCCTTCCAACAAGCACAACACCCAGATCACCACCCTCACCCGCCGCGCCGCCCTCACCCTCGGCGGCATGTTCCTCCTCACCGCCTGCGGATCCGCCGCAACCGAACAGAAACGCCCCGAAGGCTCCGCAAGCCCCACCGGCAGTCCGTCCGGCACCGCCGAGGCGACCGCCTCCGCAACCCCGAGCGCCACCCCGAGCCCGACCCTCGCCCCCGCACTGCCCGAAGCGGAACAGGAGCAGCTACGCAACGCCCTCACCGCACTCTTCGCGGACGGCACCTACCCGCAGTACAGCCTGCTCGTCACCGGCATGGACGGCAACCTGCCCAGCATCAAGGCAACCACCGCGCCCGCCGACCTGTACGCCGCCAACGCCGACACCGCGCGCGTGCCCGCCTCCACCTTTAAGGTGCTGACCCTATTCGCACTCAACCACTACGCGAACCTGCAGGCGCGCCTGCGCACCCGCGTCACCCGCGACGCCGCCGGACTGTACCTCATGGCGGGCGGCGACACCCTGCTCGGCGCGGGCGTCTCCAACCCGAAGCAGATTGTGGGACGCGCAGGCCTGGGAACCCTCGCCGAGCTGACCGTGAAGGCGCTTCTTCAGGGTGAGAAGCCTGCCGCGGCACTGCCCGTCTACCTGGACGGCACCTTCTTCAGTGGCCCCGGCGTGAACCCCGGCTGGGATGTTGCCGACGTGGCGTCCGGCCAGATCACGCCCATTCACCCGATTGCGCTCGAATCGCACACGGTGCCGGGCAAATCGACCGCAAGCAACCCGGTACGCCCGGACGATGCGGCGGTTGCCGCCCAGCAAGCGTTCGTGGACGCACTCAACACCGCCGGTAAGGAATCCGGTCTGAGCTTCACCCTGGCTGAGCGCCGCACCGCCCCCGCGGAAGCGGTTGAAATCACCGCGGTCGAATCGGCAACCCTGCTGGAGCAGGCGCAGCACATGATGCTCAAATCCGATAACGCCCTGGCGGAGGTGCTCGGCCGTTGCACCGCCATCGCCGCAGGTAAGGAAGGTAGCGGCGAAGCGGCACAGCAGACCGTGCGCCAAGCACTCGTGGACGCCGGCGTGAACATTGAAAACCTGGTGCAGGCGGACGTATGCGGTATGTCCCTGACGGACCGCGTGACCGCCCGAACCCTCGTGCAGGTCGTGGCACTCATGAACGCCGACGAGCACGCCGAGCAGCTCATGAGCACCTTCCCGGTGGCAGGCGTGAGCGGCACCCTGAACGACCGTTTTGGTGCGGCGAACGCCGTGCACGCGCGCACTTTTGTGCAGGCGAAGACCGGCACCCTGTACACGGTGTCTTCGCTGTGCGGTGTGGCGACCCGACCCGACGGCACCCGCCTGATTTTTGCGATTATTCTGAACGATCTGGGCGGCTCGGATGCGCTGCCCGCCGCGAAGGAACGCGTGGACGCTGCGGCGGCGGCGATTGCGAATCGCTCGACTGCGCCGAGTGCTTCTAGTGCTTCTAGCGCGCCGGAAGCTTCCGTGGAGGCTACTACGGAAGCAGCAAAAGCCCCCTAAATCATCCCGTGCAGGTTAATTTTCTGTAGTGTTTCACGTGAAACCTGAAAATCAACCTCTCGGGGTGAGGTAGCACGGAGCGCAGATACGCTCCTCAACCGGGGCTCCCACCCACTCCCCGCGGCGGGGTTTCACGCCCGCCTTGTCTCTCTCCTCCAGCAGAAAAGTCACCATGGACCTTACCTTCACCCTCGCTGACCTGACCGCCACCTCCACCTGCGAGCTGCGGCTCTACACCGAGCTTCGGGAGCGTGCGCAGAAGCAGTCTGCACGCCCGACCGCCGAGAAGTTCGAGCGCGCCCGCGAGGCGTACCGCGAGTGCCTGCGAGTGCTGACCGAAGGTGGCATGGTCGGCAGTGGAGCGGGCGGTGCTGGAGTGGTCGGCAGTGGAGTGGTTGGTGGTGAGCACGCGGGCGGCACAGCGCGCCCGGTACCCCTGGTGGCGACCTCCGCGGCGGGGCTGACCTACACGGTGGAGCTTGACCGTCTGGAGCACCCGACTGCGGACAGTACCGCACAAATCATCTGCACCCTGCACCTGGATGAGGCGGCGCATCGGGCACTGTTGCGCGGCGCCCTGGCGGCACACCTGCTGACCGCCGGTGCCGCCGAGAGCACCACCGAGAGTGCCAAGAGTGCGGTGCGCCTCGACCTCTACCTGGAGCACGGCGCGGAACCCGAATCGGAGCATACTGAGCTCTCCTCCCCCGCTGGTCAACCTCACCGGGTTGATTCGGCGCGTATTCTGCCGCTCATCCGCCTACAGGAGCAGCGCCTCCTCTCACTCACCCAGGCGCTGAACGAGGGTGTGGAACCGGCGGAACTTGCCGAGCGCATCCCGTATTTTCTGACCTGCGACGAGTGCCCGGCGTGCCTGAACGCATACCTGAACACAGCGGCATCTCTTGCCCTCGCGACCGACGCCCCGGAACTCATCGCCGAAGACACTGCCGAAGACGCCACCGAGGACCGGGAGACTGAGGAGCATCCGGTCATGTACCGGGTGCCCGCCGCGGTCGAGAACGACAGCGAACAGTACCGCCTGCAGTGCCTGCTGGATGCCCAGCTCACCTCCCTGGAAGAGCACGCGGCGGAGCACGGCTGGGGTGCCGGTGAGCTTGAGGCGGCGATGCTGCTGTCCATGACGAATTATCACCGCCGTGAGCGCGCCCCGTTCTGGCGTGAGCACATTCGCCGCCTGGAGGACGGCCCGGCGGCGTGGGTGGCAAGCCACGATTACGCGTACCTTGATCGGGTGCAGGTGCTTTCGGCGGAGCATGCGCATGCTCTTCTGAACACCCCCGCAGACCTGGAGGCGCTCGCCGCCGCCATGAAGGAACCCACCGAGGTTGAGGACGCCCCCGGCTGGTATCGTGTGCGCGGCGCGCAGGTGCGCCTGTTGCGTGCGCGAATTGAGGCTGACCCGAGCCTGGTGATTGCGCCCTCTGACCGCGCGGTTTTTTGTGCGTATGAGGCGGGTCTGAGCCCGCAGATTGCGCTGGACCGCATGGAGTCGCAGCTGAATTATTTCCGTGCGTCGAATCCGGGTGAGCGTGTGCCCGCCGAGTTGGCGGCGACGGGCTTCTTTGGCATGCGTGTGCTGGCGGTGGCGCAGGGCGGTTTCCGTGCCGGATTCGTGGGTTCTGCGGATCCCGAAGAGGCTGCCGCAGAGTCCATTGGCGAGTCGACCGGCGAGTTCTTGGAGGTGCTTCTGCAGGAGCGCATCCGCGTGAAGGATGAGCCGCACCGCGCGCTGCCTTCGGGTATTGGTCCCGGTGATCCGGTGTCGACGGCGACGATTGAGGCGGCTCTGCAAGCCGATGTGCACGGGCTGCTTTTCGATGGTGCTCTCATGACTAACCTCCCCGTATCTGATGAGCCCTCCGTTGCCGATGCCCCCGCCTCCCCCGGCACCCTACCGAGCGTGCTCGATGCGGCGGCTTCTCTGACGGGGGTGGAGAGCGCCTCCGCGGATTTGCTGTTCCGCCGCGCGCCGCGCCTGAAGAAGAGCGCCTCGAACGCCAAAAATGCAGAAAATCTACCCCGTGAGGTTGATTTTCCCGGCTCTGACCTGCCTACGGTGGATGCCGTGCACGCGGCGGTTCGCGCCCTCGACCGCTCCTACGTGGCGGTTCAGGGCCCTCCCGGTGCGGGCAAGACTTTCCTCGCCTCGCACGTGATTGCGCGCCTGGTGGCGGAGGGTGCGAAGGTGGGTGTGGTAGCTCAGTCGCATGCGGTGATTGAGAATCTTATGTTGGCGTGCTGCGCCCGTGATGGTTTTGATGTTTCGCGTGCGGTGCGTCTGCGCGGCAAATCGGTGACCCCGGACGCCCCGTGGTCTGAGGTGTCTGATTCTGAGCTGGTGGAGCTGATTTCTGGTGCGGGCGGTCTGCTGTTTGGTGGCACGGTGTGGGATTACGTGAGTGAGCGTCGTGTGCCTGTCGGGTCGCTGGACGTGCTGGTGGTTGATGAGGCTGGCCAGTTCTCTCTGACGAATACGGTGGCGGCGGCTCGTGCGGCACGTTCGGTGCTGCTGTTGGGCGATCAGCAGCAGTTGCCGC
>ERZ772997.337-NODE-337-length-16354-cov-11.642_pt1 | contig 16354 bp, 14 predicted proteins | sample MGYA00511127_ERZ772997 | MGnify/ENA primary metagenome ERZ772997 (study PRJEB29015, sample SAMEA2738070) | human oral metagenome | biome: human oral; feature: human-associated habitat; material: saliva | place: China | collected 2215 ... | reverse complement strand
GTAGTTAATCATGCCGAAAAATCAATCTTGTGTCATTAATTTAGGGCAAAATCAGCCAATTCATCCGCCCAAAGTTGTACAAAAACAACAAAACTTCATCCTCCCTTCATTCATGGATTTCCTGTTTTCATATCATTAAAAGATATTTTCATTAAAAACAACCGTTTTCAAAACTCAGGGCAAAACCGGGAAAAATATGTTAAATTACAGACCGTTTGTCGCACAAAATCCACAATAACAACGTATCCGATACTGCCACCATGAAACTGCAACAATTACGTTACGCCCTTGAAGTTTACCGGCACAATCTGAATGTCTCCGAGGCTGCCGATGCGCTTTTTACATCCCAGCCCGGCATTTCCAAACAAATCCGCCTGCTTGAAGAAGAATTGGGTATCCAAATTTTTATCCGCAGCGGCAAGCGTGTGGTTTCCGTTTCGCAACCGGGCAAAGCCGTGTTAGAGATTTCGGAACGGATTTTGCGCGATGTACAGAATATTAAAAATATCGGCAGCGAATTTACCGATCATGACAGCGGCTCGCTGACCATCGCGACAACGCATACCCAGGCGCGTTATGCGTTGCCTAAAATCGTTGCAGAATTTGTGAAAAACTATCCTAAGGTCAATTTGACCATCAAACAAGGCAGCCCTTCCGCTATTGCCCAAATGGTCAGCAGCGGAGAAGCAGATTTGGCAATTATTACCGAACGTATTGACGATCATCCCGAGTTGGGCAAACTGCCCTGCTATGAATGGAACCATGCCGTCATTGTCCCGCACGACCACCCTCTTTTAGACTGCCGCAATCCTTTAAGCCTTGAAGATTTGGCTTCTTTTCCGCTGGTTACTTACGAATTTGCGTTCAACTCCGGCAGCAGCATTGCGCGTACCTTTAATAAAGCGCATATCGAGCAACCTGATGTTGCCTTATCAGCTGCCGATACGGATGTATTGAAAACGTATGTACGCTTAGGCTTAGGCGTAGGTTTGATGGCCAAAATGGCGTACGATCCCGTTGTCGATCAAGATTTGCAGCTGATAGACGCGGCGCACTTATTTGAGCCGTCACCCACTTGGATAGCCTTACGCACCGACACCTACCTGCGTGGTTATGCCTATGATTTTATACAGATGTTCGCGCCGAAACTGACCCGTGAAGCGGTTGACCGCATTCTGTACACGCCGGTCGTTGAAGATTTTTCAATTTAACATCTAACTATCACTTTCGTAACTTAACAATTATTCTTTAACTTTTGTTAAAAAGGCCGTCTGAACAATTTCAGACGGCCTCAGATTCAGATAGCGTGCGAACAACCGGAAACCATTTTCTTCAAAGTCGTCGCATCTAGGATTTTGATGTGCTTGTGTTCAACCGAAATCAAGCCTTCGTGATGGAATTTAGATAAGGTGCGGCTGACCGTTTCCAGTTTCAGCCCTAAATAGCTGCCGATTTCCTCACGCGACATTCGCAGAATAAAATCGTTGGCGGCAAAACCTCGTGAATAGAGACGCTGAGACAAGTTAAGCAAAAATGCGGCCAAGCGCTCTTCGGCGCGCATATTGCCCAAAAGCAACATCACACCCTGATCTCGGACAATTTCACGGCTCATCAAGCGGAAAAAGTGGGAGCGGAGGCTGGGAATATCCTGACCGAGTTCTTCAATATGCGTAAACGGAAGCTCACATACTTCGCTGTCTTCCAAAGCCACAGCATCACAACTATGAATATGGGAGCAAATCCCATCCATCCCGATCAGCTCGCCCGACATAAAAAAGCCGGTTACCTGATCTCGTCCATCTTGGCTGGCGACTGTTGTCTTAAAGAAGCCCGCACGGATGGCAAACAGAGAGGTAAACGGCTCGCCGGCACGGAACAGGTATTCACCTTTTTTCAGACGGCGGCTTTGACGAATAACCGCGTCCAATTGTGAAAATTCGTTAGGCATCAGTCCGACAGGCAAACACAGCTCGCGTAAAGAACATGTGGAACACAAGGTTTTCATTTGATGTGTTGCATTGTGTGTAGCCATAACGCACCTTTAATTTGCTTAGTTCTCTCAATCCCTGATTAAGCCGAACAACTATTGACCCATGTCAAAGTCGGCATATCATTATGAGGCATTCTACCAAACTATCGAAATTTTGACTAAAATTTTCCCTAATTTCCTTACTTCATATTACAAGCCCCGACCATGAAAATCATCCCCATCTCAAATAACACCAACACAAACAATGAATTACCGGAATTCGACCGAGAATTGATTGCCAGCTTGCCATCAAGCGGTCCGCGTTATACATCCTATCCGACCGCCGACCGCTTCCATGAAAGCTTTAAAGAAGCCGAATATATCCAAGCTCTAAGCCTGCGCAACATGGGCGCGCTCAACAAACCCCTTTCACTCTACATCCACATCCCCTTCTGCAATACCATCTGCTACTACTGCGGCTGCAATAAAATCATTACCAAAGACAAAAGCCGTGCCGATGCCTATATCCAATATCTGGAAAAAGAAATGGAATTGCTGGCACCACATTTGGGCGGAAGACACCAGCTTGCGCAACTCCACTTCGGCGGCGGCACGCCGACATTCCTGAGCGACGACCAACTCGAACGCGTCTTCGACATGATCCGCAAATACTTCCAGCTGATTCCCAACGGCGAATACTCCATCGAAATCGACCCGCGCAAAGTCAGCCGCGAGACCGTCCTCAAATTGGGCAAACTCGGCTTCAACCGCATGAGCGTCGGCATTCAAGACTTCGACCCTAAAGTGCAGGCAGCCGTCAACCGTATCCAAAGTTACGAAGAAACCAAAGAAGTCATCGATGCCGCCCGCGAAGCCGGGTTCAAATCCGTCAGTGTCGATTTGATTTACGGCCTGCCGCACCAAAACACCGAAAGCATCAAAACCACCATTGACACGGTCTTGTCCCTCAACCCCGACCGTCTCGCCCTCTACCACTACGCCCACCTGCCGCATATCTTCAAACCGCAACGCCGTATCGACACCAATGTCGTTCCCGGCAGCGAAGAAAAACTCGATATGCTGCAATATTGCGTCCAAACCCTGACCGAGCGCGGCTACGTCTTCATCGGGATGGACCACTTTGCCAAACCAGACGACGAGCTCTCCATCGCCCTCAAAGAAGGTTTCCTGCAACGTAACTTCCAAGGTTATTCCACCTATGCCGACTGCGACTTGGTAGCGATCGGCGTGTCCTCTATCGGCAAAATCGGCAGCACCTACTCCCAAAACGAGCGCGATATCGATGCCTATTACGCCGCACTCGACGCCGGAAACCTGCCCATCATGCGCGGCTACCAGCTCAATCAAGACGACATTTTGCGCCGCAACATCATTCAGGATTTGATGTGCCGCTTCTCGCTCGACTATCGGATTTACGAAAGCGTGTTCGGCATTCCGTTTAGCCGTTATTTCGCGGTCGAACTGGAGGACATGAAGCAACTGGAAACCCTCGGCCTGGTCCGCCTCAAACCGCACGGCCTGACCGTTACGCCGAAGGGACGTTTCCTGATCCGCAACATCGCCATGGTGTTCGATTATCATCTGCGCCATAAAGAAACCAAAGCCAAATATTCACAAACCGTATAAACACTTAGGCCGTCTGAAAGTATGTGTTATATTTCAGACGGCCTTTTTCACATCAAAAGCAACATAATGGATCAACCCGATTTCTTCCCCATTCCCAGCCCCTGCATCGGCGTTTGCGAAGCCAATGCCAAAGGCTATTGCAAAGGCTGCCTGCGCAGCCGGGAAGAGCGCTTGTATTGGCACCAGATGACCGACAGCCAAAAACATCAAGTCATGCACCTCCTAGCCCTCAGGAAAACCAAAATCCGCAACCGCAAAACAGAAAAGCCCGACACGGGCGAACAACCGGTTCAAAACCTGCTCGATTTCTAAACCGCCCTTACCGCACACACCAAAAGGAAAAACATGAAAAAACTGCTCGCCTGCCTGCTTGTGCCATTGACCGCCCTTGCCCTGAGCGCCTGCAAACCCGCTGCAACCTCATCCGACAGCAAACCTGCCGAACTCAACTGGCAGCAGCCCAAACTTACCAGCAATGTTTGGAAAATCAGCAAAGAAGGCCAACCCGATTCCTATCTGCTCGGCACCATCCACATGGGGCAAACCAATCATACCTTGTCTTCCGATGCCCTCAAACTGTTGCAATCCACCGACCAACTGACCACAGAAGTTGACGCATTACCGGACAGCAGTCCGGAAACAAAAAAAATGTATCAAAAATACTTCAAAGAAGTTATGAGTACCGAACCACTCAGCCGCAAACTTGGCAAAACAGATTTCCGTCTTTTACAAGAAATCTATTCAAAAAATGAAGAAAGCCGACCCATCGCCAAAATTGCCGACAAACTCCACCCGTGGGCAGCATTGGTTTTTGCCGGCAGCGCATTTCCCCGAGGATATAGCGCAGAAACCGGTGCAGATATGTTGCTAACCAACGCAGCAGTCAATATCAACAAACCGCGTGGTTCATTAGAAAGCTTGGACGAAGTTTCCGCAATCTTCAAAGCACAGCCAGAAGAGAACATGATCAACTTTCTGAAAGCCAGCATTAAAACCAATAAAGAAGAAACCGAAGATGTCAAAAAACTCCATCAAGCCTATTCAGACGGCCGCTTTGAAGAACTGATCCCACTTTTGGAAGAAACCGAACAACGCACCCTCAAACGTGTTGATGCCAAATACGCCAAAGCCATGTCCGATTGGCTGAAAAACGACCTCCTGATCCGCCGCAACTTGGCATGGTTGCCTGAAATCCGCAAGCAATCCGCCAAACAAAGTACCCTCTTTGCCGTCGGCATTGCCCATTTACCCAGCGAAAAAGGCTTAATCGAACTATTGCGTCAAGAAGGCTATCAAGTAACGCCCGAACCCAAAGTCCTGATTTGGCAATAAACCCCAATCAAACAACAAGGCCGTCTGAAAGTCTTTCTTTCAGACGGCCTTTATTTAATCTCTATTAAATGAAGCAGTAAGCAATGTTGAGCGCAAAACTCAATCGCCTAATGCCGCTACCATCACCGCTTTAATCGTGTGCATCCGGTTTTCTGCCTGATCAAACACAATGCTGGCTTCGCTTTCAAAAACTTCTTCCGTTACTTCCACACCATTCAGGCCGAATGTCTCATAAATCCATTCGCCGACTTTGGTTTCGCGATTATGGAAAGCAGGCAGGCAATGCATAAACTTGACTTGCGGATTTTTCGCAGCTGCCATCAATTCAGGGGTAACGCGGTAACCTTTCAGCAAATCGATACGTTCCTGCCAAGCCTCTTTAGGTTCGCCCATGCTGACCCACACATCGGTATGGATAAAATCCACGCCTTTCACAGCTTCCTGCGCATTCTCCGTCAACAAAATCCGTCCGCCGGTCTCTTTGGCGACAGCCTGCACCGTCTCGATAATGTTTTCAGACGGCCACAAACTTTTCGGCGCACCGATACGCACGTCCATGCCCAGTTTCGCAGCCAACACCAGCAACGAATTGGCCATGTTGTAACGCGCATCGCCGACATAGGCAAACGCAATTTGGTTCAAAGGCTTGTCGCTATGTTCGCGCATCGTCAGCGCATCGGCAAGCATTTGGGTCGGGTGGAACTCGTTGGTCAGACCGTTGAACACAGGCACGCCTGCATACTTGGCCAGCTCTTCCACCACATCCTGCCCAAAGCCGCGATATTCGATGCCGTCAAACATCCGCCCCAAAACACGCGCCGTATCCTTAATGCTTTCCTTATGCCCGATTTGGCTGGCGGACGGCTCCAGATAAGTTACCCCTGCTCCTTGGTCGCGCGCGGCCACTTCAAACGCGCAACGGGTGCGGGTCGATGTTTTCTCAAAAATCAGGGCGATGTTTTTTCCCTGCATCCGCTGCACCTCGTTTCCTGCTTTTTTAGCGGCTTTCAATTCGGCGGCAAGATCGAGATAGGCGGTGATTTCTTCGGGCGTGAAATCCAAAAGTTTCAGGAAATGGCGGTTTTTCAGGCTCATGTCGTATTTCTCTTTTCTAGCGTGGGCGTTGCCCAACATTTTTCTCCGTGCAGATTTTGCCGGACTTCCCCGACCTTCTGCTGCTCAATTTTTCAGAATGCGAAGCCTACCCGTAGCGCGGCCCCTTATCCTCTATCAAAACTCAAAACAAGGCCGTCTGAACTTCGCCTCGCTCCAAGGCAAGCAACGATTGTTTGCGGTTCAAACCGCCTGCGTAGCCGGTCAACTTACCGTCGCTGCCGATAACGCGGTGGCAGGGAATCAGGATGGACACTTTGTTCTGCCCGTTGGCAGCGGCAACGGCGCGAATGGCTTTAGGATTGCCCAACTGTTGCGCCTGCTCCTTGTAGCTGCGCGTTTCGCCGTAAGGAATGGTCAGCAACGCATTCCATACCTGCTGCTGAAAGGCCGTGCCTATCGTTTCCAAAGGCATCGCAAAAACTTTCAGACGGCCTTGGAAGTATAAATCCAATTCTTGGCGCAAAAGTTGCGTTTGCTCATTTTCTTGAAAAATAAACTGTCCGTGCAAAGCTTTTTGGACAGCCGTGATTTCCTGCTCTAGCTGTTTCTGCCCGACAAATTCCAGCAGACACAAACCCTTACTGCCGAACACCGCCAACATCTCGCCCAAAGGCGTGGCAAGCGCGGCTGCAGTCAGTTCGTTCAGACTATTCGGATAACGCGTTTCCAACAGTCGGATGGTTCGGCGGATACGGACATATTCTTCAGGGGCGCAACCGATACTGTCGATAAAATCCTGCTCAAACTGCTTGGCTTCGTGTCCCGTAAGACGCTCGTCGAAGCCGGTGGAAAAATCGGTTTCCAGTCGCTCGCGGATTTCATTCCACTTTGATGGAAGCTCGTTTAAAGAAGGCAGAGTAATCATATTTTGCCTTATTCAATTATCGATAACTTAATAGAAAACAAAAAGAATAAAAGAATCGTACCGCCCTATCGTTTTTCAAAGCCTACGGCACGGCCTTTTCACTTCAACAAACGCTTCAACATACCTTCATACACTGCCGACAGCTTCGGAATATCTTCCAAACGTACGTTTTCATTGATTTGGTGGATGGTCGCGTTGGACGGGCCTAATTCGATGAGCTCTTTGGCAACGGCCTTGATGAAGCGTCCGTCCGAAGTGCCGCCGGTGGTGGACAATTCGGCCTCAACGCCACAAATCTCGGCAATGGCTTCGCGTGCCACGTCGGTCAGTTTGCCCGCGTGGGTTAGGAAAGGTTGGCCTGAACAAGACCACTGCAAATCGTATTGCACACCGTGTTTATCCAAAATGGCGTGAACGCGTTGTTTCAGCCCTTCTTCGGTAGACTCGGTAGAAAAGCGGAAATTGAATTTGACGTTCAGCTCGCCCGGAATAACGTTGGTCGCGCCTGTGCCGCCGTTGATATTGGAAATTTGGAAACTGGTCGGCGGGAAGTATTCGTTGCCCTCGTCCCAGACTTCCTGCGTCAACTCCAGTAAGGCCGGGGCAAAAGTATGCACGGGATTGATGGCCAAATGCGGATAGGCAATATGGCCTTGCTTGCCTTTGACAGTCAGGTTGCCCGACAGCGAGCCGCGGCGACCGTTTTTCAACATATCGCCCAATTTATCCACGGCAGTCGGTTCGCCGACGATACAGTAATCAATCAACTCGCCGCGCGCTTTCAACACATCGACAACTTTGGTCGTGCCGTCCAGCGCATCGCCCTCTTCGTCCGAAGTAATCAGGAGCGCAATGCTGCCTTGATGATCGGGATGTTCGGCAACGAAACGCTCACAGGCGGTAACGAAACAGGCAATGCTGGTTTTCATGTCCGCCGCACCACGGCCATACAGACGGCCTTCACGCTCGGTCGGTTCAAACGGAGGCGAATCCCATTTTTCAACAGGGCCTGTCGGCACAACGTCGGTATGTCCGGCAAAGCAGAACACCGGAGCCTGTGTACCGCGGCGCAACCAAATGTTTTTGGTGTCGCCAAAATGAAGCTCTTCTACGGCAAAACCGATTTTTTGCAGGCGTTCGGCCAGCAGTTGTTGACAGTTTTGGTCATCCGGCGTAACGGACGGGCGGGAAATCAACGCTTTGGCGAGTTCTAGGGATTGGGTTTCGATCATTGTGTTCACTTTGAAAAACAGGCCGTCTGAAACGTTCTGAATATGATTTTCAGACGGCCTTGAGTTTATTTGAAGATACTGAATGGGCAGTTTGTCTTTCTGCGTCCTGAGTTATTTTCCATGACAAGCTTCATACAGCGGCAGTAAGTCTTCCACTGTTTCCACTATCCATTTCACAACATCCTGCTTGCCCAAATCATCGCGTTCGATGTGTTTGCCGATGCAGAGGAAATCTTTGTCGTCTCGAAGCTTTCTATCGCCGTCGCTTTGTTGGGCAACGGTACGATAATCGTCATATTCGCTTTCCGCCCCGTGCCACATATCGAAGGAAGCGTATTTTTCGGTATCAAAATTATCCAGCCAGCGGTTGTAATCAGGAAGCGCAATGGGGGAAACATCGGCTTTATAGCAGTGCCAATCCAAGCTGACGCTCAAACGGCGGCGGTTGAGCAAAATCGATAAAATTGCTGCGGAATTTTTATATTGTTCGTATTTGAAATAGGCAAAGAAATGGGCGCGGACCTGCCAGCCGTTACACCAGCGTTCGATATGCGGCGGCGCAAACGGCGCACCCAATTCGGCGGCAACCTGCTGGATCAGCTGCTGCCATACCTGCCAGTTTTCTTTATAGTCAGCCTTAATTTGCGGAATACTTTCAGGCTGGTATTTTTTAAGCTGGGAAAATTGGAAAAAGGGAATATTGAACAAATCGCAACTTTTTGGGGTCAGCATAATATATCCTTGAGACGATTGTTTCAGACGGCCTTATTTGCGGCGGCGTGCAGCCATAATTTCGCCGATTTCGGTCAGTTTTTCTTTGGGGATAAAGGTTTTGCCCATATCAAACAGCGGCTCTTCAATCGCCAGATGGACATCATATCCTGCGACAAAGCGTTTGAACGCTTCCGCATCGGGGACATAGGCGTTGTCTGCTTCGAGTTTGGCGAATTCGGCGGATACTGCCGCCCAGTTGTTGTGCAGGCTGACATGTTGGCGCAACAGCTCGTCAACGCTTTCTTGGGCTTGCGGCGCATATTGCAATAGAAGCGGGAAGAAATTTTCTTCTTCGTCTTCATGGTGCAATGGCGCGGCGACATTAAAATATTGGGCAATCTGGCGGATGGTTTGCAAAACGATTTGATTGCAGCCGTTTTCGGCAATATAGTCCGACAACATGGCAACCTGGCTGCAGAAACGGCGCACTTTGCCATGACAGGCGTACAGCATTTCAATGGGTTCGGCAAAAGTAACGCTTTTGGTTTCAAACGGATTCATGGTTTTGAGGTTTTATTCTGAAATTAATGTTTCCAGATTATAACAAAACAGCCTGCGCAAGGCAGGCTGTCTGTTTTTAAGCTTAAAGCGGATTAGTCAACCAAAGTAACTTTACCGTTCATCAAAGCACCGTGACCTGGGAAGGTACAAGCGAATTTGTATTCGCCGCCGGCCAATTTAGCAGGATCCAGAGTCAGGGAAGATTCTTCGCCGCCGCCAACCAGTTTAGTGTGGGCAACAACGCGTGCGTCGTCAGGTTTAACGTAGTCAGTTGCAGCAGCACCGGCACCGTCTTTGAAAATACCGTCCATGTCTTCGGCTTTACCGATGACGATGTTGTGACCCATGCTTTCTTTAGGTTGGGTACCGGTGTGTTTCAAAGTGATGGTGAATTCTTTACAAGCTTTGCTTACTTGGATTTCTTTAGTGTTGAACTGCATAGCGTCGTTGGCTTCAACAGTAGTTGCGCAGTTGCCGGCAGCAGGAGCGGCGGCAGCATCGGCTGGAGCAGCTTCAGAGGCAGGAGCGGCATCGGCAGGTGCAGTAGTTTCTGCAGGAGCAGCTTCAGAAGCAGCGGAAGCAGCGGAAGCAGCAGGTGCTTCAGCAGGTTTTGCAGCTTCTTGAGAGCATGCAGCCAAGCCGATAACGGCAGCGGAAATCAGAGCCAGATAAGCTTTCATTGATGTATCTCCTAATGATGAGAGTCTTGTTAAGTTCTATTAATAGAACCCGCGCGAATATATTAACAAAGGCAAATACCAGACTTAAACTTATTCACGCAGAGCGATAAGAAATTCAGGCGTTATTTTGCTACAAACTTCGCACGAAATCAAAGTTTCAGGCCAAGTTTACATCAGTTTACCTAAAAGAAAACAGTTACTGTTTAGGTCGTATTTCTTTAGTATTAGATGCTATCGGTCAAATGAAATAAGTTTTAACATTTATTAACCATAATCTCATTCGGCATGATTTTAGCGGCTGTGTTTACGTACCAATTCTGCCAATGCCGCTGCCAATTCGGGATGCTTGCCTTCCAATTTGGCCGCAGCCGCATCGAAGCTATCTAAAGCTGCCTCGCTCAATCTCAAGCTGTTGGTTTTCGGCTGGGACGGAGGTTTGGGGATCACCCTGACCGCCACTTCCCGTATTCCGTCATGCAATGCTTGCAACTTGGGCAACATGGAGGGCAGGATCATTTTCAAACGCGAAGCAGCCATATTGTTGGCGGCCAGCAAAACCAGCCTTCCGTCTTCAACACAGGCCGTCTGAAAATGCGGATGCAGGTTGACCGGCAAAACCGTTTTGATTTTTGCATCCAATTTCCGCCATTGTTGCGATTGTTGCAACAAGCCCGCCAATAAATGATCGCGCTTGCCTAATTGTGCTAAATCCATAGTTTCAGACGGCCTCTCAGTGAATTAACCAAACAATTACAATTGAAATACAGCAAAACCGCCTTTATTTCAAACAGCATTACCGCGTTATACAAGCGCTTGTGTTAAAATCCCAATTTCGCCCACTATTATATCAAGGCGCAGGAATTATTCATGCTGACAAACATTGCTAAGAAAATCTTCGGCAGCCGCAACGACCGCCTGCTGAAACAATATCGTAAATCCGTTGCTAAAATCAATGCACTCGAAGAACAGATGAAAGCGTTGAGCGACGCAGATTTACAGGCCAAAACCGCCGAATTCAAACAACGCCTCGCTGACGGACAAACGCTAGATGATATTTTGGTTGAAGCCTTTGCCGTCTGCCGCGAGGCATCCCGCCGCGTATTGGGCATGCGCCACTTCGATGTACAGCTGATCGGCGGTATGGTCCTGCACCATGGCAAAATCGCTGAAATGCGTACCGGTGAAGGTAAGACATTGGTGGCCACCCTTGCCGTTTACCTGAATGCATTGTCAGGAAAAGGTGTACACGTCGTTACCGTCAACGACTACCTCGCCTCCCGTGACGCGGGCATTATGGAGCCGTTGTACAACTTCTTGGGCTTGAGCGTCGGCGTGATCGTAGCCGATTTGCAACCTTTCGAACGCCAAACCGCTTACGGTGCCGACATTACTTACGGTACAAACAACGAATTCGGTTTCGACTACCTGCGCGACAATATGGTTACCGACCAATACGACAAAGTTCAGCGCGAATTGAACTTTGCCGTTGTCGACGAAGTGGACTCCATTTTGATCGACGAAGCGCGTACGCCGCTGATTATTTCCGGCCAGGCAGATGACAACATCCAGCTCTACCGCGTGATGGATGCCGTTCCGGCCCACCTTATCCGACAAGAAACCGAAGAAGGCGAAGGCGATTACTGGGTAGATGAAAAAGCGCACCAAGTTATTCTGAGCGAAGCCGGTCACGAACACGCCGAGCAAATCCTGACCCAAATGGGCTTATTGCAGGAAAACGACTCGCTCTACTCTGCCGCCAATATTTCCCTGATGCACCACCTCATGGCGGCATTGCGTGCGCACACCTTGTTCCACAAAGACCAACACTACGTCATTCAAGACGGCGAAATCGTGATTGTGGACGAATTTACAGGCCGTCTGATGGCCGGCCGCCGTTGGTCCGAAGGCTTGCACCAAGCCGTTGAGGCCAAGGAAGGCGTAGAAATCAAACGCGAAAACCAAACGCTTGCCTCCATTACCTTCCAAAACTACTTCCGCCTGTACAGCAAACTGTCCGGCATGACCGGTACGGCCGACACCGAAGCCTTCGAGTTCCAAAGCATTTACAACCTCGAAACCGTCATCATCCCGACCAACCGTCCTGTACAACGTAAAGACTTCAACGACCAAATCTTCCGCTCGGCCGAAGAAAAATTTGAAGCTGTCGTCAAAGACATCGCCGAATGCCACAAAAACGGCCAACCGGTTTTGGTCGGTACAACCAGCATCGAAAACTCCGAACTGGTTTCTGACTTGTTACACAAAGCAGGTCTGCCGCATAACGTTCTAAACGCCAAAGAACACGAGCGCGAGGCATTGATTGTGGCTCAAGCCGGTAAAGTCGGTGCAATTACCGTTGCCACCAACATGGCAGGCCGCGGTACCGATATTGTCTTGGGCGGCAACCTCAAACATCAAATCGAAGCCATCCACGCCGATGAAACTTTGAGCGAACAGCAAAAACAAGCGCAAATTTCCGCCCTTGAAAGCGGCTGGCAAACCGAACACGACCAAGTTGTGGCCGCAGGCGGTTTGCACATTATCGGTACGGAACGCCACGAAAGCCGCCGTATCGACAACCAATTGCGCGGTCGTGCCGGTCGTCAGGGCGACCCCGGCTCCAGCCGTTTCTATCTGTCGTTTGAAGACCCATTATTGCGCCTCTTTGCTCTCGACCGTGCCGCTGCCATCCTCAACCGTCTGGCACCCGAACGCGGCGTTGCCATTGAACACGGCCTGCTGACCCGTCAAATCGAAGGCGCGCAACGTAAAGTCGAAGGCCGCAACTTCGATATGCGTAAACAGGTTTTGGAATACGATGACGTTGCCAACGACCAACGTAAAGTGATTTACCATCAACGCAACGAAATCCTGACGACTAAAGACGTCAGCGATTTAACACGTGAAATCCGTGCCGACGTTATCAGCGACTTGGTTGATTACCACATCCCGCCTGACAGCATGGAAGAGCAATGGGACATTCCGGCACTTGAGCACCAACTTGCCGCCGATTTCCGCCTGCATGTCGATATTAAAGGCTGGTTGAAAGAAGACAGCACTTTGGACAACCAAGACATTAAAGAGCGTCTCATCAAACGCATCGAAGACGAATATGCCGAGAAAGTCGAATTGGTCGGCAAACAAGCCATGTCGGATTTCGAACGCAACGTTATGCTGCAAGTTATCGACAACCAATGGCGTGAACACCTCGCCGCCATGGACTACCTGCGCCAAGGCATCCATCTGCGCAGCTATGCTCAGAAAAATCCGAAACAAGAATACAAACGTGAAGCTTTCATCATGTTTGAAAACCTGTGGCGCAGCATCAAACAAAACATTGCCGCTTTGCTGACTGCCGTTCAAATCGAGCGCAACAGCGAATACGACCACACCGCCGCACAAAGCGTCAGCGATGTTCAAACCGTCCACTCCGACGCGCCCGATATGGAAGAATTGCTCGGCCAATCGCAAACCGATTTAGTTACCGAAGCATTCGATCCTGACGGTACCGACTTCAGCCCTGAAGCGCTTGCACAAAACGGCCTGATTGTTCACCGCAACGATCCTTGCCCTTGCGGCAGCGGCCTGAAATACAAACAGTGCCACGGTAAATTAAACTAAGCAGTCATCTCAAAAGGCCGTCTGAATAAGTGTAAAAACGAAATCAAAGATTCTCGTTTCACCGTTCAGACGGCCTGAGAATTATCCAAATAAGCAAAAAATTTCCAAACCCAATTTCAAAAGAGTATCCCTATGGCAGGCAATACCTTCGGACAAATCTTTACCGTTACCACTTTCGGCGAAAGCCACGGCGCAGGCTTGGGCTGCATCATCGACGGCTGCCCGCCTGGATTAGAATTGAGCGAAGCGGATATCCAGTTTGACCTTGACCGCCGCAAACCCGGCACCAGCCGCCACGTTACCCAACGCCGCGAAGCCGACCAAGTCGAAATCCTCTCCGGCGTATTCGAAGGCAAAACCACCGGCACCCCCATCGCCCTCCTGATCCGTAATACCGACCAACGCAGCAAAGACTATGGCAATATCGCCACCAGTTTCCGTCCCGGCCATGCCGATTACACCTACTGGCACAAATACGGCACACGCGACTATCGCGGCGGCGGTAGAAGTTCCGCCCGCGAAACCGCCGCACGTGTTGCCGCCGGAGCAGTCGCTAAAAAATGGCTGAAAGAAAAATTCGGCACGGAAATTACTGCCTACGTTACCCAAGTAGGCGAAAAAGAAATCCAGTTTGAAGGTTACGAATATATTTCCCAAAATCCTTTTTTTGCCGCCAACCAAAGCCAAATTGAGGACTTAGAAAACTATATGGACAGCGTGCGCAAAGCATTGGACTCTGTCGGCGCGAAACTGCATATCGAAGCGACTAACGTCCCCGTCGGCTTGGGCGAACCGGTTTTTGACCGTCTCGATGCAGAAATTGCCTATGCCATGATGGGCATCAATGCCATCAAAGGTGTGGAAATCGGCGCAGGTTTTGATAGCGTAACGCAACGCGGCAGTGAGCATGGCGACGAGCTCACGCCTCAAGGTTTTCTATCCAACCACGCAGGCGGCATCTTGGGTGGCATTAGCACCGGACAAGACATCCATGTGAATATTGCCATCAAACCGACCAGTTCCATCGCCACACCGCGCCGCAGCATTGATACAGAGGGCAACCCTGTCGAACTTGCCACACACGGCCGCCACGACCCCTGCGTCGGATTACGCGCCGCTCCGATTGCAGAAGCCATGCTGGCCTTGGTATTGATTGACCACGCCTTACGCCATCGTGCGCAAAATGCCGATGTTCGGGTTAATACACCGGACATTGCCAAATTGGAAAAATAACCGTTTATTTCTGAATATTCTCAGAAAAATTTAGCCAAATCACAGTCTTTATACTACAATAGCACCTTATTGCCGTATGAAGAAAATACGGATTTAGATTAGAGGAATACAACCGCAATGGCACAAGAAACCGCTTTGGGCGCTGCACTGAAATCTGCCGTCCAAACCATGAGCAAGAAAAAACAAACAGACATGATTGCCGACCACATTTACGGCAAATATGATGTGTTCAAACGATTCAAACCGTTGGCTGTCGGCATTGATCAAGATTTGGTTGCCGCCCTGCCCCAATACGATCCTGCACTGATTGCACGCGTACTGGCCAACCACTGCCGCCGCCCACGCTATCTGAAAGCCTTGGCCCGCGGCGGCAAACGTTTCGACCTAAACAACCGCTTCAAAGGCGAAGTCAGCGCAGAAGAGCAAACCATCGCCCAACAGCACCCTGCCGTTCAGCAGGCATTGGCTGCACAAGCCGAACGCCAAGCCGCTAAAGCCGCCGCTGAAGCAGAAGCGGCTCCTACTCAAGCTGAGGAGACCAACAAAGCTGCTGAATAATGTTCAGACGGCCTGTCATAGCTTGTTCTAAATAAAGACCCCGATTCAATGACTTTCTTAAACGTCGTTGAATTGGGTTTTTTTATTGCCTTAACCTTATAGTGGACTGATTAAAAATAGCTTTGTTTGCCCTCACCAAGCCAAGTTTTGAAACCAAAAATCTTTTCTAAAATATTCCCAATAAGGTATTTCTCTATCACCTTGATTATTCTTGTATCAGTTCAAACATTGAAAAGCATGATTTATGCATCGTTAAAACAAACTAAAATCTATCCCTTACAAAAATAAGTAAAGGCCGTCTGAAATCTATCTTTCAGACGGCCTTTTTCAATCAAGTAATCTTAAAACACGGCCTGCAAAACCAAATAGCTGACAACAGACAAAACGGCAGCAGCAGGCAAGGTAATGACCCAAGCAAGGCCGATCGGTTTCATCAATTTCCAGTTGGCATTGCGGTTAACCAAGCCGATACCCAAAACGGCACCCACCAAGATATGGGTACTGGAAACAGGCAAGCCCATAAATGATGCGGCCATCACGACGGCGGCGGCAGAAAGCTCGGCTGAGAAGCCTGACGCAGGGTGCATTTCTGCCAAGCTGGTACCTACGGTTTTAATCACTTCTTTACCGACAAACCACAAACCGACGATCAAAGCGATACCGAAAGTCAACATGGCAATCGGCGGCACGGCGTTTTGAGCGGTAATGCTGTTGGTACGCAACACATCCATAATCGCGGCAAACGGACCAATCGCATTGGCAATATCGTTTGCACCATGGCTGAATGCGAAACCGCAAGCGGTAAATACCTGCATCCATGAGAACA
>ERZ772997.335-NODE-335-length-16362-cov-4.80168_pt1 | contig 16362 bp, 13 predicted proteins | sample MGYA00511127_ERZ772997 | MGnify/ENA primary metagenome ERZ772997 (study PRJEB29015, sample SAMEA2738070) | human oral metagenome | biome: human oral; feature: human-associated habitat; material: saliva | place: China | collected 2215 ... | reverse complement strand
GCGCACTAAAAATGCGGCTCTTCTCATGTAGCGGCACATTCAAAAGAATGCACGTTCGAGAAGAGCCGCACGGCCCGGTAACCGAAGCTACCGAATCAAGCTAAACCTTAGATGAGGGCGGTAATAGCAGCCAGGCCACCGAAGACAATACCGGGAGCGTTCGCAATGATAATCGGGACGTCCTTCTTGGGGCGCCACAGACCGTACAGAACCCACAGGGTGCAGTTCACAGCAGCAACCAGAGGCTGAATCCAGTCACCCTTGTGACCGCTCAGGTTACCAATAATCTGCGGGAAGTAGAACACATACATGAGCACTGCGGTCACAGAAGCAACGCGAGCCAGGATGGGGAAGAACTTTGCGTGGAATTCAGATTCTGCGCTCAAACCGCCCTTAGGGGAGGTGCTCTGTGCGGAGGTGGTTGCGGAGGTGTTGTTCTGCTCTGCCATGGATGTACTCCTTTACATGGTTTGCCGCTCACCAATCAAGAGTAAGTTGAGGAGGTGAGGGGCGCTGAGGATGCATACTCGTACCGGGTCGCGTCTAACTAGTTTCGCATAGATATAGGGGTCCCTGGGCTGCAGCAATTTCCTACCGGATGCATTACGCCCGTTCTCAGACTGCATATCGGGGCATGCCAGCCCCACGCTCACCTCCGCGCCACCGAGCGCGAATAGGGTCAAGCCGCACGCCCCGCTTAAACTAGAAGAATGACCAACAGCACCACCCCACAGGCAACCACTCACACCACCTGCCAGAGCAGCGCCTTCGACGTAGAACTCGCGCAGCTCACCCGCAACAACCTTGTTGAAGCACGCCACCGCGGCCGCCTCATCCTGCTGGGCCCCGACGGCGATGTGCAGCTAGCCCTCGGTGATATTCACGAGCCCTTCTACCTGCGCTCCGCCGCCAAGCCCCTGCAGGCCATCGGATCCATGAAGGCGGGCGCACCCCTGCGCGGCTCCCAGGTCGCCATCGCCTGCGGTTCGCACCGCGGCACCTTCGAGCAGATGCGCGCCGTGCAGGACGTACTCACCCAGGGCAGCACCGAAACCAACCCGCTCACCCCGGCACACCTGGCGCTCAAGCCCACGCTCCCTGCCGATCAGCAGGCACGCCAGGCAATGATCCAGGCAAACCTCGCCGCTACCGCCCTGGCGCACCCCTGCTCCGGCAAGCACGCCACATTCCTGTGGGCGTGCACCGCCAAGCTGGAGCGCGGCGACCTCGAAGAGGGCTCGCAGAACTGGACCCTGCACAACTACCTCGACCCCGCACACCCGCTGCAGCAGGTCATTACCGAAGAAATTGAGGCGTTCACCGGCGAGCCGGTAGCCGCCATCGGCGTTGACGGCTGCGGCGCACCCGTGCACGCGGTCTCCCTGCTGGGTGCCGCACGCGCCTACTCGACCCTGGGTGCGGCAATCCGCAACCTCGGGGCGGATGCACGCGCCTCCACGGTCGCGACCGCCATGGTGGATTACCCCGAGCTGATTCAGGCGCCCGGCTCCCCCGACACCGTGCTCAGCGAAGAGCTGGATGCAATCGTCAAGGGCGGCGCGGAGGGCGTGCTCTGCATTGGTCTGCGTTCGGGCGCGTCCGTGGTGGTGAAGATGAGCGACGGTTCGCACCGCGCCATGTACGCCGTAGCTCTGCGTGCTCTCGTTGCTGGCGGCTACCTGAGCGCCGAGGAATGCGAGCGCCTACTCGCGCTGGTGGTTCGCCCGGTGACCGGCGGCTACGTGGACGGTGAGCCGGTTGTGGTGGGTGAGCTGCGCGTACATGAGGAGCTTTTACATGCGGAGCTTTTCACCCGCGAGGATCCAACTCCCGGCGACCCCGAAGAGAACGCCCAGGAAGAGGGCTAGTCGTGGCGATTCGACGTAAGACTAGCGAGGAAGCGGGCATGGCGGCAGTACGCGAAGTGCGTGCCTTCTTTGAGGCGCAGCGTGCGGCAGCCGGTGAGCCTGCAGATTCGCATGCCCGAGGCGAGTACCTGCTGAACAGCGCCGAGGTGGAGCAGGCGTTTGCCGCGCTCCCCCGCTCGGTGCGTGCAACCTTCGTGCGTTTCACCCTGGAGGAGCTTGCGACCCTCGCCCCCGGCAATAGTGTGGAGGTGCGCGTACCCCCACTGGGCGTGACCCAGTGCGTGGCGGGTCCTCGCCATACGCGCGGTACCCCGCCGTCCGTGGTGGAGGCGCGCCCGCTCGTGTGGGCGGCGCTGGTGCTGGGTGCGTGTTCGTGGGAGCAGGCGGTGGCTGCCGGTGCGCTGGATGCCTCGGGCGAGCGCAGTGACCTTTCGGGCTTGTTGCCGCTCTTCTAGAATTTGCTACGAGCCCGCAAGCCCACACAGTTTCATGATTTGGCGTGTTCGTTGCCTGTTCTAGTCGTCCATCCTGAGGTATTTAGCGTATCCTTCACCACAGCGTCTCTGAAACCCGGTACACTTTTAAGGGTCTGGTGTATGCTATGGCACACGCAGGCAGGTGTGAGTGCGGCAACACGCCCTAATCTTGCGCCTGCGCAGACGCATCCGCAGTCCCAACGTCGAAAAGAAGTGAATTGATTCGCCCCGACGGAAAACTCACTCACGACCTCGATCCGATTGACCACGGCCCCAAGGACGCCTGCGGCGTCTTCGGCGTCTGGGCACCCGGCGAGGACGTGGCAAAGCTAACCTACTACGGCCTGTACGCACTCCAGCACCGCGGCCAGGAATCAGCAGGTATCGCAACCAGTAACGGCAAACGTATCCACGTGTACAAAGATATGGGACTCGTCTCCCAGGTCTTTGACGAAGCCACCCTCAGCTCCATGCCCGGCGACCACGCTATCGGCCATGCCCGATACTCCACCACCGGCGCATCCCACTGGGCTAACGCACAGCCCACCCTCGGTACCACCCCGCACGGCACGCTCTGTCTGGCGCACAACGGTAACCTCACCAACTCGGCTGATCTCTACGAGCGTCTGATTGAAAAGAACGGCGGCAAGCCCCCCAAGCACGGCGAACTCGCCCAGGGCAACACCACCGACACCGCACTCGTCACCGCCCTGCTGGCGGAGCACGATTTCGATTCCCTCGAAGAAGCAGCACTCGACCTGCTGCCGACCCTACGCGGTGCTTTCTGCCTCACCTTCATGGATGAGCACACCCTCTACGCCGCACGCGACCCGCAGGGCGTTCGTCCCCTCGTACTCGGTCGCCTGGAGCGCGGCTGGGTTGTCGCATCCGAAACCGCGGCACTTGATATTGTCGGCGCGTCCTTCGTGCGTGAAGTTGAGCCCGGCGAATTCCTCACCATTGACGAGAACGGTCTGCGTTCCCAGCGCTTCGCTGAGGCTAAGCCCGCAGGTTGCGTCTTCGAGTACGTTTACCTCGCTCGCCCGGACACCACTATCTCCGGCCGTAGCGTCTACGAATCCCGCGTAGAAATGGGCCGTCAGCTCGCTCGTGAGCACGCCGTCGAAGCTGACCTGGTCATGCCCACCCCCGAATCCGGTGTTCCCGCCGCAATCGGTTACGCCGAAGAGTCCGGCATTCCCTACGGTAACGGCCTGGTCAAGAACGCCTACGTGGGTCGAACCTTCATTCAGCCCTCGCAGACGATTCGCCAGCTCGGTATCCGTCTGAAGCTGAACCCGCTCAAGTCCGTGGTTGCGGGCAAGCGCCTCGTCGTTATTGACGACTCCATCGTTCGCGGTAACACCCAGCGCGCCCTCGTGCGTATGCTCCGCGAAGCCGGCGCGAAGGAAGTGCACGTGCGCATCTCCTCCCCGCCCGTGAAGTGGCCCTGCTTCTACGGTATTGACTTCGCCTCCCGCGCGGAGCTGATCGCTAACGGCCTGTCCGTGGACGAAATCGCCTCCTCCCTGGGGGCCGACTCGCTCGGCTTCATCTCCCAGGACGGCATGATGGCAGCCACCGAGCAGCCCGCCGAAAACATGTGTACCGCATGCTTCACCGGCGAATACCCGATTGAGCTGCCCAGCGAGGAACGACGCGGCAAGTCCCTCTTCGACTCCGAGGAGAAGGGCAAGGGCGGCCCCCTCGCCGGTAAGGCGGCTGAGGTGACCGTAGAACGCCCCGTTCCTTCCAAGCCCGAGCACGCCGAGGCTGTCTCCATTGAAACCCGCGAAGGAACCGAAACTCTCGAAACGAAGTTCGACCCCTCCGCAGTACAGATTGCCGAAGACGATGCCGGTATGGGCATGTGCAACCCCGGCCCCGACGCCGACCTCGAGGCACTACTCACCGAGCAGGACCGCACCCCCGCAAACTCCTCCGCTACCACTACCCCGAAGGAATCCTAATGAGCGAGAACACCACCACCGTAACCTACGCAAGCGCAGGTGTTGACGTAGAGGCTGGCGATCGCGCCGTTGAGCTGATGAAGGGCGCTATCAAGGCGACCCACAACTCCTCCGTCGTTGGTGGCGTGGGCGGCTTCGCGGGCCTGTACGACGTCTCCGAGCTCGTCAAGTACCGCAAGCCCTACCTGGCTACCTCCACCGACGGTGTAGGCACCAAGGTCGCTATTGCGCAGGCACTGGATATTCACGACACCATCGGTTACGACCTGGTCGGCATGGTCGTGGACGACATCGTCGTGTGCGGTGCGAAGCCGCTGTTCATGACCGACTACATTGCCACCGGCAAGGTCGTTCCCGAACGTATCGCTGACATTGTGCGCGGTATCGCTGGCGCGTGTGCACAGGCTGGTACCGCCCTGGTTGGCGGCGAAACCGCCGAGCACCCCGGCCTGCTCGCAGAGGACGAGTACGACGTTGCGGGCGCAGCAACCGGTCTGGTCGAGGCAGACGAACTGCTCGGCCCCGAGCGCGTGCGTGAGGGTGACGTGCTGATTGCTATGGCTTCCTCCGGTATTCACTCCAACGGCTACTCCCTGGTCCGCAAGGTCCTGAACGTTGCCGGTTGGGGTCTGGAGCGCCAGGTAGACGAGCTGGGCCGCACCATCGGTGAAGAGCTGCTCGAACCCACCCGCGTGTACGCGGCAGACTGCCTGGATTTGGCGGCAGCATTCCCCGTCAACGGCGAAGACGGCACCACCGGCAGCGGTGTGCGCGGCTTCTCCCACGTGACCGGCGGCGGCCTGGCTGCTAACCTGGCTCGCGTTCTGCCCCAGGGCCTGGAGGGTCGAGTGGACCGCTCCACCTGGCAGATTCCCGCAATCTTCTCCCTGATCGGTTCGCTGGGCAACGTGCCCCTTGCCGACCTGGAGCGCACCCTGAACCTGGGCGTGGGCATGATCGCTATCGTTGACCCCTCCGTGGCTGAGGCTGCTACCAAGCGCCTGAACGACCGCGGCATCCCCTCCTGGATTATGGGTGACGTTGTTGCCGCCGGCGAGCCCGAGGCTAACAACCCCGATTACGTTCAGGGCGCTAAGGGCGTGGACGGCGGCGCGGTTCGCCTGCTGGGCTCCTACGCTTCCTAAGGAGGCTTTCTCCAGTAGACAGCGAGCGCTAGTTTGCTGGTGCTGATGAGTCTATAGGCCGGGGCGGTCACCATGCGGTGGCCGCCCCGGTCTTTTGTGTGCCTGCCGGTAGAGTGTGCCTGCAGGCAGGGTGTGCCGTCAGCGCTGCCAGCTATGAGCGCCACCAGCTTTTTATTTAATTTCACGCGCATTTCGGTTGGTTTTTATCTTTTAATATCAACCACATTTTTAATGCATTTCAGTGCTTACACCACAGTGTTAAAACATTTACTTATCACCCACCCCTCAAGGGGCGCCATGCAGTTCACCTCGCACACCTAAACCTTCAAGTTTCACTTGCATAAACCCTCAATGATTAGGCACTATTCAGCCTGTACGGGTTGATTTTCTGCACATTAACCCGCGAAAAATGCTTTAAAAATCCCTAAAGCTCACCCTGAAGTGATACCTTAGAAATGTACGTTGCACGCCGTCCAAAATGAGTTCTTCCGGGACGAAAAAGGGTCAAAGAAATACTATTCCCTCACCCCATTCATTACTTCAGCGCGCCCAAAAACAGACCCCTTTGCTGCCCCGTAACAACAAACCAAACATGGATGGAACCGCACCCGTACACTTCACACAGTCCACACCAACACACCTACATCAGGAGAACCAGATGAGGCTTCCATACTTCGGCGCGCAACGCACCGAAACACCTCCTCGCCGCTGCCCCGATAACCGCCGCACCGATAACCCCGGCGCCGATAACCGCCGCCGCAAGCGCCCCGCACACGCGGCCATAAGCCTGCTCGCCGCCGGTGCGCTCCTCTTCGGAGGCGACCTGCCCGCAGTCCTCGCGCAGGCACCCAGCGACGAAGCCATCGTGGCAGCAGCCCAGGCGGCACCCCAGATCGAAGGGCCCACCAGCCCCATCAACCTCATGCGCAACGGCGCGGCACGCCCTAACACCCCCGCTGCGGCAGCCCCCGGCACGCTCCCTCAGCAGGCGTTCGACCGCTTCATCGTCACCTACACCAACGAAGCCAAGCAGCGTAAGCTGCAGCGCGACGGCGACTGGGACGCTATCCGCGGCATCGTTGACGACATCATGGACACCGTCGGAATCGTCAGCGAAGAGCTGAACGTCGACGTTAAATTCTTGCGCAACACCTCCACCGATGACGCCGTCATTCAGACCTCCAAGAGCCTGAACAAGTACCAGGCGAAGGAGTTCATGGAGAAGGTCGCCTCCGACCCGGATGTAGCCTCCGTAGAACCCGACTACATCAACCACCCCGCCTATCTCCAGGACGTCACCTTCACGTACAACGACCCGCAGTACAGCAAGCAGTGGAACCTCACCAACCCCACCACCGGCGTCCAGAACACCGGTAACGCACGCCTGCGCCGCGGCGCCCACGTCAAGGTCGCCGTCCTCGACACCGGCTACGTACCGCACCCCGACCTGGTCACCGGCATGGCAAACGGCTACGACTTCATCAGCGACCCCCTCAGCGCCCGCGACGGCGACGGCCGCGACCCCAACCCCAAGGATGAAGGCGACTACGCGCCCTACAACCTCTGCAAGGACCAGGCGAACGCCCACACTTCCACCTGGCACGGCACCAGCGTTGCCGGCATTATCGGCGCCCGCGGCGGCAACGGTATGGGCATTGTTGGTACCGCCGATCTTGCCCGCGTGCAGCCCGTGCGCGTGCTGGGTCGATGCGGTGGCCGCACCTCCGACATTGCCGACGCCATCATCTGGGCTGCCGGCGGACACGTTGACGGAGTACCGGATAACACCTACCCCGCCAAGATCATCAACATGTCTCTGGGCACTGTAAGCCGCTGCCCCGCCGCGTACCAGCGCGCCATCGACATTGCCCGTTCCAAGGGCGCAATCGTGGTCGCTGCGGCTGGTAACGGCAACACGGAGGCCTCCAAATACGCACCCGCCAACTGCAGGGGCGTCATCACGGTTGGCGCAACCACTAAGGCTGGCACGCGAGCATCGTTCTCGAACTACGGCACGAGGGTTAACATCTCGGCACCGGGTGAGGACATTCTCACCCTGTCCATGAATAGCCTCGACCGCCCGGATAACACCAAGTTCAGCTACGACTACGAGAGCGGCACTTCCATGGCCGCACCGCACGTCTCCGCTCTGCTGGCACAGCAGCTGGTCAACGGCACTTCCATAACCACCAAGCAGGTTGAGGAGGCGTTCACCCTCGCGGGGGGAAACCGCATCAAGTGCGATAAGTATTTCTGCAGCCGAGGCATTATCAACAGCTTCAACCTGGCTAAAAAGGCGGGAAACCTGGACGCCAACGGCAAACTTGCCTTCCAGCGCCCGCCGCGCAAGGTCATCATCAAGGGTTTGAGCGCTGGCGCTTCTAAGGAAAAGGTTGCCGACGGTGCAGGCGAGGCTGAGGCGACCGCTGCAGCATCCGCGCAGGCGGCTGGCACCCATGAGCAGAACCTCGCCGACGGCTACAGCCAGATTCCTGACGACCGGATTCCCGGCGCCCCGGCGATGGAAATCCCTGAGGATGCCCAGGTCTACGACCTGAACGGTGACGCTGAGCCCATCGCCCAGGACGAGCCGCTGGTCACCAACCCGGCGCAGAAGCCTCGCGAGGCCGAAGAAAAGTACTAACCGCGCATGCCGGGGTGAATCTTTGTAGATTCGCCCTGCAGGTATAGCAAAGCCCCCGATGAGGGAACTCATCGGGGGCTTTTCGTATCTAAACTCTAACTCGACTAGTGGAGATAACTAGCGGTGGTTACTGGTCACGAAACCCAAGTAGCCACTGCTCGGGTAACCGCTGCTCGGGTAGGTGTTCGCGGAAGCACCGTACCAGGAGCGGTAACGCGGAGTGTGACCGTAACGCGGACGCGACGGGTAGGAGGGGCGAGTCACCGGGCGGGACGGGCGAGTGACCGGTCGGCTAGCCTTAGGCGCGGGGGTTACCTTAGGCGCGGGGGCCTGCTGACGCTTGGCGTCCTCTTCAGCCTTCTTGCGGGCTGCCTCTTCAGCCGCCTTCTTACGTGCGGCCTCCTCCTCAGCCTTCTTGCGTGCCGCCTCAGCCGCAGCAGCATCGGCAGCCTCGCGGTCGGAGCGGACCTGCTGAACCGCACGCGCCGCATTCACAATGCCGGAACCGCACGCGGACTGGTCGCACTCAACACCCTGAGAGGTGGACTGCAGAACCTTCTTCGCCTGAGCGTAGGTCAGCTTCGGGTCGACCGCCTTCATGAGCGCCACAATACCGGCAACATGCGGTGCCGCCATAGAAGTGCCCTGGTACTCGGCGTAGTCAGCCTTACCGGGAGCGGTCTTACCTGCGTTGAGGGTGGAGAGAATACCACCACCCCAGTAGCGGCGGTCGCCACCGGGTGCGCTCACATCCACGCGGGAGCCGTAGTTGGAGAAGTAGGAGCGCTTGCCGTTCTTATCGGTTGCGCCAACGTTGATGACGTCCTCACAGTTGCCGGGGCTGGACTTCGAGGCATCAAAGTTATTGTTACCCGCTGCGACAACCACGATGGAGCCGCGCTTATTCGCCTGAGCAATCGCCTGGCGGTACGGGGTGGTGCAGGTACCCTCGCTACCGATGGACATGTTAATGACCTGGGCGGGGTTCTGGTTTGCGGGTACGCCGCGCACGCTACCACCGGCGGCCCAAATAATGCCGTCGGTGATGTCCGAGTCGAAGCCGCCGCAGGCGCCCAGAACGCGCACGGGCACGATCTTCGCCTCGGGAGCTACACCGGCGATACCCTCATTGTTGTTCGCGATAGCGGCGATAGTGCCCGCCACGTGGGTGCCGTGCCAGTCGGAGGCGGTCGCCTTCGAACCGGTGAAGCACTGGTTATCTACGGTCCAGTTGCCGGCGTCGGTCGGGTCGGAGTCGCGGCCGTCGCCGTCGTTGGAGAACGCCGACTCAGCGATGAAGTCATAACCGGGCAGCACGTTAGCGTCCAGGTCCGGGTGGGCGGTAATGCCGGAGTCCAGCACCGCCACGGTCACACCCTTGCCGCGGGTGGTGCCCCACGCCTCCAGCGCGGAGACGCCCTTTTCACCGGTGAGGGACCACATGCGGTTCATCTTCGGGTCGTTGATCTTGACGGGCTCCGAGGTGTTGTCCACGGTGGCGTAGCGGCGCATATCGGGCGACACGGAGGCGACCTTGGAGTTCGCGCTCAGGGCGTTCATGTACTGCTGCGCCTGGGCGGGGGTGAGTTCCGCGGAGGTGGTGACCACGCTGGCATCCAGCGCGGTGGAGCGGACGTAGCTGGTCTTAATGTTCAGTAGCTCGTCAATGCTCTGCACCTCGGAGGTGATGCCCGCGTAGAGTGCGTCGGCCCAGGTTGCCTGCTGGGTGCCGGCGGCTGCGGACCAGTCGATCTGATCTGCGGTGGCATCGGTGGAGGCGGCGTTCTTCGCCTCATCGGTGTAGGTGATGATGAAGCGGTTGTACGCCACGGGCGCAGCCTGCGCGGTCTGCGCGGTATTGGAGATCTGGGCGGTATGAGAAGCCTGTGCCGCAGCAGATGCCTTGGGCTGGGTGGCCTGCGCGGTGGGTGCCGCCACGGCGGGGATCACGCTTGCCGAGAGCAGGCAGGTTGCGGTGACGAAGCTCAGCAGGGAACGCTGTGAGGAGCGTGCCTGCGAGGGGCGAGCAATGCGAAGCATGGACGTCCTTGAGGTGAGTGGTACCGGGTGCGCACGGTGCGGCGTAGCGTTGCCGACTCGCGTTGAGGGCGTGCGCTCGGTACGAGTGAATACGGAAGAGTGAGGTGTGGTGCATTGTGTGGGCGGTGAAGTGGCTTCACAATGTGCATGCACGGGTACGCACCGTGAGATACTCTAGCACCCTTTTCGGGTTACTTTATGAATAAAATAATCTTTGTGATGCAGGTCATTTTATATAAAGGTGAGTAAAACTTAAATCTTTACTTTAAGTCCACGAGAATAGTTTGACTAGGCATTTCTTTATCTGCATTTACATGAAAGAAAAATCCCATTATTTACGCCACACTATCGAGTTTTAGCCGCTTCACACATAGGAAAAGGTGCTAGGATAGCGATATCTCACCACATAAACTACTTCCGAAGAACTCCCGCACGGGGGTTTTAGAGAAAAATACACATCAATGCAGTGATGTGCATTTTCTTTTTCTATTCGCTCCTCACAAGCAAATACACAAAAGAATGCAGATATTTTCTCGAAGGTGCATTTATGTGAGTGAATAACCAACCCACTTGCCGCTTCCGGCACTCACATACGCAAAGGACCCCGATGTCTTTTACCACTCACCCCTCAGCACGCGGCATCGCACGCACCGCGCTGAGCCTGGGTACTGCAGCAACACTCGTCGCAACCCTGGGCACCCCCGCATCCTTCGCGGCACCCGCAAAGGCTAACAGCGCCGAACGTACCAAGGCGCACACCACCATCTCCTCCCTCAGCTCCGCACAGCAGAAGGCAGGCTTCAACCGCTTCGTCATCACCTACACCGATAGCGCACTGAACGCAGGCGGCGTCAACTGGGCAAGCCCCGCAGGCACCCAGGTCGCCACCTGGAGCGACTCCCTCTACCAGGGCCTCACCTCCGAGGTGAAGAGCGTCGACGACCTCTTCAAAATCAAAACCAACTACGTGCGCACCACCGCCCAGAAGGCAACCGTGGTGACCCTCTCCTCCAAGCTCACCGCAGAGCAGGCGGAGAAGTACATGGCAACCCTGAGCTCTAACCCCTCCGTTGCATCGGTTGAGCCCGACCTGCTGCGCCGCTCCAACGCGCGCACTCGTACCGCCACCACCTCCAAGGTAGCTCAGGTAGCTCAGGCCTCTCAGGCGTCGAACCAGATTGTAGCACCCAACGACACCCTCTACCCGCAGCAGTGGAACCTGCACGGCACCAAGGGTCTGGCCGCACCCGAGGCGTGGAAGACCACCCAGGGCGCTGGCGTGACCGTTGCTGTGATTGACTCCGGCATCGTCAAGCACCCCGACCTGGACGCGAACGTTCTGCCCGGCTACGACTTCATCACCGAGCCCTCCATCGCCCGTGACGGCAACGGTCGTGACTCCGACCCGACCGACCAGGGCAACTGGGAAGAAGCGGGCGTCTGCGGTGCTGACTCGGAGGCAAGCGAGTCGAACTGGCACGGCACCCACGTTGCCGGCTCCATCGCCGCAATTATGAACAATAAGCGCGGTATCGTCGGCGTGGCGCCCTCCACCAAGATCCTGCCGGTGCGTGCTCTGGGCATGTGCGGCGGCTACGACTCCGACATTGCGGATGCAATGATTTGGGCAGCCGGCGGCACCGTTGAGGGCGTTCCCGCGAACTCCAATCCCGCCAAGATCATCAACCTCTCCCTCGGCGGCGAGGGCACCTGCCCCGCAACCTACTCCAAGGCTATTGCTGAGGTGAACAAGCGCGGCGCGATTCTCGTCGTTGCAGCTGGTAACGATGGTCAGGACACCTCCAAGGTCGCTCCGGCTAACTGCGGCGGCTCGATCGTGGTGGGCGCTACCGACCAGGAGGGTAAGCGTAGCGACTTCTCCAACTACGGCAAGCTCGTTGATGTGAGCGCCCCCGGTAGCGGCATCATGTCCACCGTGGATCTGGGTACCACCGTGTCCACCGGCGCAGGCTACACCGAGTACGACGGCACCTCCATGGCGGCGCCTCAGGTTGCTGGCGTAATTGCGCTGATGAAGTCGGTGGATCCCTCGCTGACCGCTGAGCGTGCAAAGCAGATTCTGAAGCAGAGCTCCAAGCCGCTCACCTGCGATGTGAACGCTTGCGGCTCCGGCATTGTGAACGCGGCGAGCGCACTGGCTATGGTGCAGGGCAAGAAGGACCCGAACCCTGCTGCGAAGCCCTGGCCGAAGCGTGCACCCAAGCACCCGACCCGTGCGGCACGTGTTGGTTACGTGACCAACCCGGCTGTTAACCACAACCCGCCGTTCCTGATTACTGCTCACGGCCTGATTCCCGGCCAGTAATCGGCGCGTTATCCTTTAGAAGCCGGTGAGCCAATAGGCTTCTGAATGCCAATATGCACAAAAAGCCCCCGTTGAGTTTTCAGCGGGGGCTTTTCGTGAACAGAATGCTGCCACTTGTGGTGCGGTAGCTTGCATCTCCCACCCACCCTCACGACTGACGAGTGGGAGAAGTTGTGTAGGTAGCCCCTATAAAACTAGCCACTAGTGAACTAGCCACTAGTGAACTAGCCACTAGTGAACTCGACTCCAGGGTAGGCGAACTAGGGGCGTACCTGGGAGGCGGGCACACCGGTACGAATACCGGCAGCCTCCATGCGAGCGGACTCGTAGCTCACCGCACGCAAACCCGAGGGTGCGTGAGTTGCCACTGCCTTCTCTCGCGTATTTTCCTGCCACCGAGTGGGTAGAAAGACCCAGCGGCGCTGAACCGCGAAGCTGATCGGGATCAGGAACAGTTCGGTCAGGATCTTGGTGACCAGCAGGGACGCGCCCAGCCCGGTCAAACCTTCCATCAGAGCCGCATTGGCTGCGAGGATGCCCACCGCCAGCACGGTGTAACGCACCAGCGAGGAGGATGCCGAGGGGCGTGCGCCTCCGTCGTGCATGAGCATTCGGTTGACGGTGAAGTTCGTCAGCGCCGAAATGATGCGGGCGCCGACCACGGCCGCCAGTAGCGGAACGCCCATGCCCACCAGGACGAAGAGGGCGATAGCGTCCACGAGGAAGCCGGTCAGGAAAGACGATGCCAGGAAGGCAAGCAGCGGTGCGTAGATGAGCGCCGAGTCCTGCAGAGGCCTAAAGTGGCTGGTCGGGTTGCCGGGCTCGTAGACCTTCACGATGGGTACCTGCACCAGGTCCACGTCTGCGCGGGTTGCGCGCAGCAGCATGGAGAACTCGTACTCGTACTTATCGCCGGGAATCTGCAGCAGCCAGTCCAGGATCTGCGGGGTGAAGCCGCGCAGACCGGTCTGGGTATCTGCCACGCGGGCGCCGGTCGCCAAGGCGAAGAAGCCTACGGTTGCGCTGTTACCGATTTTGGAGCGCAGCGGCACCCTGGTGCCTTCTTCGCCGGCGTTCGGGTCGGGCTTGGTACGCACGCCGAGGATAATGCTCTTCTGCCCTGCCGCCGCCGCGGTTTCGGTGCGCACACCCACACGGAAGATGTCCCGAGGTAGGTGCTGGCCGTCCGCGTCGGCGGTGACGATGACCTCGCCGGGGCGGTTTGCTTTCGCCCAGGCGATGCCGGTGCGCAGTGCCGCACCCTTGCCCCTATTGGCGGGGTGGGTCTGCACGGTCACGCCGTCGATGCGCAGTTCGGTAAAGATCGGCGCGTAGGTGCTGCCGGATCCATCGTCAATCACGAGGATTTCGGCGCTAGGGTCCTGTTCGCGCAGGGCCCGGGCAAGGCGGACCAGCGATTGGTCCGGCTTGTAGGCGGGTATCAGGATAATCACGATGCGCTCCCTGCAATGTAGAGGATGTCGCTGGTGCCGCGTTCCTTGGTGCCACCCTGCGGGCGGTTGACCAGCTTGTTGTTGAAGACCATGGCGGAGGAGCCACCACCGTCCAGGTTGTAGGCGCTCACGCAGCCGAGGTCCTTGAACATCTGGGCGAACTCGGGCATGGTCACGCCGCGCGAGTAGTTGGTGGAGCGGCCGTCGACCACGATGAAGACCAGGTGGTTGGTGCCGAGCACGCCCACACCGGTTCGCGGCTGGTAGCCCTGGATGGAGTGGTTACCGAAGTTGGTGTCCACCTCGACGCTGTCGATGCCGTCGACGATTGCGGAGTCCTTGACCAGTGCGGGTCCGAAGGAGAGGGTGTTCCACACGCCCTTGTTGACGAGGGTCTGGGCGTTGGTTGCAGTTTCGTCGTAGAGCTTGACGGAGCCGTCGCGGTAGAAAGCCAAACCCTCGCGAGCGCCGGAGTCACGGTAGACCACACCGTTTCGGATCACGATGCCGGTGGTACGGAAGCCGTAGTAGTCACCGTTGATTGCCCAGATGCCGTTGTGTTCGGAGGCAATGTTCGAGGGGGTGTCGATGATGTTCTGGCCGAACTTGTTGTTGGCGAAGGCGCTTCGCAGCAGGGTTGCGTTGTCGAGCTTGATGTCTGCCACGAAGGAGACGACCGCAACCGAGCCGCTGCCGGTGGTGTTGGAGGTGATGGTAATCGAGCCTTCGTTAGCGGTGAGGCTCTGACCGTTGACCTTCACGCCGGTCAGTTCGGTGGGGTCTGCGGTAGCGGAGCCGGAGGCACTTGCGTTCGCCTGGGCTGCCGCCGCCTCGTAGGCGGTGGTATCTTCAATTTCGGTGTGCTCTGCCAGGTAGCGGTTGTACGCCCAGCCTGCGCCGCCGCCGACTACTGCGAGTGCGCCGATGCCGCCGCCGATGAAGATTCGACGGGTGAGCTTCTTCTTGGCTAGCTTCTGCTCTGCGGCGGTTTGCGCTGCGTTAGCTTGTTCTGCTGCGGTCTGGGTGGCCTGGTCAATGTTCTGAGTCATGTTCTGTTCGTTGTTCATGTCTCTAGAATGCTGGTCTATTCTCTGTGCCAGGCATGACTAAGCTGTGCAGAAGCTATGTATGCTTATTCATTTCAAACTTTTTTATTACTGACTATGTTCTATTACCAGATGGAGTTATGCACATCTATGTATAAACATGTGTATTGGCTTTGTGCTCCGCACAGTTACAACCCCATAGGCTACCCGTCCTCGCGCATCCGCCCGGGTGAATCCGCCCGGGTGCATCCGCACAAACTGCAGGCACGAAAAAACCGGCTGAGCACCCCGTGCGGGGCCTCAAGCCGGTTCATCATCTGTCGAATACGCTCGGTCGATATGCACCGAATCAATCCGCGTATTCTTTATGCCTCATCCTCGTAGGACGCGTACTTTTCTGCGTATGCCGAGTAGTCGTCCTCGTCGTCATAGCGACGGCGGGACGAATCGGAGGACTTCGTATTCTTCGCGCTGCTGAGCTCGCGCTCGAGTGCGCTGTAGTCGGTCTCGGGGCTGAAGTACTTCATCTCCCGAGCCTGCCTTGTTGCTTTAGCCTTCTGACGGCCGCGCCCCATGGCGTGACCCCCTCTTTCATCCTGTCCGAGGCGAACAGCACGCGCGGCGCATCGCTCTCGGATCGTTCAACAGTCTTTACTACACTATAGAGTACCCTGTTTCAGCCCTGAATGTCTCGCTGAACGTCACCTATTTTGCGTATCAGAGCACTTCTTCGCACCGGAACAACCGTTTTATTTTGCACCCGCGACTTTTTTACCCCAGAGGCCACAGAGCCCCGCACCGGACGTATCGCTACATCCAATGCGGGGCTAGGGTCTCCCCTACCGGCTCACTCACAAGACCGGGTTCAGAGAGGGTACCGTGCCGGTCATGACATCCAGCACGGGGCTTGAGGGGCTACCTGCCGCCTAGCTTGCGGTAAAGGAACCAAGCGAGGTGGCGTTAGACGCCAGGGTGGTGCTGGAGGCATCCACGCTATCGGTGGTGGTGTACACGGTGTAGCTCTGACCCTTGGTGATCTTGGAGCTAGAGACCAGGATCAGTGCGGTGTTGGAGTTCGTGACCTTGTAGTTCGCCACCACGTTACCGGAGGAGTCGGCCACCTGCACGGTGGTGCCTGCGCTCAGGCTCGATACGTTGCTGATCTTCACGTAGCCGCTGGTGGAGGAGGTTGCGGGCGCCTCGAACATGTCACCGGAGTTACCCGCGGTCACGGTCGCACCGTTGAGCAGCAGGTCGCCATTGGTGTCCAGGGAGGCGTTACCGCCGGTGAAGGGACCGTTCACGATCAGGGTGCCGCCCGAGAGCGTTGCCGTGCCATTGGAGTCGATGCCGTCGCCGTTCGCATTCACGGTGACGGTACCGCCGGTGATGT
>ERZ772997.331-NODE-331-length-16493-cov-56.9812_pt1 | contig 16493 bp, 14 predicted proteins | sample MGYA00511127_ERZ772997 | MGnify/ENA primary metagenome ERZ772997 (study PRJEB29015, sample SAMEA2738070) | human oral metagenome | biome: human oral; feature: human-associated habitat; material: saliva | place: China | collected 2215 ... | reverse complement strand
AGCAATGCCTACTGCCCGCATTGACTCAAAAATCGGTGATTATTTTAGATAATGCACGATTTCACCGTATGGGTGTCTTACGGGAAATGGCGGAAAAATGGGGACATAAGGTATTGCCTCTTGCACCTTATTCACCTGAGCTCAACCCGATTGAGAAGGTGTGGGCGAATATTAAGCGGTATCTGCGAACCGTATTGTCTGATTACGCCCGATTTGACGATGCGCTACTGTCCTATTTTGATTTTAATTGACTATATATAGAAAGCGAACCGTGGGAGCGTTGTTTAAAACGATATGACCGCGAGCACACTTTCTTCTACGCTGCCACGCCATATTGGCAGGCGGTAGGCTACGATAGCGCTTTTGATTGGTCCCAATACGAGCTGCTGGCTAAGGCAATGGCGGAGAGTAAAGGCAAGGTCATGTTGTCCATCAATGGCCACCCTGATCTCAGGGAGTTGTTTAAAGATTTTCGTATTACTCAACTGGAGTTGGCTTATACCGTAGGCAGAGATAAGACGGGTAAAACTAGCGGCGAATTGGTTATTTGTAACTGGTAAAAAACAAAAGCGACGTTTCCGTCGCTTTTCTTATTTTCTGCTATCCGATATATAGTGCAAAAGCTGTCGCAACTTTTAAAACGTACCGAGTGCAAAAGTTAATGCAACAATGTGAAAAAGGCGGCGGCTTACAAATGTTAATCTTTTAAAGCCTGTTCCGAGGCATTGCGGACTTTATCGGCAGCCGCTTCGATTTCGGATTGGACTACTTCGGCAGCAGCTTGCGCCGGAGCGGGCGTTTCCGCTTGTGCGGCGCTTGCGGTTTCAGTCGGCGCGGCAGCTTCAGGGGCTTGGAGCGGCAGGCGCGCCAAAACAGTGCGCACGCCGGTTACTTTGTCGCCGATGGCAACTTGTGCCTGCGCGTCAACCGGCAGGTACATATCGACGCGCGAACCGAAGCGGATAAAGCCGTAGCGTTCGCCACGGGTCAATTTTTCACCCACTTTGGTGTAACACAAAATACGGCGGGCAACTAAGCCTGCAACTTGGACGAAGGTGATTTCGCGACCTGACGCAGTGGTCGCCAGTACGGCGTTGCGTTCGTTTTCGGTACTGGCTTTGTCCAAATCGGCATTGAGGAATTTGCCTTTATTGTATTCGACGGCGGTTACGGTGCAGTCGGCAGGCGATTTTTGCGAGTGGACATTAAAGACGTTCATGAACACGCTGATTTTCAACGCTTCGGTATCACGGTAAGGATCGCGCGCGCGCTCGACGACGACGACGCGTCCGTCAACAGGGCTTAAAATCGCTTCGGGATCTTGCGGGATTTCGCGGGCGGGATCGCGGAAAAATTGCAGGGCAAATACGGTGAAAATCCAAAACGGCAGCGACCACCAGCCGCAGCAGGCAGACACCAGTAAACTCAATACCAAACCGCCGCCGATAAACGGCCAGCCCTCGCGGGCGATAATCGGGTGGGGGTAAAGACGGTTCATAAATTAATCCTTTTCTATGCAAATTTTATTCAAATCGCCGCCATTATAACGGAATCCGATACGCTTTTAGCGGTTGCGCCCGTTTTTCGGAAAGAACGCGAAAGAAGGTCGTCTGAAAATCCGCTCCCCAGCTTTTCAGACGACCTCCCGCAATCTGAAACCCAAGCGAAAAGTGTTACAATAGCCGTTTTATTTTAGCCGCTTAAGACAGTCTGACCATGTGCAACCACCATCATCAAAACGACAGCAAAACTCCCCGTTCAGAAGCCCGCGACAACGACACCATCCGCATCCGCGGCGCGCGCACGCATAATTTGAAAAACGTCGATTTGGACATTCCGCGCCACAAGCTGGTGGTGGTCACGGGGCTGTCGGGCAGCGGCAAGTCGTCGCTGGCGTTTGACACGCTGTATGCCGAAGGGCAGCGGCGTTATGTCGAGAGCCTGTCCGCCTATGCGCGGCAGTTTTTGCAGATGATGGACAAACCCGATGTGGACTTGATCGAAGGTCTGTCGCCCGCGATTTCCATCGAGCAGAAATCCACCAGCCACAACCCGCGTTCCACCGTCGGCACGGTTACGGAAATCCATGATTACCTGCGCCTTTTGTACGCCCGCGTCGGCACGCCGTATTGTCCCGAACACAATCTGCCGCTATCCAGCCAGACCGTGTCGCAGATGGTCGATGCTGTGTTGAAGCTGCCGGAAGACACGCGCGTGATGATTCTGGCGCCGGCGGTACGCGAGCGTAAGGGCGAATTTGTCGATTTCTTTGCCGACTTGCAGGCGCAGGGTTTTGCGCGCGTGCGCGTGGACGGCGAGGTCTATCAGTTGGACGAAGTGCCGAAGCTGGAAAAAAACATCAAGCACAATATCGACGTGGTCATCGACCGCGTGAAAGTGAAGGCGGACATCAAGCAGCGGCTGGCGGAAAGTTTTGAAACCGCGCTGCGCCACGGCAACGAGCGCGCGCTGGCGATGGAAATGGACAGCGGCGAAGAACATTGGTTTTCCGCGCGTTTCGCCTGCCCCGTGTGTTCGTACAGCCTGCCCGAATTAGAGCCGCGTCTTTTTTCGTTCAACAACCCGATGGGTTCCTGCCCGACTTGCGACGGCTTAGGCAACACCAATTTCTTCGATCCCGAAAAAGTGGTCGCCCACCCCGAATTGTCGCTGGCAACGGGCGCGATTGACGGCTGGGACAAGCGCAACCAGTTCTATTTCCAAATGATTCAGTCGCTGGCGCGGCATTACGGTTTCGATGTGCAGGCTGCTTGGGAAACGCTACCTGAAAAAGTCAAAAAAGTCGTATTACACGGCTCGGGCAAAGAAGTCATTGATTTCACATACTTATCCGAACGCGGCACTACCTTCAACCGCAGCCATGCCTTCGAAGGCATCATCCCCAATCTCGAACGCCGCTACCGCGAAACCGACAGCGAAACCGTGCGCGAAAAACTGCGCGAATACCAAAACCACCGCGCCTGCCCGAGCTGCGGCGGCGCACGTTTGCGCAAAGAAGCGCGCTACGTTTACGTCAGCGGCGAACCTTTGCACGAAGTCTCCGCCTGGCCGCTGACCAAAACCCACCAATTCTTTGAAACGCTGGATTTGGACGGCAACAAAAAACAAATCGCCGAAAAAATCCTCAAAGAAATCACCGAGCGGCTCGGCTTCCTGATTAACGTCGGGCTGGATTACCTGAATCTCTCCCGCTCCGCCGAAACCCTTTCCGGCGGTGAAGCCCAGCGCATCCGCCTCGCCAGCCAAATCGGCAGCGGCTTGACCGGCGTGATGTACGTTTTGGACGAACCCTCCATCGGCCTGCACCAGCGCGACAACGACCGCCTGCTCGCCACCCTCAAACGCCTGCGCGATTTGGGCAACAGCGTGATTGTGGTCGAACACGACGAAGACGCCATCCGCGAAGCCGATTTCGTGGTCGATATGGGCCCGGGCGCAGGCGAACACGGCGGCAACGTACTGATTGCCGACACCCCCGAAAACGTCGCCAAATGCGAAAAATCCGTTACCGGACAATACCTCAGCGGCAAAAAATCCATTGCCGTGCCGTCTGAACGCACGCCCGTCAATCCCAACCGAATGCTCGTCCTCAAAGGCGCGCGCGGCAATAATCTCAAAAACGTTACCCTCGAACTGCCGCTCGGTTTGATTACCTGCATCACCGGTGTATCCGGCAGCGGCAAATCCACCCTGATTAACGACACCCTCGCCAAAATCACCGCCCGCGAACTCAACCGCGCCCAAGAAGAACCCGCCCCATACGACGACATCCGCGGCCTCGAACATCTCGACAAAGTCATCAACGTCGACCAATCCCCCATCGGTCGCACCCCGCGTTCCAATCCCGCCACCTACACCGGCCTGTTCACCCCCATCCGCGAACTCTTCGCCGGCGTACCCCTTTCGCGCGAACGCGGCTACAACGTCGGTCGATTCTCCTTCAACGTCAAAGGCGGCCGCTGCGAAGCCTGCCAGGGCGACGGTGTGATTAAAGTCGAAATGCACTTCCTGCCCGACGTGTACGTCCCCTGCGAAGTCTGCCACGGCAAACGCTACAACCGCGAAACCCTCGAAATCCAATACAAAGGCAAAAACATCAGCCAAGTCCTCGACATGACCGTTGAAGAAGCCCGCGAATTTTTCGACGCCGTCCCCACCGTATCGCGCAAACTGCAAACCCTCATGGACGTAGGCCTGGGCTACATCCGCCTCGGCCAGTCCGCCACCACCCTCTCCGGCGGCGAAGCCCAGCGCGTCAAACTCGCCCTGGAACTCTCCAAACGCGACACCGGCAGAACGCTCTATATCCTCGACGAACCCACCACCGGCCTGCACTTTGCCGACATCGCCCTGCTGCTGGAAGTCATAGGTCGTCTGAAAGGCAAAGGCAACTCGATTGTGATTATCGAGCATAATCTGGATGTGATCAAAACTGCGGATTGGATTGTGGACTTGGGACCGGAAGGGGGCGATGGCGGCGGGAGGATTATTGCGGAAGGCAGCCCCGAGCAGGTGGCGAAGGTGAAGGGGAGTTATACTGGGAAATATTTGAAGAATATAGTGAATAAAATAAAGTCTGCCTGAAGTATGGAAAATACGCTTATTATATAGATACCCTAATTAATTATTAATGAAGGCAAAATATGGAATTTAAATTTGATACAACTATGGTTTCCGCAATTATTTCTATAATTTTTTCTATTATTTCTACAATTACTTTTAATTGGTTCCAAGCTAAAAAGGAGGAACGTAGAAGATTAGATGATGAATTCAACGATATATTAAAAATTGCATTAGAGTATCCTTATTTAGAAAATATTTATTTCGTAGAACAATGGACAAGTCAATATGACAAGCATGATGAAAAAGCCTTGAGATATGAAGTTTATTGCACCTTAGTTTTCAATTTCCTAGAAAAATTTGCAAAATATTTTGACTTCAATGCAGTTAAAATAGAGAATGAAATTGCGGTAAAAGATTGGGTGCGTTTACATCGTAAGTATTGGAGAGATCCTAGTATTCCAAACGAGAATATTGATACTTATGACAAAAAATTTGTTAAATTAGTTGAGAGCTACCTCTTGGGAGTCAAATAAAATGAAACGTAAAGCTTTGTTGATTGGTAATTCTAATGGTCTATCTGGTGTTGCTCGTGATTTGAATAAAATGAAAAATTTTTTATTATCTAATATAGGTGGCGCATGGGAAAATGATGAAATAACTTTACTACCGAGATCTACTAAAGAACAATTAAATACTGCTATTCTCAGTATAAAATATGGTTCAGTGGATTTTTGTATAGTTTATTTTAGTGGTCATGGAGGGTATAAAAGAGAAACAATTCTTCAATTGGCTGATAATAGTGAAATATCAGAAAATAGTTTAGTTGGATTATCTTCAAGGCAAATTACTATTTTTGATTGCTGTAGAAGTGTATCTCCTGAGATAACAGAAGATAGGTTATCAGCAAGTTTTGAAAGTTTTAGTGAGAATTATCGCGAATTATACAGAAATATTTATAACATAAGAATTCTTCAATCTATTCCGCAACAAATAAGGCTATATTCTTGCTCAATTGGCGAATATTCTAATGACACTTCAACTGGAGGAGTGTATACAAATGCTTTAATGGAAGCAGTTAAACGATTCTCTATTGTTGGACAAATTCATAATGCCGCTTGTAATATTATTGAGAATAATTGGAATTATGGAAAAACAAAAGATGAGCAACAACATCCAGATGCTGTATTGCCAAAATGTTTGATTGATAAACAATTGATTCTTTCTCTTGCTGATCAATTAAATAAATCAAATTGGTAATTTATGGCAGCAAGCCGTAGCCTGCATACCCACCCCACCGAGTGCGTGGCTACGCCACACACCCTACCTGTGAATTACACGGAACTTCAAAGCCAACGTGTAGCAAGCTGTAGCCCGTATCCCCAACCCACCGCGTGCGTGGCTGCGCCACACACCCTACCTGTGAATTACACGGAACTTCAAAATCAACGCGTAGGGTGTGTGCGGTACGCACGCACGCGGTTGTTTGATTGACGGTTTGCCGCTTCAACATTTCAGACGACCTCCAATGTCGTCTGAAAACATCAGATCCAACAAAGTTAAAACTTTAAACGATAAACCATTCCTTCTCCAACACTCAAACCAAAAACAAAAATCCTATGGCGCGTTATCGCAGAAACTTCATTGCCGGCGGCACATTCTTTTTCACCGTCAAACTCGCCGACCCAAAATCGCGCCTGCTTGCCGAACATATCGGCTTCGCGTGCGGCTTATATGGATGTGCAAAAACAATATCCCTTTGAAACCGTCGCCGTATGCGTGCTGCCGAACCACATTCACGCCATTTGGACGCTGCTGCCCGACGATGCGGATTATTCCCTGCGCTGGCGGCTGATTAAAACCAAATTCTCCGCACATTTCCCTCGTGCCGAAAACCTGTCTGCAAGCAAACAGCGGCGGCACGAACGCGGTATTTGGCAACGGTGTTTTTACGGACACACCGTGCGTGATGAAACGGATTTGCAATGTTACGCGGACTATATCCATTTCAATCCCGTCAAACATGGATTATGCGGCAATGTCCGCGATTGGGCGTTTTCATCGTTTCACCGTTATGTGCGGGACGGATGGCTGCCGTTAGATTGGGGCGGAATAAAAGAAACGGCGGTAATGAGTTTTGGGGAGTAAATGCTATAAAAACCTATCCACCGCGTGCGGTACGCACGCAAGTAGGATTTAAATCATCTGTAGGTCTAGGCACAAATAAGTCTGCACAATTTAAACTCAACAACAAATCCAATATATACTATACATATATATAATTAACTACTTTAAAGGTCGTCTGAAAACCAATTTTGAGTTTTCAGACGACCTTTACTAATTTTGGGCAGCGGATACGGTTGTTTAAGAGCTGATTTCCTCCAGCGTCCTGCCTTTCGTTTCTTCGCCCAATATCAAAACGACGGCGACAATCAGCATCATTACGCCGGCGAACATCATGAATATATTGCCGAATCCGCCGCTGCCGCCGACCATTTTGGCGACCACCATAGGCGCAAGGATGCCGCCGATGCGTCCGATTGCGCCCGCCCAGCCGGAGGCGAAGGCACGGAAGCGGAGGGGGTAGAGTTCGGGCGTGTAGGTGTATAAAACGCCCCATGCGCCGAGGTTGAAGAACGACATCAGGCTGCCCCATGCCATCACTTCGGCGGCGCTGCTGCTTTGCCCGAAAAACCACGCGCAGACGGCACAGGCGGCGAGAAAGCCCGCCAAAGTCGCTTTGCGCCCGATTTTTTCCACCAATGCCGCCGCCGCGATGTAGCCGGGCAGTTGCGCGACTATCATCACCAGCACATATTCAAAGGTTTTGACCACCGTATTGCCTTGTTCGACCAAGAGTTTCGGCAGCCAAGTAAAAATGCCGTAATAGGAAAAGACGATGCCGAACCAAACCAGCCACAGCATCAGCGTGCGCCGTGCGAAAGGATGTTGCCATAGTTGCATAAAACGGATGCGCTGTTTTTCCTGTTGCGGCGGTGCGATGGCTGTTGCGGCGGGCGTAATTCCCGCTTCTTCTTCCAAGCGGCTGACCAGCCGGTGCGCTTCGTCCGTTTTGCCTTGAGAGAGCAGGTAGGGTACGGATTCGGGGATGAATTTTAACACCAGCGGGATATACACAATCGGCAGCGCGCCGATTAAAAACGCGCTGTGCCAGCCGAATTTTGGGATAAAGAAATAGGAAGCGAGTGCGGCGGCAAGCCAGCCCAAGCCCCAAAAACTTTCCAGCAACACGATAAAGCGTCCGCGTACTTTCGGCGGGGCATATTCACTGACCAAGGACACCGCGACGGGAAGCTGTCCGCCCAGTCCTACGCCGACAAAGAAGCGGCAGGTAAGCAGTGTTTCTACATCGGGAGAAAAGGCGCATAGGCCTGTCGCCGTGCTGTACACTGCCATGGTCGCGGCAAATACGGTTTTCCTGCCGAAGCGGTCTGCCAGCCAGCCGCTCGCTACCGCCCCCAGTGCCATGCCGATAAAGGCGATGCTGACTATCCAGCCCAGTTGCGCCGGCTGCAAACCCCATTCTTTGCCTAATTCGGGCAATATAAACGACACGATGCCGGTATCCATCGCGTCAAACAGCCAGCCTATACCGACCAATACCAGTAATTTGTAGTGGAACCTGCCCGGCGGCAATGCTTGCAGGCGGGAAAGAATGTCCATCTTGATTCTCCTTTGGGGTTTTGAGGAAACATATATAGCAGATTCGCTTGATTTTTGATACGGTACCTGCCAGCTGCCGTCACTCCCGCGCAGGCGGAAAACCGTCGGAAACTTTGAACAACAGATATTTGCAAAACGGTTGCCGAAATTCAAAAGTAGATTCCCGCCTACGCGGGAATGACGGCATGGATGCTTTTGATTTGGACTTACAGTAGAGTTTTTGCGAAATTGGGTGTTACCGGAAAGTAGGCCCGGTGCTTGAGCGTGTACTGAAAATGGTTTGGGGTCGTCTGAAAACGATTAGGCAAAATCCAATATGTCCGTTTTCAGACGACCTTTTCTAATTTTCTTCTTTTGCCCAGTGTTCCCTTACTCGCGCTTTGCCGTCCGCGTCCAAACGGCGGTAAAGATTGATGACTTCGTCAGCGGAGGCGGTGTTTTCCGGCTGTGTCGCGCCGAACAGGGAGCGCACATAATCATCCGCCGGATGGTTTTGAATATCCTGCGGCGTATCGACCTGCACCAGCCTGCCTTGGTGCATCACGCCGATGCGGCAGGCGAGTTTGGCGGCTTCGTTCATGTCGTGGGTAACGAAAACGATGGTGGTGCCGAGTTTTTTGTGAATTAGGGAAACCGTTTCCTGAAGGGAAGCGCGGGCGAGCGGGTCGAGGGCGGAGAAGGGTTCGTCCATCAACAGGATGTCGGGTTTGGCGGCGATGGCGCGCAGGATGCCGATGCGTTGCTGTTCGCCGCCGGAGAGTTCGTGCGGATAGCGGTTTAGGTAGGTTTCGGGCGGCATACCGACCAGCTCGAGCAGTTCGTTCACGCGCGATGTGCGCTTCGGTTTGTCCCAGCCCAAAATGTCGGGCATCAATTCGATGTTCTGCCGCACGGTCATGGTGGGGAACAGGGCGATTTGTTGCAGCACATAGCCGATGCGGTGGCGCAGCCCGCGGATGTCGTAATCTTTGATACGCCTGCCGTTGAAATAAACATTGCCGTCGGTCGGCTCGGTCAGCGCATTAATCATGCGCAGCGTGGTGGATTTGCCGCTGCCTGAACCGCCCACCAACACGAAAAACTCGCCTTGATAAATGGTCAGATTCAGTTCGTTCACAGCGGTGTGGTTGTCGTAGCGTTTGCTGACGTTTTTGAATTCGATTAAGGGAGTATGTTCAGGCTGCATCATAAATATCCTTTGCAACTTCGACAAAACGGCGCGGCTCACGTTCCAACAATTTCGGCAGGTCGTCTGAAACGGCGGCAAGTTCGCCTTTGGCAATGGCGGTGTAGGTGGAAACCCACGCTTCAATCTGCCAATCGGGCGTGTCAGGGTACGCGGATTTGCGGCTGGCGAAGGCTTCTTCTAGGGTTTCGTTGTGGTAGCGGTGCGGTTTACCGGTGATTTCGGTTAAGACGGCGGCTATTTCAGCAAAACTTAATGATTGGGAACCGGTCAGCGTGTAGGTCTGATTGTCGTGGCGGTGGTTGCCGCACGCGATGTCGGCGATGACGTTTGCCGCTGCTTGGGCGACATCGCGCTGCGAAACGCAGGAAACGCGCCCGTCGTCGGCTGGGCCTGCGATGATGCCGTCTGCATTGGCAATCGTTGCCATCATCTCACTGTAAAAATTGTCGCGCAGAAAGGTGTAGCACATATTCGTTTGCCGGATTGCATTTTCGGTAACCGCATGGGTACGCGCCAGCGTGAAGGTGCTGTCCAACGCCGCCTGCGCAAAAGAGAGATAGACCATGTGTTGCACGCCCGCTTCCGAAGCAGCCTGCACCAAAGTCAAATGCTCTTGTTCGCGCGTCGGGCTTTCGGCGGCGGACACCATAAACAGCACGTCCACCCCGTTTAACGCCTGCTTGGCAAGCTCCAAATCGCCATAGGCAAACTGCCGCGCTTCGCAGTTCGGCAGGTCGGGCGCTTTGGCGGGGTTGCGCAACGGCAGGATAAGCGGCAGGCCGCGTGAGCTGAGGTGTCGGGCGACCATGCCGCCGATGTTGCCGCTGGCGCCGGTGATGGCTAGGTTCATGGGGAACTCTTTGGGAATTGAAGGAAAATAATAGGGAAAGGGTAGCTGAAAAAGAGGCTTTAGGGTAGACGGATTTTCAGACGACCTTTTAGAAGTAGTAAAGGTCGTCTGAAAACCGATATGAAGATTTTTCAGACGACCTTCGAATCACAGGACTTATTTCCCTCGTTTCTGCTGCATCAGCCAATCGCGGGCGGGTTCGAGCAGGTAGGCGTAATCAAACGAATACATATGCTCCGCGCCTTTGTGGGTGCTGTTTTCTGGAATCACTGTATTCGGCGTGAAGCGGATAAAGTTGATGCGTTTGCCTTGGGCGAGCATTTGTTGGACTTTTGCGTCTTGTTCTGCCTGCGGCAGTTTGGCGGAAAATTCGGTTTCGGCGTAGGCGACTTTGTTTTGTTGCAGCATTTCGCCGACTTGCGCCATGCCTGCCGATGCCTTCGGGTCGGCGGCGGAAACGGTGTAGATGAATTTCGCCCGCGTCAGCGGTTTCAACACGTTGATGTCCCATTGGCTGCCGACGAACATGGAAGCGGAGAAGAAATTCGGCTCGATGCTGTTGAGATAGAAGGAAATCATGCCGCCCATGGATTGACCTGTGGTGTAAACGCGGTCGGGGTCGATCGGTTTTTGGGTTATCAGGCTTTTGACGAGGCGCAGGGTCATGCCGACTTCGTCCATGGTTTGCCATTGGTCGTTGACCGCCGTTTCGGTGTAGGACGGCACGAGGACGAAGGCGGGATGTTTCGCCTGTGCTTCATCAGTTGCCCAAATAATGCCGCCGTAGCCCTGCATCAGCGGGGCTTTCACGCCTTTGCCTGCAGTGCTGGCATCGGCAATGAACATCACCAGCGGGTATTTGTGGCCGGGTTCGAGGTTTTTCGGCGTGTACAGGTTGTATTGCATTTCTTTGCCCGTTTGCGGGTCTTTGAAGGTCAGCACTTTAAAACGCGGGGCGATTTGCTCGCGCAGGGCAAGCAGGCGGCTATCGTAGGATTTGTCCGCGCCGCCGTATTGTTTGTCCCAAGCGAGATTTTGCGCGCTTTGGGCAGCGGGGCTGTTTTCAGCGGTGTTTTGCGTGGCGGTGCAGGCTGCCAGCAGCAGGCCGGCGGTAATGACGGCGGCGGTCTTCTTCATGGGGTTGCTCCTTGAAAGATTGAGGGAACCGGTTAATTTGCTTTTACGCCCAAGCGGTTTAGCGCGTCAATGGCGGGCTGGGAAACATGGTCGCCGCGTGCAGCAGATTTTTGATACCAGCGCACGGCTTGGTTCATGTCTTTTGCCGTACCGACGCCGTTTTCGTAGCAATAGCCCAGCCAGTATTGCCCCGTGATGTCGCCCGCTTCGGCAGCCTGCGTGAAGTAGGCAAAGGCGGTTTGCGCATTTTGGGCGACGCCTTCGCTGTTCAGATACATCAAGCCCAGATAACGCGGCGCTTTCATATGCCCCGCCTGCTGCGCCTGCTCAAAGTAGGGCTTGGCGTGTTGGTAATCCTGTTTTTGATGCAGGGTGATGCCTTCGTCCAGCAGGGCTTTCGCCTGTTCATTATGATGTGGAACGGCAGAGCAGGCAGTAAGAAGGGCGGTAGCGGCAAGCACGGATAGTTTGAATTTCATGGGTGTTTTTTTAAATTGGGGGAAAGAGGTATTTTAGGAATATCATACGGTTACAGCAAGCGGCGGGGTGCGGCAAGCGTAGATTGGATCGAGACCCTGCAAAACCGTTTAATCTATCTAAAACGTTGGGTTTATCAACCCAATCTACCTACTTAGACAATAAAATTACCCAAGTCGTCAGGTTGATTGTAAAGGTCGTCTGAAAAATAAAAAGCAGTCCGCAACTTCATTTTGAAGATGCGGACTGCTTTTGTTTGGACTCGGCTAAGGCTGCCCCTTTAGGCGGCTGCCAAACTATTTTCTCTCCAATCTTTCCAATAAGTCCTGCGGGGCAACATATTCTAAAGCATTCCCTGATTTGAATGGTACTAGGAATCTATATTCTCCAAGTTTGCTTAAATCGCTGCGGGCAGTATTTAAAGAAATACCGTATTGGTTTGCAATCTCTTGTGCAGTAAAGATTTTTCCGCTTTCTTCCACCGCTTTTTGCAGGATGCCGATTTGCCGCTGGTTCAACTTTCCTATCTTTTCAGTATACTGGGCAATCGCTGCTTTGAATTCCTGCTGGTGTTTTTGTTTGTCGGAAATATAGTTTTCCAAATCGGTAACTGCCCGCTTGATAATGTCGCATTGGTAATAGATGAAATAGGTTAAATCCAAATCGTCGGTTTCTGCATGCAGATAGGATTTGGCGTATTGGGCAGGGGCGTTTTTCAGCAGGCGGCTGATGGATATGTATTCAAACAGCCAGTAGCCGTTTTTGAGCATAAACCAATAGAACAAAGCCCGCGATGTCCGCCCGTTGCCGTCGCCGAACGGGTGGATATAGCCGATGAGGAAATGCAGAATAATTGCTTGGACAACTGGATGAATAAACGGATTTTCTGAGCCGTCATAAGTGTTGTTGGCAAATGTGCATACCGCTTCCATCAGAGTATGAACCTGCCCGTGCGGCGGCGGTTGGTACAGGCTGTTGCCGTCGTTATCGGCGATAAAGATTTCGTCGTCCCGCCTGAATTGCCCAGGCTCGGCCTTGTTTTCAATGGCGTTACTGGTGGCAATGCGGTGTAAATCCAAAATCATTTCAACGCTCAACGGCGTATTTTTCAATTCAACCGCTTTTTTCATCAGGTGATAGTTGTTCACTATCATGATTTCGTCTTTGGTTTTGGGCTTGCGCTGCGATTTGAGCATATCCTTGGCCACTTTGCGCGTGGTGGCAGCACCTTCCAATTGAGCGGATGTAATCGCTTCTTCCATAATCAGGGATTTGAGCAGGAACCTATTTTGCTCGCTTCTGCCGAAGCCGCCCAGACTGGACGTGCCGATAGTGCTGCCGCAGCTTTTGTCAATCAAATGAAGCCGTGCCTGCAAGGAGTCGGGAATGCAGAACCAAAACCGATGCCTGAACGGAAAATCAATCGGTTTTTGGATTTTCATGCGGCTCTCCTTGACGGCGCGCCATTTCATTCGTGTGTCCTCTGTATGAATTCGGCGGAATTTGTCCCAATGCAGGTAGGTTCCGTTTTCATCGGTTACGGAGAATTCAGAATAATCTTTGATTTCAGCAAGAAAATTTGAAATATCCATGTCGGGATTGTCAGTGGCGGAGTGAAACAACTCGGCAGTTTGCACCATCTTTTCGGTAAGATGCTGTACATACTCCTGCTGCAACAGGGCAAATTCCGGAGGTCTGGAGATTTTCATGATAAATACCAAAATCGCGCAATTTTTTATAATTGAGTTATTTTAGTCAAATTTTAGAGAGGTGAAAAGTATTAAAATGAAAATTGGTAAGTAAGCATAGTCTTTATAAATAGAGGAGGGTAGTATCTACCATCTTGAAAAAAACAACTGGTTCAAGCAGTATTTATTGTTTTCAGACGGCCTTTTTTAGATTAGCTGTAAAGGTCGTCTGAAAAGCAAAAAGCAGTCCGCAACTTCATTTTGAAGGTACGGACTGCTTTTGTTTGGACTCGGTTAAGGTCGTACTTTGAGGATGCCTTGCATCTACAACTGTTTAGCGGAATTCGAAGAATTCCAAATGTTGCGACCGCGTTTTCAGGCTGCCTGAGATGCTGCGAGTGAAATTGCGGCTGCCGCAGAGCCACAGGCTGCGGTTTGCGCTATCGCGGACGGTTTGACCGATATGTTCGGCGGTGAGCCTTTGGGTTTCGGAAGGGATATAGTGGAAATTGACATTGGCTTGTTGCGCTAAATTTTGCCAGTGGGCTAATGTTTCGGCAGGCAGGTTTCTATCGGCATGAAACCAGTCTGTCGGCTGGGTGGCGGGCTGTTTGGCCAGTTCGTTGAGTCGTACGAGAAATGGGGTAAAACCGATACCGTTGCTGACCCAGATTTGCGCTTGTCCATCGGAAAAGTCGAATCGTCCGTATGCGCCGTCGATTTGCACGGTGTCGCCGACATTCAGGCGTTGCGGCAGGCGGCGGGTGTAGTCGCCCAGACTTTTGATGATGAGTGTGAGCTGTTGGTTATCAGGCAGCCAGTCGGAGGCGATGGTAAAGGGGTGGCTTTCTCCGTGTGTGCGTAAAAAGAGGAATTGTCCTGCGCGGTGTCCCTGCCATTTCGGGGCATTCAGGGTCAGGGAAAGTAGGTTGCCGTTTTGATTTAGGGAGGATACGGTGGCGTTTTGCGGATTGCCGATGCGCTTGAACAGGGCAATCAGCGAGCAGGCGATGCCTGCAAGTAAGGCTGCGATGAGCAGCCATCCCAGCGGTTGCGACCAATAGGCAAAATTTGCCAGTACGATGGTGTGCCACACGAGCGCGAGATAAACGGGGACGATAAGTATGTGGAGTTTGGCAAACCAGCGGTAGGGTATACGTTTGATGAGGGCGGCGACAAGCAGGACGATGGCGACATAAAAAGCAATTTCGCCAACTTCTTCGGCAAAGTGGCGTTGGGTAGCCAGCCAATCTTTTAACGTCAATATTTCCTGCATCGGCGGGCGTGGCGGACGTTTTCCGTCAATCAGACCAAGTTCGATAAGCCATTTGGGGAATTGTTTGCAGGTCCAATGCAGGATGCTGCCTGAAAGGGCAATGATGCCGAGCCATTTATGCAGGCGGTACATTTTGTCCAGCCCGCCAAGCGGGGTTTCCAGTATTTTGGGGCGCACGGCAAGTATCAGACAGCCACTCATGGCCAGTATGCTGATGGTGCCAGTTAGTTGTAGCAATAGGTTGCGTACCGGAAATACGCCCCACTGGTCTGGAAATGATGTAGCAAGCAGCCATAAAGCGAATATGCCGCCGAAAAATATGGCTAGGGTAAATTTAATGTTTTTCATGGTAGTGGTCCTTACGGATGGGAATATGAAGCGGTCTGCGCTGTTTGTGGGGATTGTATGTGGGGAAAATTAGATGGAAATTATTGGTGTGGGTCAGGGTGGGAAGGGTTTACCTGTTGAGGTCGTCTGAAAAGTTTAAAACAACCTGACCTTTTCAGACGACCTGAAAAGCAGCAACCCGTTTCATTGGCCATGATTCCGTTGTCCAAACGCGTTCAAATTCTTCGGCGAAACCGTGTTGCGCGGCGTAGGTTTGCAATTGTTGCAGCCAGGTTTTCGGGGCGATGTCGGCGGCGGCGCGGGTGGTGTGCAGCAGGTAGGGGCGGGTATCGAAAGCTTGGACGATGTGCTGGCTGACGGCGTTTAAGGCTTGGGGATTGTGGTCGGTTTGTCGGGCGATTTTTTCGTATTGCGACAGGGCGGCGGTTTTTGCGGTTTCGTGTTCGGCGACGGTTTGCGGGCTGTTTCGGGCGGTGGTAGCTTGGATGGTAATCAGGGGCGGCAGTTGCCCTTCGGTAAGCGCGGCGGCGAGGCGCAGGTGTCCGTCTAAAATCAGCCAGCGGTCGGACAGGGCGGGAAGTTCGTACACCAAGACGGGCGGCAGTTGGTTTTGCTGTGCGTGTTTGCGCCAATATTTCAGATGACCGTCTTCGGCGTAGTGGGTTTCAGGGCGATGAAGCGTTCGGCTTGGGTATAAAAATTGTTGTCCAGTACGTCGAAACGGCTGCCTGAAAACAGCCATTGGGCGTAGTTTTCGTCGGTTTCGGGCTGCCCTAAGGCGGTGTCGTGCCAGCATTCGCCCCATTGCGGCGGCAGGGGTTGGGCGGGGCGGTAGTCGAAGTGCCATTCGCCGATGCCGAGCAGCCCTGCGTTGTGGGGGGCGAGTTGTTCGATGAAATATTTGTTCCAAAACAGGCCTCGCTTTTCGGCGGGTTGACGGGCGATGTGTTCGTTTACGCGGCTGCCGATGTGCCCGACGGGTTGGTATGTCTGCCAGCTTTCGGCGTAGCTGCGGATGAGGTAAACGTCGTATAAATCGTGGCTGAAGAACGACCAGAACATGGGTTCATCGTTGTAAGTCAGGCTGAGGCTGATACCGTCGGGTGTGTGGAGTTTCAGACGACCTTGCGTTTGACGGTCGATATGCAGGGCGAGGCTGTTTGGGGAGGCGGGATGGTGGGTCAGGCTGCTGCTGTATTGTTCCAGCGCGGCGTTGAGCGATCGGTAGTGCATGGGGCATCCTTTGAAAGGCGTTCAGCGATA
>ERZ772997.329-NODE-329-length-16518-cov-3.63773_pt1 | contig 16518 bp, 13 predicted proteins | sample MGYA00511127_ERZ772997 | MGnify/ENA primary metagenome ERZ772997 (study PRJEB29015, sample SAMEA2738070) | human oral metagenome | biome: human oral; feature: human-associated habitat; material: saliva | place: China | collected 2215 ... | reverse complement strand
GACAGCCCTTCGGATGCGACTCAGACCGTGGATTTGAACGCTGAGGAGCACGACCGTAGCTACCTGTACGAGGATGAGAAACCGGCACGCACGGCTCAGAAGTCTGGCGGCCTGTTCTCTCGTCTACGCGGCTGGTTGGGCTTTGCTCCCGCTGAGTCGACCGATTCTTCCCTGGACGAGTACGTCGGTGATGAAGCATTCGTGAGCGCCGTGGTGGATGAGACTCACCCGGAGACTACGCAGATGCCGGTACAGCCGGCAGACTCTGCACAGGATTCCGCTCAGCAGGCGCGCCCGGCGGCTAAGCCGAACCGCCTGTCCCGCCTGCCCGGTCGCCTCAACCAGGCACCGGCTGCGCAGGGTGCTTCTGCACAGGGTAGTTCTGCGCAGGGCACTTCTACGCAGAATAGTGCTTATTCGAGCAGCCCGGACCTCTTCGACGTTGAGGCATCGGATGCACCCGCAGCCCGCCTGGACCAGGTGCAGCGCGCCGCCGTGGCGAACGGCCGCGTGAACCGTATTCCGGGTGAGGAGCCCCTCTTTGATGTAGAGGCATACGATGGCTTCGGCGCTTCTGAGCAAGCTGCACCGCAGACGAAGCCGCACCAGGTAGTGAACCCTGCGCAGTCTGCCGCACAGCCCGCCGGCTCGGCTTCCGCGTCCCAGGCTCCTGCCGCATCCGCGGCTCAGCCTCCGATTCCGACCCGCATGCACTCGCCGGGCGCGCACCCGAAGAACGCGGCTCCCGCGGCTTCGCGAGCGCCCGAGGCTGGCGCATCCCGCCCGCTGCAGAACAACACCCAGGTGGCGACCACCGAGCAGGCGCGCGGCGAGCAGGTCGTGCAGTCCTCCCGCGGCACCTATGTGTTGCCCTCGGAGGAGATGCTGGTTTCCGGCCCTCCCGCCAAGGAATCGTCCGAGGTCAACGAGCACGTGGTTGAGGCTCTGACGAATGTGCTGGAGCAGTTCAAGGTGGATGCACAGGTCACCGGCTTCTCGCGAGGCCCGACCGTGACCCGCTACGAGATTGAGCTGGGTCCCGCCACGAAGGTGGAGCGTGTGACCGCGCTGAGTAAGAACATTGCGTACGCTGTGGCGAGCCCGGATGTTCGTATTCTGTCCCCGATTCCGGGTAAGTCCGCGATTGGTATTGAGATTCCGAATACGGACCGTGAGACCGTTGCGCTGGGCGATGTGCTGCGTTCCCCGCAGGCTCACGCGAACCACCACCCAATGGTCATGGGTGTGGGTAAGGACGTTGAGGGCGGCTTCGTGCTGGCGAACCTCGCGAAGATGCCGCATATGCTGGTCGCTGGTGCGACCGGTGCGGGTAAGTCTTCGTTCGTGAACTCGATGATCACCTCGATTCTGATGCGCGCAACCCCGGACCAGGTGCGCCTGGTGATGGTTGACCCGAAGCGTGTGGAGCTCACCGCCTACGAGGGTATTCCGCACCTGATTACGCCCATCATTACGAACCCGAAGAAGGCTGCCGAGGCTCTTCAATGGGTTGTTCGTGAGATGGACGCCCGCTACGATGACCTCGCCCATTACGGCTATAAGCACGTGGACGACTTCAACAAGGCGGTGCGTGAGGGTAAGGTTCAGCCCGATCCCGGTAGCAAGCGCACGGTGCACGAGTACCCGTACCTGCTGGTGATTGTTGACGAGCTCGCCGACCTGATGATGGTTGCTCCGCGTGACGTTGAAGAGGCGATTGTTCGTATTACGCAGCTGGCGCGTGCGGCGGGTATTCACCTGGTGTTGGCGACCCAGCGTCCGTCGGTGGATGTGGTGACCGGTCTGATTAAGGCGAACGTTCCGTCTCGTATGGCGTTTGCGACCTCCTCGGTCACTGACTCTCGCGTGGTGCTGGATCAGCCCGGCGCCGAGAAGCTGATTGGCCAGGGTGACGCGCTCTTCCTGCCGATGGGTGCCTCGAAGCCGATGCGTGTTCAGGGTGCGTGGGTGTCTGAGTCTGAGATTCACGCCGTGGTTGAGCACGTGAAGAAGCAGGCGCCGACCATCTACCGTGAGGACGTGATGGTCTCTGCCGCGAAGAAGCAGATTGATGAGGAAATCGGCGATGACCTCGACGATCTGCTGCAGGCGGCGGAGATTGTGATTACGACCCAGTTCGGTTCGACCTCGATGCTGCAGCGTAAGCTGCGCATGGGCTTCGCGAAGGCTGGCCGCATCATGGACCTGCTGGAGTCGCAGGGCGTGGTGGGCCCCTCGGAGGGTTCGAAGGCGCGTGAGGTGCTGATCCGCCCGGATGACCTGCAGGCGACCCTGGCACGTATTCGCGGTGAGGAGCCTCCGGCTGCCGACCCGTACGCGAACGCGGTGGACCCGGGCGAGGCGGTCACCGACTATTTTGATGAGTCCGATGATGAGGGCTCGGAGGACGCCTGGCAGCTGACCGGCCGCTAGTGCTTCAGCGCCCTGCCCGCTCAGCTGACCCGCCCAACTAACCCACTCAGCCGAGTGAGCGTGCGACATGCACCCCGTATCGTCCCTGTGATGTCTGCTACGGCACACGTATAATGGACGGTACGGGGTGTTTGCGTATCCCCGATACGTTTAGGTGTCGGTGCGTACGCGGTCTCTCACCGTCGAAAGCCATCTACCCGTAAGGAGCCGTTATGAGTGAAGCTCGCAATTCCGCACCCGCCGGTGCGGTCAGCACAGCGAAGCCTTCGAACTGGAATGTGCCGAATGTGTTGACGGTTCTGCGTATTATTGCGGTTCCTTTCTTCATTGTTGCCCTGGTTGCGGGCGGTACTTTTGGTGCCGCTGATCCGACGCACCGCTGGCTGGCGTGGATTATTTTCATTCTTGCCATGCTCACGGACTGGGCGGATGGCTACCTGGCGCGCTCGCGTAATCTGATTACGAGCTTCGGTAAGATTGCTGACCCGATTGCCGATAAGTTCCTCACCGGCGCGGCGTTCATTGTGCTGTCGGCGCTGGGTGAGCTGTGGTGGTGGGTCACGATTGTGATTCTGCTGCGCGAGTGGGGCATTACGATCATGCGTCTGTTCGTTATTAAGTACGGTGTGATGGCCGCTAGTAAGGGCGGCAAGATTAAGACCGTGCTGCAGACGGTGGCGCTGGTGCTGATGCTTCTGCCGCTGGGCCAGCTGGGTCTTGGCTGGCTGATTCCTGGTTGGGTTCTGATGGGCGCGGTCACCGCGATTACCGTGTGGACCGGCCTGGTGTATGTGCGTGATGCGTATATTTTGCGTCGTAACTGGTTGCAGGCTCAGGTCTCCCAGGGCGGCGGTAAGTAGAGGCGAGGGGAGTGGCGTGCGCTGCTCCCCTTCGCTGTACCTGCGGTGCGTTGTGTGCCGCGTGAGGTTTTGGGCGGCGGTTCGCCGCTGAAAGGAGAGAATGATGGTTGTTCCCCTCGTACTTGAAGATGCTCTATCCCTTGAGCTTTCCTCCGCTGAGGTTTTCTCCGGTACCCCGGAGGCGGCGGCGCTGCTGCTCCGCGATGTGGTGCAGTTGCGTGCCTCCCGCCAGGGCCCGGTGCTGGTGGCGACGGCTGAGTCGCTGACCGGCGGGGATGTGGGCGGCGCGATTTGTACGGTGCCGGGCGCATCCGCGTATTACCGTGGCGGCGTGATTTCCTACGCCTACGAGGTGAAGGCTCAGGTGTTGGGCGTGGACGCTCAGCTGCTGGCGCGTGAGGGTGCGGTGCATCCTGCGGTGGCGGTGCAGATGGCAGTCGGTGCGGCGCGCGTGTGCGGTGCCGATTATGCGGTGTCGACCACGGGTGTTGCCGGTCCTGATCCTGCGGATGGTCAGCCGGTGGGTACGGTCTATATCGGTGTGTGTTCCCCGGGCGGTTCTGAGGTGTTTGAACGCCACTATTCGGGGGACCGGGCGCAGATTCGTGCGGCGGCGAGCGCGGATGCGATTGCTCTGCTAGCGCGTGCGGTGCGTGGCGGTGCCGGTGGGGTCCTGGAGAACGAGCTGGCGTAGCGGGTCGGGCTGGACTGGACTGGGTTGGGCTGTGTGCTGTGCGGTGCCTGAAGCGGCTACGTGGTATCTGGAACGGCCGTGTAGCCGTCTGTGGAGTGCCTACTTGAGAAAAATTTTACGGTTCAAATGTATTCACAGGGTTCTTTCAGCTCCGCAGGAATAAAGGCATAGGTTCGCCTGTTTGAATAGATACAGGCCTTAAGAAGAGAACGAAAATGGCGAGGCTCCTAGCCCGCGCCTCAAAAATCAGTTAGGCTTAACTCTGTACAGTCCCGCAGGTCGGGAATACCTACTCAGGAAAGTGATATAGAAGCTCATGGCTAAGCAGCGCGTATCGATTAATGGCATTACTAAGTGGAAGGAAATCGAGGAGACCCCCCGACAGGTCGCCCCGGTCGTTGAGGAAACTAAGGTTGTTCCCCTGCGACAGGCAATCGGCGAGGTTCTTCGCGATGTCCGCCAGCGTCAGGGCCGCACCCTGCGCGAGGTTTCTCAGCGTGCCCGTGTTTCCCTCGGTTACCTGAGCGAAGTTGAGCGCGGTCAGAAGGAAGCTTCCTCCGAACTGCTGGCGTGGATTTGCCAGGCTCTGGACATTCCGATGTCCCAGATGCTGCGTGAGGTTGCCGACCGTATGGCGGTTCTCGAGGGCGTTCAGATTCCGGATACTGTTCCGGCTGAAATGTCTGAGCAGTACAAGAGCGATTACTACATTCTCTCGAAGTAACGCGAGGCGGCACATGCCGCGCTAAACGTGAAGCGATGCCGTGCATCCCCGTAAGGTGGGTGTGCGGCATCGCTTATTCTCGGTTTATCTGGGTTTATTCTCGGGCGATGTGACGAATTATGAAGCAAACTGGCGGTGGAGCGGAAGGAGCGCTTGTGAAGCAGAGCGAATTTTGGGCGTGCATGGAGTATGAGTTCGGTGCCGGGTATGCTCCGGTGCTGGCGCGTGACTTGGTGCTGGGCTCGCTGGGTCATGTGACCGCTGCGGAGGCGCTGGACCAGGGCGTTAACCCCAAGGATGTGTGGCTTGCCATCTGTGAGGAGCAGGAGATTCCCCAGGAGCGCCGCCTGGGTCCCGATAGGGAGCCGTTGCGCTAGTCGGTAAGTCGGGCGTGTTCTAGCGCAGGAGGCGGTGCTTAGCATCTGTTCGAGTGCTAGCGCCTGCGCGGGCGGTATTTTCGAATAATTAGCGTAAGATTCCGGGGTTTTTCGAAAATATATGCCGAAACCCTATCCGATTTATTCGAAACTAGGTCGTAATTTTGTTCGATTCATGCTAGACTTTTCCACATCAGGAATTTTTCGGAAAAATCTTCAAAGTTTTCCACAGATTTTAAAAAATGGCCTTATCCTGTCAGGCTGTGACCCTAGAGTAGTCTCAGAAGGAACCGGTAGGCCAAAACCTTCAAGGTCTCGATTACGAGTCCCACCGATTCCGAAGAAACATTACTCCCGTCAACCACTGACAACACAAAGAACGAGGTACTACCGTGGCTAAGAACACCAAGTCTCAGAGCGTAGCTCGCGTTCCCGAAGAGGGTCGCGCCAAGGCACTTGAAGCCGTGATGGCACAGATCGACAAGAACTACGGCAAGGGTGCGGTCATGCGCCTGGGTGATAAGGAAATCACCAAGACCGAGGTTATCTCCACCGGCGCTATCGCCCTGGATGCCGCTCTGGGTATTGGCGGTCTGCCCCGCGGCCGCGTCATCGAGATTTACGGTCCCGAGTCCTCCGGTAAGACCACCGTTGCGCTGCACGCTGTAGCGAATGTTCAGAAGGCAGGCGGCGTGGCAGCGTTCATTGACGCCGAGCACGCACTGGACCCGATCTACGCGGCCAAGCTGGGCGTGGACATCGATCAGCTGCTGGTCTCTCAGCCCGACACCGGTGAGCAGGCACTGGAAATTATGGACATGCTGGTTGGCTCCGGTGCCGTTGATATCGTGGTCGTTGACTCCGTTGCCGCACTGGTACCCCGCGCCGAAATTGAAGGCGACATGGGGGACTCCCACGTGGGTCTGCAGGCTCGCCTCATGAGCCAGGCCCTGCGTAAGATTACCGGCCGCCTCTCCGCAACCGGCACCACCGCAATCTTCATCAACCAGCTGCGTGAGAAGATTGGTGTCTTCTTCGGCTCTCCCGAAACCACCACCGGTGGTAAGGCGCTGAAGTTCTACGCTTCGGTCCGTATCGACATCCGCCGCATTGAGACCCTCAAGGACGGTGCTAACCCGATTGGTAACCGCACCCGCGCCAAGATTGTGAAGAACAAGATGGCTCCGCCCTTCAAGCAGGCTGAGTTCGACATCCTCTACGGTGAGGGTATCTCCGTTGAGGGCGGCATCCTGGACCTGGCGGTGGAGAACGACATCGTCAAGAAGTCCGGCGCATGGTTCACCTACGACGGTGAGCAGCTGGGGCAGGGTCGCGAGAACGTTCGTAAGCTGCTCAAGGACAACCCCGAGCTCACCGAGGAACTGCAGTACAAGGTTCTGGTGAAGCTGGGCATCATTGAGGAAGAAGCTGACGAGCAGGCAGCTGCTGAGTCTGAGGGTAACGACCCGCTGGACGAGCTGGCTGAGGAGTTCTAAACCGGCCCACGTAGCTTCTTGCTAACGCCACGACTGATTGCCGTGTGCTGTGCATTCCGCACGGTGCACGGCATCTGTCGTTAACGGAGAGCGCGTTAAATGGAGTGCCAGCGGGCGCCGAGACAGCCCCTCGTTACAATGGGGGAGCGCCGTATAGCCCGGCGCACGGGTTATTAGGCAACCCAACTCATCAAGCGAGCCAACACAGGGGAGAGGAGGAACTGAACATGACGGAACAGCATGGTCATGAAGAGCACGAGCACAACAGCGCGCGTGACGGCGACGCCGGTTTTGCGGCGCTGGACGCGACCGAACCGCACTTCGGTTCCTCAGCTCTGGAAGATTCAGCCTTCCAGAGCCCAGCTTTCCAGGACGCTGCATTCTCTGCGCCTGTTCCCTTTGAACCCGCTATTTCTTTTGAAGCTACTGGTTCGTTTGAACCCACCGCCCCGTCGATTGAGGTAGGCGGCTTCGAGGCGCTCAATTTTGAGGTGCCCGCGCCCCAGGCGGAGCCCACCCTCACCTGGGAGGCACCTCCTGCTGTTGAAGAGCCCCCCTACCTTGGCGAGCCTCCCTATGAGGACGAACCGCCCTATGAGAATGAACTTCCGTATCCGGCAGAGCCTTTGTACCCTGAAGCAGAGTACGCGGGGGAATATTGGGTACCCTTAGACGAAGCGGCACCCGCAGAAGCGATAGCGGAGCAGCGTGGGGGCCAAGAACCCTCACCCCAAAAACCCAAGCCGAAAGCACGACAGGCTGAAAAGCCCGCGCATAAGAAGAAGCCAGCGCCTAAGAAGAAGTCAGCGGCCACAGAAAACGCACCCAAAAAGTGGGTGCGGAACAGGGCCACGGATTCGGTAGCCGCTGAGGATTTCCCGGACTGGCATCCCGCCGCGCACGGCTTTGTTGAAGAAAGCATCGCTCGCGATAACGGTGGCGATTACGCGGGGGAGTTCCGCGTACCCGAGCTGCCCCTGCAAGCTATACCCGTCAAATCTGAAGATGGCAGTTCCGAAGAAGGTAATGAGTCGCCGCGCCGCAGCCTGCTCGTTGACCCGAACCTGCCCGCCGTCTCCATTAACGAAGCACCCGTTCGTGCCTTTACCCCCGGCGGTGCCGAGCCGCGCCCCATAGCTGCTGGCCGTATGAGTCGAGCCGGTGCCGCATCCATCGGATCGGGGCTCACCGCCGAAGAAAAGGAAGAGATCGAGAGGCAAGCAGCTCAGCGGGATAAGCAGAAGAAACGCAAGTCTTCGCGTGCCTCCAAGCACACCGACTATAAGCGCGGGTTCCGACGCATGAGCGCGGCTCAGCAAGAGAAAATGCGGAGCCGTTCACCCTACGCGCCCGCCTTCGGGGCTCGCAGCGACGATGAGGAAACCCGCAAGAGTCCCACGGGTCGCGGCTCGGGGAGCAACCTATTCAGGGAGGGAAGTAGCTTGAACGAAGAACTCACCCCCGCCGAAGAAGCACTCATCCGCGGTATCGCTGAGGAAGAGGCGCAGGGCGTCGGTAACGGAAAGCGCCGTGCCGCCTCGAATGGTTCCCCAAAGGGCGGTTCTCGAGCTCGGGGCTCCCAGCCGGGCACCTCTCAGATGGGACATGCTTCCTCACCGCCGGAAAGCAATGTACCTTCCTGGAAACAGAAGGTGCGTGCCGCCCGCGCCGCGGAAGAAGCAGACCCCTACACGCGCGCTAAAACCATCGTGTACAACCAGCTGGCGTACTCGGCAAAAACCCGAGGTCAGCTGCGTAAGAAGCTGCAGGCAGAAGGCTTTGACGCGGAGCTCATTGAGCCGCTGCTCGATAAGTTCGAGGCGGCAAAACTCATTGACGACGCCGAATACGCCCAAACGTTCGTGGCGCAGAAGAGCCGCACCAAGAAGCTCTCCCGCGCCGCGCTGCGCCGTGAACTCGCTGAACGCGGGGTGCGCGGTGAAGAGGCGGAGAACGCACTGGCTCAGCGCACCGACGAGCAGGAACGTGAGGACGCCGCCGAGCTGGTGCGCAAGAAGCTGCGCCCCGGCATGGACCTGAGCGACCGCGCCGAAAAGGATAAGGTGACCCGCCGACTGCTGGGGATGCTGGCTCGCCGCGGGTACTCCTCCTCGGTGTCGATGTCGGTGATTCGTGAGGAACTTGCCGCCTACGGTGCGGAGGATGAGCTCTGGTAGTTCACGGTCCCGATAGAGGGCGAGCAGGTACGCTCCGCTAAAGAGCTTCCATCAATAAGCTAAAGGGGGTGAGTCCGCCACAGACATACTCTGTAGCGGGCTCACCCTTACGTTTTTAAGTTTTATAAAATACCTTGTCGAAGGCTGTATCTGCCGTTAGCGTTGCTGTTTACTCGACCGCTCCCAGGCGGTCCGCGAACTCGGCGAGGGTTGCATCCTGAGAACCGGCAATCTCCAGGAGCAGACGCATCAGCTGCGCACCCTCACGGCGAATACGAGGCAATAGATTGGAACGCGCCGAAGAGGAGTACAGCTCCAGTAGAGCGCACACGGTCACCGCCGTGCACACCGCCAAATCCTCCGCCAGGTGCTCATCCAGCGGGGCGTCCTCAAACAGGGCAGAGTACAGCGCCGGTAGCGCCTTCTTACGGTCCACCCGGTAGCGCGGGTACTCCGGCGAGGAGGGGAAGCCCAGCATCGCCTCAACGAAGGGGAAACCGCGGTGGTGCAGGCAGGTGCCCTCCGCATCGACCATGCGCACCTGCGCGCCGTCCGCCGAACCGATCAGCACGTTCTGCGGTGAAAAATCGCCCGAAGAGAGCATGTACACCTTGCCGCGGTTGAGCTTGAACTGCTCGGGTACCGGCGGGCGTTTGGTGAAGAAGGGCTGCAGAACGCGGCGGAAACGGAAGGACAGCTCCTCAATAGCGGCGGGAAGAACGGGCGTGTCCTCATGCGCGGAAGGGCTGGAAGCCGAGCTGTCAGCATCGTGCTCGGGGGAGCGCGCCGCATCAGCCACACCGTACAGCTTCTTCAAACCGCGCTCGGCCAACCCCGGCGAGGCAATAGCGCCCGGGAACTGCGCCTTGCGATCGGCACGCGCCAGGTTCAGGCGGTAATCCTCCACCACCTCGCCCATAATGCCGCTGGCGGCAAGGCAGCGGTACGCCTCAATGTAGTAGTTCAGTGCGTCCAGTGCCTGCTGTTCGGTGCCCTCCAGCAGGGCGTGGGCGACCGAATACTGCTCGCCCTCAACGGTTCCTGCGCTCACATCCTCCAGAGCCAGCATACGCAGCTCAGGATCAGCGCCGTAGAGTTGCGGGAACAGGCCCGGAACCTGCAGGTTCAGCGCCTCCAAACCGTAGCGCTCACGCAGGTACCCGAAACCGCCCGCGTTCACCGTCGAATCCTTACGGCGGTAACGCTTCACAATAATCGAGGTCGGCAGAGGCTTAGCTGGCTCGACTGCAGGCTCATACGCCACACGCACCACAACCGAACGCATGCCGGTGCCCAGAATCTGCACGCGCTCAACCGGGCGGGCAGCCACCTGCTCCAAAGAATGCGCCCAGCAGAGCAGCTGCATCAGGTTCTGACGCATCGAGGCAGAATCAGCGCTCGCCTGAGGCGGCACGGGGGAGTAGGCGGCAATCGCCTCCTCAATGAGGGCGCTCAGATGCTCCCCATCAGGGGCGGGAGCGGAAGAATCGTTCGGTGACAGAGCCGGAAAGTTACTACTAAGGGAAACCTGCATAGAGCCATTATCCCCCATCGGATACCCTATAGGGCATGACTTCGACCCTCAGCGATTCCGCCCAGACCCCCGAAACCAGCCCCCGCACCTACGAAGTGCGCACTTTCGGCTGCCAGATGAACGTGCACGACTCCGAACGAATGTCCGGCCTGCTGGAGGCTAACGGCTACGTTCGCGCTGAGGAAGGCACCCAGCCCGACCTGGTTGTTTTCAACACCTGCGCGGTCCGCGAAAACGCGTCCAACCGCCTGTATGGTCACCTCGGTCAGCTGGCCCCCGTCAAGCGCCGCCATGAGGGCATGCAGATTGCTGTGGGCGGCTGCCTGGCGCAGAAGGACCAGGACGCCATCATTGAGAAGGCACCCTGGGTTGACGTCGTGTTCGGTACCCACAACATTGGTTCCCTGCCGGCGTTGCTGGAGCGTGCCCGCCACAACCACGAGGCGCAGGCAGAACTGCTCGAATCCCTCGAAGTGTTCCCCTCCACCCTGCCCACGAAGCGCGATCACGTGTACTCCGGCTGGGTGTCTATCTCCGTTGGCTGTAACAACACCTGCACCTTCTGCATCGTGCCGTCCCTGCGCGGTAAGGAGAAGGACCGCCGCCCCGGCGACATCCTCGCCGAGGTTCAGGCGTTGGTCGATGACGGCGCTATCGAGGTGACCCTGCTCGGCCAGAACGTGAACTCCTACGGTGTGGAGTTCGGCGACCGCCAGGCGTTCTCCAAGCTGCTGCGTGCATGCGGTGAGATTGAGGGCCTGGAGCGTGTACGCTTCACCTCCCCGCACCCGGCAATGTTCACCGACGACGTGATTGACGCGATGGCGGAGACCCCGAACGTCATGCCCGTGCTGCACATGCCGCTGCAGTCCGGCTCCGATAAGGTGCTCAAGGACATGCGCCGCTCCTACCGTTCCAAGAAGTTCCTGAACATTCTGGAAAAGGTGCGCGAGCGCATCCCCAACGCTGTGATTACCACCGACATTATTGTGGGCTTCCCCGGCGAGACTGAAGAGGACTTCCAGGACACCCTGAAGGTTGTGGAGCAGGCTCGTTTCTCCTCCGCGTTCACCTTCCAGTACTCGATCCGCCCCGGCACTCCGGCGGCGACCATGGAGAACCAGATTCCGAAGGATGTCGTGCAGGAACGCTACGAGCGTCTGATTGCCCTGCAGGACCGTATCGCCGGTGAAGAGAACCGCAAGCAGCTCGGTAAGACCGTTGAGCTGATGGTGGTTGCGGAGGCTGGTCGTAAGGCTGAGCAGACTCACCGCCTCTCCGGCCGCGGCCCGGACCAGCGCCTCGTGCATTTCTCGGTGCCTGAGGGTTGCGAGGCTCCCCGCCCCGGCGACATGGTGACCGTGCCCATTACCGAGGCTGGTTCCTTCCACCTGATTTCTGACCCGACCGCCGAGCAGTACCAGCTGCGCCGCACCCGCGCCGGTGATGCGTGGGACCGCTCTCAGGCTGACTCTTGCGGTACCGGCACCACCCAGGTGCCCGGTGCGCCGGTGGGTCTGGGTATGCCGACCATCGGTCTGCGCACCTAATCTTTCATAGCGAGTCGTGCGCCCTGTTCTTCGGGCTCTTGCCGCCACCGCAAGTGGGGGTGAGGGAACCGGTAGAATGGGGCGCATGACTATCTCCGAAACTCTGCCCGTTATCGCTATTGTGGGCCCGACCGGCACCGGTAAGAGCGCGCTCGCCATCGAGCTGGCTCTGCGCCTGAACGGCGAGTGCATTAACGCCGACTCCATGCAGTTCTACCGGGGCATGGATATTGGTACCGCGAAGGTCACGGCGGAGGAGATGCGCGGCGTTCCGCACCACCTGCTGGACATTATGGACGTGCGGGATGAGGCGTCCGTGGCGGAGTTTCAGGAGCGTAGCCGTGAGCTGATTGAGCAGATTCGTGCCCGTGGCTGCTACCCGATTCTGGTGGGTGGTTCCGGCCTGTATGTGCGTGCCGCCCTGGATAGGTTGGAGTTCCCCGGCACGGATGCGCGGGTGCGTGAGCGTCTGGAGGAGCAGGCACGCGCCGAGGGTATTGGCGTTCTGCACGCCCGCCTGGCGGAGGTCGACCCGGAGTCGGCTGCGCGCGTGAAGGATGAGCGCCGCATTATTCGCGCCCTGGAGGTGTTCGAGGTGACGGGTCGCCCGTTCTCGGCGTTCATGCCGGTGCGCGAGTACGTGACGGAGAGTATTCAGATTGGTTTGGATATGGATCGCGCCCTGCTACACGAGCGCCTGCACCGCCGCGTGGAGCTGATGCACGAGCAGGGTCTGCTCGACGAGATTCGCACCCTGAATGCGCAGGGGCTACAGGAGGGGAAGACCGCCTCCCGCGCGATTGGTTACGCACAGTTCGCTCGTGCCCTTGAGGACGCAGACTACAGTGTAGAGCAGGCGATTGAGGACACGACGATCGCTACCCGCCAGTTTGCGCGCCGGCAGCTGACCTGGTTCCGTGCGGACCCGCGCGTGCACTGGCTGGATGCGCTCTCACCCACCCTGGTAGATGAGGCGTTGGCTACAATTTTGCAAAAATAAGCAAGCAGACGTACTAAATTCGGGGAATCGGGGTTACTCTAGGGACATATTGAACTCAACTATAGAGGAAATATGTCACTCACATCACATATGAAAAATTCTGCCACTCTGTCCGCGGCAGAATCCACTCCGCGTTCCCTCTACGATGCCATTCTGGGCGGAACGAATTCGCTGAACTTCATTCGCTTCGTTCTTGCAAGCTCCGTTATTGTCGCCCACTCAGCGCCACTTATTAAATACAATGCTGGAATACTGGGTATTCCTGCGCCCATTTACATTGATTCGTTGGGGCATTGGGCCGTTAACCTCTTTTTCTGTATCTCTGGTTTTCTCATTGCGCACAGCGCCCAGAGGGGTACAGTGATTGGGTATTTGAAGCGTCGCGCCCTTAGGATTTTTCCGGGTTACTGGGTGTCTCTACTCTTCGTTGTCTTTGTTTGTGGACCGATTTCAGTTGCTACCGGTCATGCATCTGACCCCTTCTCTTTTAAGAGTGCGGCTGGATATGTCCTTCGAAACTTTGATTTGCAAACTAGGCAGATTACTTTTTGGGTGGACCTACGGGAATCCCGTGGTCAGGTATTTGGAATGGATCTACTTGGACTCTCCGATATGAGTTCCTTGCATACCTTGCGTTGATCCCTATTTTTTATATTTCGTTCATCCGAAAAAGTTCGAAGTGGTTAGTGCCAAGCATCTTTGTGATATTTTTTGGTGTATTTCAATTTTTCCACTTCACTGGCTATACCCCCGATAGCTTTGTGAACAATTCTCTCCGTCTTGGCATGTATTTCTTTGCCGGGACCCTCTTCTACGTGTGGGGCAAGCGAATTGTGTATAGCGCTTCTCTGGGAATCGCCTTAACCTTTATCAGCTTTGTAGCAACTTTCTTCTGGGAAAGTGAAATGACGGGTTATATGGCTTTGCCTGCTACTTACGGGGTTTTGGCATTGAGTGCAGCTATTAAAACCCGTTGGTGCAGCAAGAACGATATCTCTTACGGCGTGTACATCTACGCGTTCCCGGTCCAGATTCTTCTGGTGATTTTTGGTAGCGCGTCGCTGGGCTGGGTTCTGAACGCCATCCTTACTTTCGTTATTACTGTTGGCCTGGCGTGGCTGTCTTGGCTGTATGTTGAGAAACCGGCATTGGCTTTGAAGGACCGCAAGCTTCTGCGCATTCGTCGCGCTCGCCCCGCAGACGCCGTAGCGGCATCTTCATAAACCGGTAAAGTATCTTGCATATTTCTGCGGCTTTCGGCGATCTTGATGAACTCATCACGTAAACCGGGAGCCGCAGAAGTATTTCCGAAGAAGAATGCCAGGTTCACTATTGGGCGCGGTAAAATCATAGACGGACTGGTCACCAACTTTAAGGACAGCATATGAGCGAGAACCCTTCCACCTGGGGCGAGCTGGCAGGCCTGACCCTCACCAAGGGTCACGGCACCGGTAACGACTTCATCTTTCTGACGGACGAGAACGCAGAAATTGCCCTCACCCCCGAGCTGGTAGCCCGCGCCTGCGACCGCCACTTCGGCATTGGCGCGGACGGTTTCATTCGTGCTGCCCGCAGCACCGCCTCCCGCGCGGGTCAGAAGCTGATTGAGGAGCACCCGGACGCTGTCTGGTTCATGGACTACCGCAACGGTGATGGCTCTGTCGCTGAAATGTGCGGCAACGGTGTGCGTGCGTTCGTGGAGTACCTGCGCACTGAGGGCCTGATTGAGCTTGAGGTAGGCGAGACCGTCAAGATCGGTACCCGTGCCGGCGTGAAGACTGTGGCGCGCACCGAAGAGGGCTACGCGATTGATATGGGCCCGTGGAGCTTCATTCACGGTGACGCTGCCCGCGAGGGTGGCGAGGACTGCCTGGTGTCTGCTCGCGGCCTGAAGACTCCGCGCGCTGGCCTGTCCATTTCGATGGGTAACCCGCACACCGTGGTGATGCTCGGCTCCGACGGTAAGCTGGACGGCCTGGACCTGCACAGCCTGCCTCAGGTGAACCCCGCCCCGGTCAACGGCACGAACGTTGAGTTTGTGGTGCCGGTCGACCTGGATGTTGAGAGCGGCGCGCATGTGGGTGCTATCCGTATGCGCGTGCACGAACGCGGCGTGGGCGAGACCCTGTCGTGCGGTACCGGCGCGTGTGCGGCGGCTGCGGCGACCCGTTTCTGGGGTGGCGAGGAAGCACCGGATGAGTGGCTGGTGCATGTGCCCGGCGGTACCCTCGCGGTGACTTTCGTGCTGGGCCCGGACGACCTGGAGCATGTTGTTCTGGCTGGTCCGGCGCAGATGGTTGCGACCGTCGTGCTGCGATAGCCTGCTGCGATAGAGCAGTCTTAGAATAGAGATTTTATCGACAAAAGCGGCGGGTGTTTTCCGACAATACGTTCAGAAAACACCCGCCGCTTTTATGTTTTAGCAATGAGCGCCAGAAGTTTTAGCGCTAGAGAATTTAACACCAGAGGTTTTAGTCCTCGTAGCGGTGCACCCGCAGAATACGGAAGCCCTTCGAGGTCGCATAGCGCGACACCTCAAACTCGCCGGGGTACAGCTGTTCAAGCTGCGCGTCCATCCACTTCTGCAAAGAATCGGAGCCCAGGTTCTTCTGAACCACCAGGTAGGCGTCACCGCCGGGCGCCAGGCGCGGCAGCCAGGTCAGCAGGATCTCGTGCAGAACCTCCTTGCCCACGCGAATCGGCGGGTTTGACCAGATGGTGTCAAAACGCAGTTCGGGGTCAACCGATTCGGGGGTTCCCACGGTGACGTTGGACAGGCCGAGAGCGGCGGCGTTGCGTTCGGTCAGGCTAATGGAGCGGGAGTTCACGTCCACCGCGTGCACCTGCGCCTGCGGTGCGAGCATCGCCAAAGTCAGGGTGATGGGGCCCCAACCGCAGCCGATGTCGAGCATGCGTGTACCCTGCGGGTCGGGTGCTTCCTGCAGCAAAATAGCGGTGCCCTTATCAATGCCGGAGGGGCTGAAAATGCCGTTAGCTGTGGTGACGGTGACCTTGCGGCCGGCAAGCTCCACCTGCACGGGGCGGGGCTTGAATTCGGTCTCGGGGGTTTCAGAGAAATAATGCTGCTCGCTCATGCTATCCAGTGTACCGGTAGGGCAAGAACGCGCCGCACACGGGCAGAGTATGCGCCGGGTGGGTGAATAGCTTGCACGCCCTGAGCGCACAGGCGACCGAACCCCCTACCTGAGGCGGGCAACGGCGGTAGAATTAGAGGCGTATGAATTCTAAGAACACCCCCGTATCTGATACCGAAAAGCTGCCCAGCGATGAGCAGCTGCGCCGCACCGTAGACCGCGTTCTGGGCCGCTCCCAGGCCGCCGCCTCCGTCACTACTTATGACGCCGCCGGTACCGCGCATCACAGCGATAACTCCTCCAGCACCCACGGCAGCCACACTAGCCGCCGTGTGCTGGATACTCGCGCGCGCGAAATTTCTGACGTTCAGCGCGAGCACTCCGAATATGACGGCGAACAGGAAGATCTCGCTGAGCGCCGCGCACTGCGCCGTATCGCGAACCTCTCCACCGAACTTGAAGACGTCACCGAGGTCGAGTACCGCCAGCTGCGCCTGGAGCGCGTGGTGTTGGCTGGTCTGTGGACTGAAGGCACCGTAGAGGACGCAGAGAACTCTCTGCGTGAGCTCGCGGCACTG
>ERZ772997.328-NODE-328-length-16530-cov-15.8785_pt1 | contig 16530 bp, 14 predicted proteins | sample MGYA00511127_ERZ772997 | MGnify/ENA primary metagenome ERZ772997 (study PRJEB29015, sample SAMEA2738070) | human oral metagenome | biome: human oral; feature: human-associated habitat; material: saliva | place: China | collected 2215 ... | reverse complement strand
CATTCAATGAATTGCTGGTTCGCATTTACAAACAATTCGGCTTCCATGATGTTGCCGTGAAGTTGTCCCTCCGCCCTGAGCAACGCGCAGGTTCTGACGAAGTTTGGGATAAAGCCGAACAAGGCCTGCGTGATGCATTGACCGCTTGCGGCGTAGAGTGGGAAGAATTGCCTGGCGAAGGTGCATTCTACGGTCCTAAGATTGAGTACCATGTCAAAGATGCCTTGGGTCGCTCTTGGCAGTGCGGTACCCTGCAATTGGACTTCGTATTGCCGGAGCGTTTGAATGCAGAATATGTAACCGAAAACAACGACCGTGCGCGTCCTGTAATGTTGCACCGTGCTATTTTGGGTTCGTTGGAGCGCTTCATCGGTATTCTGATTGAAAACCATGCAGGTTCATTCCCATTGTGGCTTGCGCCGGTTCAAATGGTGATTATGAATATTACCGAGAACCAGGCAGATTATTGTCGCGAAGTGGCTGCCAAGTTGCAGGCAGCAGGCTTCCGTGTTGAATTGGATTTGCGTAACGAAAAAATCGGTTACAAAATCCGTGACAACAGCCAATACCGTTTCCCTTATCAAATCGTTGTCGGCGATAAAGAGAAACAAGAAAACAAAGTTGCGGTACGCCGCAAAGCAGAAGACTTGGGTTCTTTGAATGTAGATGATTTTATTGCGCAATTGCAGCAAGAAATCACTGACGCCCTCGTCAATCATTAATTTTTATAGGAGTATTCATCATCGCTCAAGAACGCGAAGCACGAATCAATGGTGAAATTACCGCCAAAGAAGTGCGATTAATCAGTGAGTCAGGCGATCAGCTTGGTGTCGTTTCAGTTCGTGAAGCTCTGGCTATGGCCGAAGAGCAAGATGTCGATTTGGTAGAAATTTCCCCGACTGCCAAACCGCCCGTATGTAAACTGATGGATTACGGTAAATACAAATACCAACAAGCCAAGAAGCGCGACGAAGCCAAGAAAAACCAAAAGCAGGTACAAATCAAGGAAATTAAATTCCGTCCGGGTACTGATGAAGGCGACTATCAAATCAAGATGCGCAACATCAACCGCTTCCTCGCCGATGGTGACAAAGTCAAAGTGACATTGCGTTTCCGCGGTCGTGAGATGGCCCACCAACAATTGGGTGCCCAACTGCTTGAACGCGTAAAAGAAGAGTTGGCTGAAGTGGCACAAATCGAGTCCTTCCCTAAAATGGAAGGCCGCCAAATGGTGATGATGATTGCGCCTAAGAAAAAATAAAGCTATAATGCAAGGCTTATTTCGATTGCCGCTCGGAATAAGGTTTAATTAGCGGCAAAAACCGTGGTATTTTGGGTTCCAAGTGTTTGAATTTATTTCAAAACCCCTTATACCTTATCTAATAACGAATGGAGTTTTCCAATGCCTAAAATGAAAACCAAGTCTAGCGCGAAAAAACGCTTTAAAGTACTGGGTAACGGTGGTGTAAAACGCGGTCATGCGTTCAAAAGTCATATCCTGACCAAAAAAACCACTAAAACTAAACGTCAATTGCGCGGCACCGCTATGGTGGATTCACGCGATTTGGCTTCTGTTGCTAAAATGTTGCCCTACGCTTAAGGAGTTTAGAATATGCCACGCGTAAAACGCGGTGTTACCGCTCGTGCTCGTCACCAAAAAGTCTTCGCGTTAGCCAAAGGCTACCGCGGTCGTCGTAAAAACGTTTACCGTGTTGCCAAACAAGCGGTAATGAAAGCCGGTCAGTACGCATACCGTGACCGTCGCCAACGCAAACGTCAATTCCGTCAACTGTGGATCGTTCGTATCAACGCAGGTGCTCGTGAAAATGGTCTGTCTTATAGCAAATTCATGAACGGCCTGAAACGCGCTGCTATCGAAATCGACCGCAAAGTATTGGCTGATTTGGCTGTATTCGACAAAGCTGCATTTGCACAATTGGTTGAAAAAGCTAAAGCTGCTTTGGCTGCTTAATTCGATAAGATTATTTAAAAAGGAAGCTTATGCTTCCTTTTTTCTTTTCTTAAAGAAATCCTATGTAGTTGATTTTCTTTCTTTAAACTCTATTTTTTTATACTAATTTGCGATAAAATAGACCTCTCTTATCAAACGGATTGGCCGCAGTAAGACAAAAGGCCGTCTGAGCGGGTTTGTAATCAAATCCAACAGACGGCTTTGTTGTTTCAGATGGCCTGCCATCAACAAACAGACGATAAACCACTATGGAAAATGTAAACCGTATCGTTGCAGAAGGTATTGCCGCTATTGAAGCCGCGCAAGACTTCAATGCCTTAGAACAAATTAAAGCACGCTATCTTGGTAAAACCGGCGAATTGACCGGACTTTTGAAAACTTTAGGTCAAATGTCTCCTGAAGAGCGTAAAACCATAGGCGCACACATCAACGAATGCAAAAATCAGTTTCAGACGGCCTTTAATAGCAAGCGCGATGCCCTGAATGAAGCCAAGCTGCAAGCTCAATTGGCTGCAGAAGCCTTGGATATTACTTTGCCGGGCCGTGCACAAGAGCATGGCGGTTTGCATCCAGTTACGTTGACTTTGCAGCGAGTGGTTGAGCTGTTTCACGGTATGGGTTTTGAAGTGGCGGACGGCCCTGAAATCGAAGACGATTTTCATAATTTCCAAGCTTTGAATATTCCTGCAAATCACCCAGCGCGTGCGATGCAAGATACCTTCTACGTTGAAAACGGCGACGTTTTGCGCACACACACTTCGCCTATTCAAATCCGCTATATGCTTGACAAAAAAGAGCCGCCTATCCGCATTATTGCCCCCGGCCGCGTTTACCGCGTGGACAGTGATGCCACTCACTCGCCTATGTTCCATCAGGCCGAAGGTTTGTGGGTAGAAGAGGGCGTCACTTTTGCCGACTTGAAAGCAGTGTTCACTGACTTTATCCGTCGCTTCTTTGAACGCGATGACCTGCAAGTGCGTTTCCGTCCGTCTTTCTTCCCGTTTACTGAGCCTTCTGCCGAAATCGACATCATGGGCGAAAACGGCAAATGGCTGGAAGTAGGCGGTTGCGGTATGGTACATCCTAACGTGTTGAAAAACGTCAATATCGACCCTGAGAAATATACTGGTTTTGCCTTTGGTATTGGTCTCGACCGCTTCGCTATGCTGCGTTACAACGTGAACGACTTGCGCTTGTTCTTCGATAATGATTTGAACTTTTTGAAGCAGTTTGCGAAATGATCGTGCAGGTTGTCTAAAAATGAAAAAGCAGTCTGCACCGCAGAAAGCTAAATCATGAAACGCTATATTGCCCCATCCGTTTGCTATACGCTTGCTTTTGCATTGTGGCTTCTGTCCATCTATTGCGAAAATCGTGCTTTGGCGTTAGCCGATTTGAAAATTATGACCGGCGACGATATGGAAGGTGCAATAAGGTGGTCGAATTATGGATCTGCCGCGTTTGTTGTATCCTGTTTTGTCACCGTGATCGGCAGTTGGTTGATGCCGTGGTTCAAAAGGTGGGAGCGTGTGGCGTTTACAGTCAGTGTCACCTTAGGCTATGCCTTGTTGGCGTGGTTTGTAACAATATTTATTGTTTTTACTTAAGGTTTGAAAAGGCTACCTGAAAGCAACGTCCCCAACAAAGTTAAAAAGCAGCCTGGCCCCTAAATAAACAGGTCGTCTGAAAACAAAATTTGATAAAACAAAAGTTAATTAGTTGATTGAGAACATAACATGCAATTCTCCTACTCATGGCTGAAAACTCAAGCCAATCCTGATCTTTCTGCCGATAAACTGGAACATCTTTTGACCATGGCCGGTTTGGAAGTGGAAGAAATCGATACTGCCGCCCCTGCTTTCAGTGGCGTGGTTGTTGCCGAAGTAAAATCCGTTGAAAAACATCCTGATGCAGACCGTTTGAACGTTACCCAAGTTGATGCCGGTACAGGCGAGTTGGTTCAGATTGTTTGTGGTGCGCCGAATGTCAAGCCGGGTATTAAAGTACCGTGTTCGTTGCCGGGTGCCGTTTTGCCGGGCAATTTCAAAATTAAGCCGACTAAAATGCGTGGTGTGCCATCAAACGGTATGCTGTGTTCGACCAATGAACTGGGTTTGCCTGATGATGGTGTAGACGGTCTGCACATTTTGCCTGAAGATGCGCCTGTCGGTACCAATATCCGCGAATACTTGGATTTGGACGATACGCTGTTTACGTTGAAAATTACGCCTAACCGCGCTGATTGCTTGAGTGTTAAGGGTATCGCGCGTGAGGTTTCTGCGTTGACTCAATGTTCGTTTATGCCTGTTGAAATTCAGACGGCCTCTATCGGTAGTGAGAAAAAACAGGCTGTCCGTATTGATGCACCGGCCGACTGCGGCCGTTTTATCAGCCGCGTTATTGAAAATGTTAATGCGAAAGCGGCTACTCCCGATTGGATGAAACAACGTTTGGAACGCAGCGGTATCCGCAGCATTTCCGCATTGGTGGACATCGGCAACTATGTCATGCTGGAAATCGGTCAGCCTATGCACGTTTTCGATGCTGACAAGCTGTCCGGCAGTTTGATTGTCCGCCGTGCTCAAAATGGCGAGACTTTGGCGTGTCTGAACGAGAAGACGGTTACTTTGGCTGACAATACACTGGTGGTCGCTGATGAAAAAGGTGCGTTGAGCTTGGCCGGCTTGATGGGTGGCGAGGCAAGCGCGGTTTCAGACGACACGCAAAATATCGTATTGGAAGCTGCTTGGTTTGCTCCGGAGATTATTGCTGGTAAATCCCGTCAATACGGTTTTGGTTCAGATTCTTCTTTCCGTTTTGAACGCGGTGTGGACTACCGCTTGCAAGCTGATGCTATTGAGCGTGCCACTGAATTGGTGTTGCAGATTTGCGGTGGTGCAGCCGGTGAAATGGTTGAGGCACAAGGAAAATTGCCTGAGGCAAAACAGGTCGAATTGCGTTTAGGCCGTCTGAAAACGGTATTGGGCGTTGAAATTCCTGCCGAGCAAGTCGAAATTATCTTGCAACACTTGGGTTTGCAGCCTGAGAAAACCGCAGAAGGCTTCCGTGTCATTTCTCCTAGCTTCCGTTTCGATATCGAGATTGAAGCTGATTTGATTGAAGAAATCGGCCGCGTTTACGGTTATGAAAATATTCCCGACGACTATACTTCAGGCCGTCTGAAAATGTTGGCTGTGCCTGAAACCAAACGCCCGCGTTTTGCAGTTTATAACGAAATGGCGGCTCGCGGTTACCGTGAAGTGGTCAGCTATGCGTTTGTGGATGAGCAATGGGAGCAAGACTTTGCTGCCAATACCCATCCTATCCGCCTGCAAAATCCGTTGGCGGCGCAGTATGCCGTCATGCGTTCTACGCTTATCGGCGGTTTGGTGGAAGTTTTGCAAAACAATTTGAACCGTAAGCAAAACCGTGTACGCGTATTTGAAATTGCCCGTGTGTTCAGTAAAGATTCGGCTGATCAATTTGTTCAAAACGAACGTATCGGCGGTTTGTGGTATGGCTCTGTGCTGCCTGAGCAATGGGGTGAGAAAACACGCAACGTAGATTTCTACGATATGAAAGCTGATGTTGAGAGCCTTTTGAAAAACAAAGAAGTATCCTTTGTGAAGACCGAACATCCGGCATTGCATCCAGGACGTGCCGCCAATATCGTTTCAGACGGCAAAGTAGTTGGTTTTGTTGGCGAGTTGCATCCGAAATGGCTGCAAAAATATGATTTGCCGCAAGCGCCCCTGGTATTTGAAATCGATATGGATGCGGTATTGGGTCGTGAGAAAACCCGTTATCAGTCCGTATCCAAATTCCAACCTGCACGCCGAGATTTGGCATTTGTAATGCCTGAGGCTGTAACGCATGATGATTTGTTAAATGCCCTGAAAGCGGCGGCGAACAAGCTGGTTCAAGAAATCAGCGTGTTTGACGTTTACCGCGGTACGGGCGTGCCTGAAGGCATGAAGAGCGTTGCCGTCAAAATCATTTTGCAAGATATGGAAAACACGCTGACAGATGAAGTCATCGAGCCTTTGGTTGCGAAAATGATTAAAGCGGCAGCCGAAAAAGATGCACAGCTTCGCGCTTAAAATTAGGATAAAAGTTGTTGCCAAAAATTGCCAATAATATTTGTTTTTTTGGTGAGGACTTGATTTTTAAAAGAATTTTGGTAATAATTGCACCAGTTTGAATGAAGGTAAACACATGACACTAACTAAAGCAGAATTGGCTGATATTTTGGTCGACAAAGTCAGCAACGTCACCAAGAATGATGCCAAAGAAATCGTCGAACTCTTTTTTGAAGAAATCCGCAGCACTTTGGCGCGTGGTGAAGAAATTAAAATTTCCGGTTTCGGTAATTTCCAATTGCGCGACAAACCTCAACGCCCTGGCCGTAACCCTAAAACAGGCGAAGAAGTGCCGATTACCGCACGCCGTGTGGTGACTTTCCATGCCAGCCAAAAACTCAAAGGCATGGTGGAGCATTACTATGACAAACAACAATAATCCGGTTATTCCTGCCAAGCGTTATTTTACGTTGGATGAGATGTGCCAATTGGTGCAAATCAGCCCGGCTCAGTTTGCCCAATGGCAACATGAAAATAATGTTGTGATTGGATACGGTGGCGATCGATATACGCGTTCAGATGTAGTTAAGTTGTTGAAACTGAAAGATACGTTTGAACCATATATCGATACGTTCAGCCGTGGCGCTTTGGATGCAAACGGTAATCCTGCCGCCAATGCAGAAGAAGTTCGCCATGGTCTGATGCAGGTTTTGTCTGATTTGGAGCGTCATTTGGGTTCTGAACAACAAAACCACCATGTCGAGCTGTAATCGATAGGGAAATTCTGATCAAAAGTGCGAAGGCATACAAAGATTTGCATAATTGATTCTAATAAAGGCTGTTTGAATGATTTTCAGACGGCCTTTATTGTTTTATATTGCTTTCAAAATATCAGAATCTTGATTGCAAATGATTCTATGAAATAGCCGTAAATGTTATACTTAGCCTCTTGTTTGCCGATTGGGAAGAAACAGTCATTGGATAATGCGGATAGATGCCGCCTTTTCATGGCAGACTGAGGTTTTTAAAACAAATGTAACGGCAGCATAAACAGGCTGCCGGACAACATTCAAATCGATGAAATGGATAGCAGAAAATGAGCAGAATCCAACAAACTTTCTCAGCGCTCAATGGCGCAAAAGCACTGATTCCTTATATTACGGTGGGTGATCCTAGCCTTGAGACAACCTTGGCATTGATGCATAGCCTGGTGGCTAATGGTGCTGATATTTTGGAACTGGGTGTGCCGTTTTCTGACCCGATGGCGGATGGCCCGACTATTCAACGTGCGGCTGAAAGGGCGTTGGCAAATCATGTTTCTTTGCGAGATGTATTGGAAACAGTACGCTTGTTTCGCCAAACCAATGATAAAACGCCGGTTGTGTTAATGGGCTATTTGAACCCAGTACATAAAATGGGCTATCAGGCGTTTGCGCAAGCGGCTGCCGAAGCAGGCGTAGATGGCGTGTTGACCGTGGATTCTCCGGTAGAAACCATTGCGCCTTTACATGAGTCGTTGAAAGCGCAAGGTATTGATTGCATTTTCCTTATTGCGCCAACGACAACTGAAGAGCGTATTCAAACGATTGCCAAAGTAGCCGGCGGTTTTGTATATTATGTATCGCTCAAAGGTGTAACTGGTGCGGCAAGTTTGGATACTGAAGAAGTTTCGCGTAAAATAGAGCTTTTGCGCAAATACATCGATATTCCGATTGGAGTCGGCTTCGGCATCAATAATGCGGAGAGTGCGCGTAAGATTGGTGCGGTAGCAGATGCCGTTATTGTCGGCAGCCGTATCGTCAAAGAGATTGAAAGCCACGCGGGTAGCGAGGCTGAAGCAGTAGGCGCGTTGGTTAAAGAGTTGAAAGACGCGATTCGCTAAATTTTTCCATTCCATTGTTTCAGACGGCCTTACGTTCAACAGGCTGTCTGAATTCTGAATCCTAAGGAGTCATCCATGAGCTGGCTAGATAAAATTCTTCCTCCGAAAATTAAAAACCGAAGCAGTTCGTCCAGTGTCCCTGAAGGTCTGTGGCACAAATGTCCGTCTTGTTCGGCAACGGTTTACTCAACCGAGTTGAAACAAAACAGCGAAGTCTGCCCAAAATGTAATCATCACAATCCGCTTTCTGCGCGCGAACGTTTGGACCTGCTTTTGGATGAAGAAGGCCGTGAAGAGATTGCAGCCAATATTAAACCGACAGACCCGTTGAAGTTTAAAGACAGCAAAAAATATCCGGATCGCCTCGCTGCTGCGCGTAAAGCAACCGGTGAAGACGATGCTTTGGTCGTTATGAAAGGCACCATGAACGGCCTGCCTGTCGTGGTGGCTGCTTTTGAATTCCGTTTTATCGGCGGCTCCATGGGTTCGGTAGTGGGTGAGCGTTTCGTGCAGGGTGTGCGCCGTGCTGTTGCAGATAATTGTTCGTTTATTTGCGTGGCGGCTTCTGGTGGTGCGCGTATGCAGGAGGGTTTGAACTCTTTGATGCAGATGACGAAAACCAGCGCGGCTTTGCATTTGCTGACTGAAAAACGTCTGCCGTTTATTTCCGTATTGACCGACCCGACCATGGGCGGCGTATCTGCCAGCTTTGCCTTCTTGGGTGATGTGGTTTTGGCAGAACCGAATGCTCTGATTGGTTTTGCAGGTCCGCGCGTTATCGAGCAGACTGTACGCGAAACCTTGCCGGAAGGTTTTCAGCGTGCAGAATTTTTGTTGGAGAAGGGCGCAATCGACCAAATTGTCGATCGTCGTTCCATGAAAAAACGTATCAGCGATTTGATTACTTTGTTGCGTCATGAAGGTAAAGTAACCGCTGTTTGATTAGTACAATAAGAAAGGCCGTCTGAAAATAATATTTCAGACGGCCTTTTGATTATTGATGATTAAGCAGTTAATGCGGCTTTCAAAACCTTGTTGACTTCGCCCATGTCGGCTTTGCCGGCCAGGCGGGTTTTCAATACGCCCATGACTTTACCCATATCTGCCATGCCTGATGCACCGGTTTCTGCAATGGCTGCTTCAACGACAGTCTTGATTTCTTTTGCAGACATCATTTGCGGCAGATAGCGGTTGAGGATTTCGATTTCCGCGTTTTCTTTGTCAGCCAAATCTTGGCGGTCGGCTTCGGTATAGATTTTGGCGCTGTCTTTGCGCTGTTTCACCATTTTGGTCAGGATAGAGATGACTTTTGCGTCATCGGCTTCGGTGCGCTCATCTACTTCAAATTGTTTGATGGCGGCATTAATCAGGCGGATGGTGCTTAAAGACACTTGGTCTTTGGCACGCATGGCGGTTTTCATGTCTTCGGTTAATTGTGTTTTTAGGCTCATAATGTTCTCACTTTATATAAAAAGATGCCGTCTGAAAAACAAAACACACCGCAAAGCTGCCCTTGCGGTGTGTCGTTTATCACAGGGCAGGCCTGTAATTAGTACATTTTAGGAGGCAGTTGTTGGCTGCGCAGACGTTTTTGCAGACGTTTGGCTGCAGCAGCTTTTTTGCGTTTGCGTTCGGTAGTTGGTTTTTCGTAAGCTTCACGGGCGCGCAGTTCGGTCAACAGACCGGTTTTTTCTACGGCACGTTTGAAACGACGCATGGCAACTTCAAATGGTTCATTCTCTTTAACACGAATAGCAGGCATTTTATTTCCTTTAAATTTTGTTCAATCAAACCGTTTTAAGAAATAGAGGACGGTTTGTCATAATGGGGTAGTTATTGTATCGCTGGTTTGCCTAGGGCAGGGCGGGATACGCGCCGTGATGTAAACATCACCTCCTAACAAGTCGGCTTTTGCCGTGCAAGTGACCTTTTCAGTCAGAAACAATCGGGCGATTATCTTATAAACCCGATAGTTTGTCAAGATTGCAGGCCGTCTGAATGTTTGATTCTGTCTCACTTTTCAGACGGCCTATCGGGTATTAATAACGGCCGGGAACCGTACCCATACGTTGTTTCAACGAAGTTTGCGGTTCGTTGAACAATGACGCGTAATAAGTCGCGTTGGTCATGACTTTTTTCACGTAATCGCGGGTTTCGGTGAATGGGATGGTCTCGGCGTAGATGGCGCCTTCCAAAGGCGAAGAAGCCTGCCAGTTGCGGGCGCGGCCGGGGCCGGCATTGTAGCCTGCGGTGGCCATCACTTCGTTATTTTGCAGGCGGCGTTTGGCATCTGCCATGTACCAAGTACCCATGCGGATGTTGCCGTCCATGGTGTAGAGTTCGCTGCTGCTCATGCCGATTTTGCCGGCGATTTCGCGGGCGGTGGCGGGCATAACCTGCATCAGGCCTTGCGCGCCGACGCTGGATTGCGCGCCCATGACAAAGCGGCTCTCTTGGCGAATCAAACCGTAAACCCATGCCGGGTCAACGCCTGCCTGTGCGGCATAGCGGACGGTCAGGTCTTTAAACGGAGAGAGGTAGCGCAGTTTGTAGTTGAGTTTGTGGTCGGTACGGTCGGCGCTGTTGATTGCCATGTCGTAGAACTGGTTGTCAAAAGCGACTTGTGCGGCAGTCAGCAGGTTGTCTTCATTGAAGTCGCGGGTGGCAAAACGCCATTCTGCCTGTGCCTGACGGCGCATTTTGGAGTCGCCGTTGCTTTGGCTGTTTTTAAACAAAACCAATGCGCGTTTGATGGCGCCGTCTTCGCTCATGCGGCGAACGTCTCTGGCATCGGCATCGGAAACGTTGTTGCGCGTATTGATGCGGCGGCCCAGTTCTTCACCTGCCATTACGGCGTAGAAATTGCGGCCTGAAGCGGCGGCTTTTTCGTACATTTCTTTGGCTTGGTTGCTTTTACCTTGTGCAGCGAAGCTGCGGCCCAGCCAATATTGCCATGTCGGGTCTTTTTGCAGTTTTTCAGGCATATGCTGAATCACGCTTGCCAATTCGTCCCAACGTTGCAGGCGCAAAGCGGCGCGTGCGTACCATTCCAATTGCTCGTCGGTCAGTTGCTTGCGGTCGGAAACGCGGCCGTAGTAGCTCAAAGCAGTCGGCATGTTTTGGCTTTGTGCATGGTAGTGGCCCAATACGCCCCATGCGAAGCTGCGTTGTTCGCGGCTGAGGCCGGATTCCATGTCGGATAGGGTGGCTGCGGCAGAAGCGGATTTGCGTGCATCTTTGCCGATCACGCTCAGCAGGCTGTATTCGGTCGCACCTTGCGCGCCACCTTCAAAGGGGCTGCCCAATGCGGCGGCAAGATTACGTGCATCTGTGGTTTGACTGTTGCTCAACAAGCCGCGCACGCGACGCCATGCGTCGTTAGTGTTCAGACGGCCTGAAGCTGCCGCGCTTTCAACCAAGCGGGTACAACCGGCAGGCAGTTTGCCGGTCACGCGAACCAGCTCGGCGGCTTTGCTGTAATTGCCGCTGCTCAAATCGGCATAACATTGCACTTCTTGTGCGACACCGGCGGCATTCAATTTACTGAATTCTTGACGGAACAAATCCCATTGGCCGCGCGCGCCCAAGGTTTTCAACCATTCGTTGCGGACGTTTTCAGCCATTGCGCTGTCGCTGGCTTGGGATAAAAATTGTTGTACCCAAGCATCGTCGCCGCGTTTGGCGGCATCGATGGCGCTTTGGTATTGGCTGTAATCGGACAGGATTTTGGATTCGCTGTCGGCGCGGCGTGAAGGAATAGAAGTAGATTTAGGCTGAACGACGGTTTCGGTATTCGAAGCAGTCGGTGTGTTTTGGGTGGTGCACGCCGATAAAACAGCGGCGGTAATCAAGCTGAGGGAGAGAGGGAAAAGACGTTGAACGTTCATTGGATACCGTGTCGTTTTTAGAATCAAAATAACTGCTTATTTTAAATGATTTATGCGGGATAACCGAATTACAAACCGATATTTACATTTTCAAAGCCCGGAAATGACTAAGGCCGTCTGAAATATGAAACACTTTTGAGGTATTCTTATTTCAGACGGCCTGTTATGAAGGAAGTCGTCAATCGGGTTTGTGTTCGATATAGTCTTGCGGTTTGTCGGCTTTGCTGGTGCGCGTAACCGTATATTCGCCTTCGATAATATCTTCATCATCTTTGGCGGAGCTGTAAGTCTGGCGGCTTTGGAAAGACTGCGTAGAAGAAACGGCCGCGTTACCTTTAAACGGAATCAGCAAGAGCAGAGCAACGGCGGTTGAAATAAAACCGGGGCTGAGCAGGAAAACCGCGGCGGCAGTATAGCGAATCGGCCACAGCATCTGATAGAGGGAAATGTTTTGTCCGCTGCGGACGGCTGCGCCTGCGAGCAATAAGCCGGAAATACCGGTATGGCGCAGCATAAAGATACCACTGATAAAGCTGAGAGCCATCAAAAACAGCGTCCAACCGCCGCCAAGCCAGTCGGCAACCCAGACGATGGACATGATTTCCAAAAAGATTAAAACCAAAAAACCGATTCCAAAATACTGCATAAGTGTTTGTTCCTTCATTCAACGGATAGTGTCGATTGTCTTCTATTTAGATAAAGATAAACCTTATTTTTTCAAGCAAATGCTGTGTGAAAAAGGGTAAACGGGTGATGAGGCCGTCTGAACGGAGATAAAAAGAAGACAGATGTTTCAGACGGCCTTTAGATATTCTATCGCATCACATTGTTCCAATCACTTTCAAAATAACTGACGAGAATTTGGTTGTTCAAATAATTTGCTTCCACCTTACGCCTTGCCATATCGGGCGGAAAGCGGAACATTTCGGCGACGGTCTGGGCATTGAGATAGCGGGTGGGTACGTCGAATTTTTGCGGAATAGGGAAGTTTTGGTCAAACCCTGCCAACACAAATCCCCATTCACCGAAGGAGGGGACGTAAACATGATAGGGCGCGGTATTCAACTTGGCTGCTTCGAGGGTGGCAACGACCGACCAGTAGGCGTTAGGGGCGAAATAAGGCGAAGTGGATTGCACAACAATCTTGCCCTGCGGCTCAAGATGGCGGGCAACGAGGCGGTACATGGGGACGGAGTAGAGTTTGCCCAGTGAGAAATTGGACGGGTCGGGCAGGTCGATGATGATAACGTCGAATTTTTCAGACGACCCTTCCAGCCATTTGGCGGCATCATCGTTGACGACGTGCATTTTGGGATGGGACAGCGAACCTTGGTTGAGCGCGCTCAAGGTGGCGGAGGTTCTAAAGGTGGCGGTCATGTCGGGATCGAGATCGACCAAAGTAACATTTTTGACCTGAGGATATTTCAAGACTTCGCGTGCCGCCAATCCGTCGCCGCCACCGAGAATCAGGATGCGTTCGGCATTGGGAACCATCTGCATGGCAGGTAGGACGAGTGCTTCATGGTAACGGGCTTCGTCGCGTGAGGAGAATTGCAGGTTGCCGTTGATGTAGAGGCGGGTATCGTCTTTCCAGCGGGTAACGACCAGCCGTTGGTAGGGAGAATGGCTTTGATAGACGACGGGATCGCCGAAATAGCTTTGTTCGGCTTTAAAGGAAATACGGTCGGCGTAGGCGAAGAGTGTAATGAGCGCGGTCAATACGATAAACGCACGCGTACGGATGGCGTGATAGCGGGGTAATTCGGATTTGAAAACGCGTGCAGTCAGATAGGCGACGGCGGCGTTGAAGATGCCGAACAAGAGGGCGGAGCGCGCCATGCCGAGTTTGGGGGCGAGCAGGAGCGGAAATAATAACGAGACAGCAAGTGCGCCCAAGTAGTCGAAGGTCAATACTTTGGAAACGAGCTCTTTAAATTCCGCCCCTTTTTGGTTTAACACGCGCATGACCAAAGGAATTTCCATGCCGACAACCATGCCGACAATCAATACAAAAGCGTAGAGCAGAGTGCGGAACGGGGCGGCGGATAAACCGAAGGCCACAAATAATGCCAGCGCGGAAATGCCGCCGATGATGCCGACCAGAAGTTCGATTTCGATGAAGCGGTGCAATACGTCTTTATCTTTGATGTATTGGGTCAGGTGGGCGCCGATACCCATTGAAAACAGATAAAGCCCGATGACGGAGGAAAACTGCAAAATACTGTCGCCCAAAAGATAGCTTGCGAGCGCGGCGATGATGAGCTCGTAAGCAAGGCCGCAGCTGGCGACGATAAAAACAGAGATGATGAGGGTGCGGTGGGCGTTCATGATGACGTTTTTGTGGCTTGAGTGTGGGCAATGTAATGATTTTTAAGGTGGGCTGCAAGTTTAATTATAGGATGTAGAAAAGGCCGTCTGAACAAATTGTTTCAGACGGCCTTTAATCTGTCAGGCATTAATAGCGGTGTTTAAATACCATGCCCACTGCGTAAGAAGATTTTTTCGGCAAATCTTCGTCGTATTTCGGATTGACGTTTTCTTTCAACCAGCCGGCGCCGAGTGTTGCGGTTGTCCGTTTAGAGAAGCTGTAATCGGTGCTGACGGCGACGTGTTTGTAGTCTTCGCCGATAGAGCTTTTACCGTAGGCGAAGCCGATTTGAGGTTTGAAATTGCCTACTTTGTATGAACCGGACACCATAAATTCTTTGGTGTTGTTGATTTCTTTGTCGTAAGAACCGGCTACGTTGCCTGCCGCATCTTTCCATACGCCCCAGCAGCTGAAGCCGTCGCAAGTATTTTTGGCGTATTGGAACGCGGCATCGACGGAGATTTTGTCTTTGCTGTATCCGGCCATGAATGCATGGGCTTGGAAGTCTTTGGTTTCGGTCGGAGAGTCGTTGGGTGCGTATTCGGCAGCGTAGTGGGCGTTAAAGCCGTTGCTTGGGTGGTAGTAGTCCATCCCCCAGCCGAAGACCCAGTCGCCGTCACGTTTTTTGTCCGGATTCCAGTCGTTGTTGTTGCGTGCGGCATTGGAACCTGGGGAAACATTGAATTTGAATTGGAAACCGTTTTTCCAAGGAGACTCATAAGCCATGGAAACGCGGCGTTGGCCGAATCGGGAAATTTTGCCGAATTCCAAAATCGAGCTATTGGTGTCGAACGGGTTCAGATAAATGCTGTTCATGGGTGTACTGATGTAACCCATTTTGACGGTACCAAGGTTTTTGTAGCTGTTGAGCGCGACGTATGAGTCGGCAGTGCCCCAGCCGCCCCAGCGATCGGAATCGAAGTAAATAAAGGAGCCAAGTTGCCATTTCAGCCATAAGTCGTTGTTGAGTCGTACTTCATCGGAGAGATAGAGACTGGAACTTTTATCGGAAATGGTTGTATTGGTGACGCCGGTTTTATTGTTGTGTTCGACCTCGGTCATGAGGTAGATAGTACCGCTCATTTTAGGTTCGGCGTGGGCGGCGCTTATGGAAGAGCCGATGAGTGCAGTGGCAATAAGGTAGGGTAACTTCTTCATTTGATTCTCCTTTTTATGTCTTTTTCTTGCTTGCGGCGAAAGAGTCCGGATAATCTTATTTGACAAATTATAAAAAATCAATACATTTGTAACTTATCGTAGGATAATTTGAAAAATAGTTTTCAGTTACGTATTTTTGTGTTAATTTGCCAACAATTTTGGATGGCTCACTATTATCCTGATGGAATGTATGGTTTAAAACACTATTTTTATGGTTTGAAATAGATGATTTAACTGTACTGGAAAAATTCTAAATAAATGTAGTCAAGTGTAGTTTGAATAATCAGGCCGTCTGAAAAAGAAGAATACCCAAAAGAAGGAATGAAATATGGCTGGAAAAACCTATCCGCTGTTGGCTGCATCATTGGCTGCCGTATTCGCGTTGTCGGCGTGCAGCCGTGATGTCAAGCCTGCTCCTGAATTTAAACGTACCGATTATGAGCGCGTGGTGGTCAGCAACGGCGTTGAGCCGGGTACGCTGGATCCTCAGATGAGCGGCGATATGGCGGCCGGTGCGATTATCCGTCAGTTGATGGATGGTTTGGTCGGTACGGATGCCGAAGGTAAAACCATTCCTGCTTTGGCGGAAAAATGGGAGAGCGAGGGCGAGCGTATTTGGACCTTCCATCTGCGTGATGCCAAATGGAGCAATGGCGATCCGATTACTGCCGAAGATTTCGTGTACAGCTTTCGCCGTCTTGCCGATCCAGCCACCGGCGCACCTTTCGGCAGCTATTTGGTCGATGCCCAAGTGGAAAATGCGGAAGATATATTAAACGGCAAAGCCAAGCCTGAGACATTGGGCGTCAAGGCGTTGGACGCGAAGACCCTGCAATTTACGCTGATTGCGCCAGTGCCTTATTTCCCCGATATGCTGATTCAGCAATTCACATTTCCGGTTCACCGCGCCACTGTTGAAAAATACGGCAATAAGTGGACGCAGCCCGGTCATTACGTTTCCAGTGGCGCCTATCTTTTAACGGATTGGAAAGTCAACAGCCACATTAATATGGAACGCAATCCCAATTATTACGATAAAGACAAAGTAGCCATTCCGAAGGCGGTTTTCTTGTCAGGCAGTGGCGAATACAACCGTTATCGCGCCAATGAAATTGATGTGACTTATGGTATTCCCAGCGATCAGGTCAAAGTGGCGGATATTGAGTTTCCGGGACAAGTGAAAC